>Ga0307515_10007401_pt1 | contig 21699 bp, 24 predicted proteins | sample 17_EM_MG_FD_194513 | JGI IMG/M metagenome (GOLD analysis project Ga0307515, IMG submission 194513) | Populus trichocarpa ectomycorrhiza microbial communities from riparian zone in the Pacific Northwest, United States - 17_EM | ecosystem: Host-associated > Plants > Roots > Unclassified | place...
ATACACCGAGTACAGCATACACCGAGTACAGCATACACCGAGTACAGCATACACCGAGTACAGCATACACCGAGTACAGCATACACCGAGTACAGCATACACCGAGTACAGCATACACCGAGTACAGTATACACCGAGTAAAGCATCCACCCAAGAATGTTTGTCTTTATTTCATTCTCATGAATACGAGTTGACTTCTGAATGTAGCTTCAGCTTCCGGCGCTCCTCCCTACACAATCGACCGCCATCAGCCAGGACAGCTCAAAGGATACATCACATTGTCACATTCCCATGGTCGCGAGTGAACTAACTGAAGGAATGAGTCTCTGCACCCACTGCGCCGTCCATCAACTACGTACAAATACTTATCCGAACTAGCTCCATTACGGCCTACAAGTTCGCATGATCACATCCTCCAAGGGCATCACCAAACTCACACAATTACTGCCTCAAAACTCGCTCGATCATAGACTCCACGTGTATCTCCAAACTTGCATGATTCCTGCCTCTAAGTTCGCACGATCCAGGCCTCCAAGTGCATCTACAATCTGGCTCCATCACGATCTCGGAGCGCATCTCTAAGTTTACTTGATCAAGGGCTGTAAGTGTATCTCCAAAGTGATTCAATCACGGCCCCAGATTATTTATCTGAGTTTACTGGATCGTCATTTTCAGGTGCACCTCAAATTGCTCTCAAGCACCGCCTGCAGCCAGTGCAGATATACCGTGTGTAGATGGGTAGCTATATAGATACATAGATACATTGATACATAGAGGAGAATACAATCTGAATACCTGGATTTTAACAATCTTTGAACGATAAGTAGTAGCTATGATTTCCTGGCACACCTGCCAGATTCCAGGCACACCTGCAGCATTCCAGGCGCGCCTGCAGCATTCCAGGCGCACCTGCAGCATTCCAGGCGTGCCTGTAGCAGTCCAGGCACACCTGCACCATTCCCAAAGAAGATGGTTTTCCCTGACGGATTTCAAGGTGCTCCCAGACTTGGTGCCAGCGCACCCAGTCTTGTCACCAGCGCTCCGAGACTTGTAGCCAGCACTCCCAGGTGCACCCAAAGCTCTCTCCGGCACACCGAGGAGTTCCCAAACCTATCACCATCACTCCCCTGGTACTCCTGTACCAGTCATCGGAGATCTCGGTTACTCTGAAGGCCAGCCAGAATGCCCTCCTATAGTCTGATACTCTCCTGGAATTGACTCATCTAAGTTTACACTCCACATCCTCTCAGACACTTCTGGAGGCTTCCAGAGACTAGAATACATTTTGCTGATGCATCTGGGTGAAAGAAAATGAAGCTCAAGTGGATGCGGCATGGCAGATGGTTGAAATCTCCAAGCACGGGATGATTGGAAGGTAGTTAGTATCGAAACTTGATTATGAGAAACCATTGGTTTAAAATTCTAAGGTGAATGCGTACTTCCTTGATTCTGAATTCAATGAGGAAGCGCTAGCAAAACTGAAGAGCATTGTGCAAGGATACACTTTGCAAGGTCATTCAGGAGCATGGAGGGTACATGGATGGTGGCTAGCACGTCTCTCACTTGCTATGGGAAACGCCATGGATTGCAATGTCATTTCCAGACAATGGCATAATATATGGCAACTTGATACTTACGTGGATCCTCTGATTTTCTGTTTGCTGAGAAACATTCCTGTCAATGGTTGTTAATGCACCAGTGGAGTATCCCAAACCCAATGAAGATGAAGCATCCAATTGGGTGATCCTCCCCAAACCTGACAGAAATGAAAACCCCTTGCATTGTAAACCTCCTTTACACAAGGTGATGCTATTTTGTCCTCGGCCTGTCCAAGTCTGACATTTGAAGGGGTGGCTGACGTACTTTTGTGTGGATCATTTGAATAGTTTTTACATGGATACAGAAATGGGCAACAATGAGTATATGGAAATGCAGCTCTAATGCCATGAGTTACCAAATTCCTCTGTATTCACAACGACAGCAAATGTGGGTGGGAGAGGTCTTAATCTTCAACTATCAAACCATGCGGTAAGAACACAGAAGTTCTGGGTATTTAATGAGTGGCGCCAGCCGTCTGCATAGTCTGTCCAGATAGGGCAAAACATGGGTCCACACATATGGCTATTGAACACAGATCCTGGTTACTATGATAACCAACCAAGTGACCTCCACCAACTCGCAGGAGTTGCACAATTGCAAGGCCTGCATGGCTGGAAGAGTTGACCGAACATCATGACATCGACGCTATACAAGATTCTGGTTTAGTGTAAGGACACAACAAAGTGGCTTATGGAGCAAGGAGACATTGTGCCATCCAATGGTGAGGATGAAAGATAATCATCAGGATTGTAAAATGCAAGTACCCCACTTCGAGCATTCGATAAACCTATCGTCACCATCCGATGTGTAATAGTCAAATACTGTCGATATTTGGGTGCTTCTGAGGATTATCAAACTATCCCTCAGAATATGATTCAATTTTGTGTTTGTTGTGTGTTGGTGACAAATATAAGCCAAAGTAAATGATAAAATACACATTTGGTAAACCAAAACATATCCTCATTTCGATAATCAAATCTGTGATCAAATGCCGGTGGGCTGGTGTACTAGTGGAGAGTATATTGGCAAGGTTTTAGGAAATGTTTAACAGAGTTACAATCCATGGTGCCATATATTTGACTATGTGAGAATGATTTGAAGATGCAGGCATTTCTCATCGGCAACATATATTGTGGGTTCAGAATGGTGATACATCAACCCATCAACAGCATTCGAGTATTTGGGTGTGCCTCAACCTCTGAATGTGATTTGAATTATTCATTAGCAGTATATTGCAGGTTCAATAGAAACTGGTGTCATGAGAGAATTCTAGATATTCACTGAGTCAAGTATATTGAATATGTGAGTCAATTGCACCTGAAACTTGCTATCTCTCCTCGACTGTCATTTAACAGGTCCAGCAGAGCATTTCTTCCATCATCCGGTGAAATGAAGACCATCTGGGCAATTTCCAGTTGAATTGTATCCGAGGACATGGCACTGCAATTCCAGGCTAAATTGAAGAATATGTAGCAAAGCATTTCCTTGCTTAGCATTGAAGTTGAGGCACACCTCAGATCCACTGTCCAGTTGAGTTTGATGGTTTTAGATTTGACACTGCAGACATATTCTATTCAGCTGTCCCATTTTCACAAGCAGCCAGTCATTCTTAACATATGATTCCAGTGCAGGCATGCCTCTGAACTATGTCTACCCACTTTGCATTACCCTTGAACCATTCATTCTGCTTTATTCCAAGCATATTGTCTTCCTTCCTGGATGCTTTTGAATCTGTGGTTGCCAGCATACACAGATTTTCATCTTTCAGACATTCAACTTTTAGGTGCAGATTGTTAGGGGTTCCCCCTTAGCAGTGGTAATGGTACAGGAGAGATCATAGTAAATAAAATGGGTGTTGTAATAACCAAGTTGGAAAATGCCAACATCAGCAAAATGGATTGTTTCGCTGAGAGCCTGTAGGAGCCTCTGTGTACCTCTGGGAGCCTCTGGGCATGTTGTCGGCCCAGAATTCCTGGGTGGTCTGATCACAGTGTCGACTCGACTGATGCATTGGGCCTCAGGTGCACTTGAGAACGCCGGTGAGTAGACTGGAAGCGACTGCAACATCCCTGGGAGCACAGGCAACTAGCCTGGGAGCACCTGGGATGCAGGCAACAAGCCTTGGAGCACATCAAATTGCTGTAGAGCAGTTGAAGAAAAGCAATATTGTTGTTGGGAACACTGCTGGTGTGCCTGGAAACCATAGCTAGTACTTAGCATTCAACCATTTTTAGAACTAGTGTATTCTGTTTGTACTCTTATCTATGTATCTATATAGGTATCCCTGTACACACTGTATATCTGGACTGGCTGTAGGCGGTCCTTGAGAGGAATTCGAGGTGAAGCTGAAGAATGCAATCGACTGAACCCAGAATAGCACTATGACACTATCATGGACAGATTCATGAGATGCATTGGGAGGCCGTGATTCTGCAAACTTGGAGGCTATGATCGGGTGAGTAAGGAGATGCAATTGGAGGCCATGATCGAGTGAACTTGGAGACTGTAATCAACAGTTTTGGTGCGACACTTCCTGGCTTGAGATTGAGTGAACACAGAGATGGACTGAGAAGAGTTGATTATGGGAACTCAGAGGCCGTAATGGAGCAAGTTTGGAGATGCACTGTGGAGGCCGTGATTGTGTGAACTTGGCGGCCATGATTGTGCAAAGATGGAGGAGTACTGAGAGGTAATCGATCATGAGGCGGTCAATTTGGTTGTATGATATATTCAGTTGTTAGTTCACACACAACTGCGGAAATGAGATGAGGTGACGCTTGTTTTGTGCTCTCATGGACAGGTGGCTAGCAGTGATTAATATGTACGGAGGTATGGCAGAAGCTAAAGCTTCATTGAGTGGTTTACTTATAATCATAAGAATGAAGGAAGACCGCCTGTGAGACACTCAATCATGAGTGTATGTGGTACTCGGTGTTAACTGATGATCATGGCATGGAGATATAGAGAGGGATGACTTAACTTTGTGTTCTGTGATGATAGTAGAGTTGTGCACAAGAAACAGTGATGCAAGATGATGATGAAAGTGATATGGAGCATATGGGGTCAGGGGTACAACTTGCCTGATTCAGTTTAGAATACCATGCATTTGTGTTGATACTGGCCAGATTGGGACTTGTAGTTGCCGTACCAGAAATGGTAGATTGACTGGTACACGAAATTCTCTCAAGTCCTAGTTACTCTTGATGATTTCCCCCTTCTCCTCTCATCTCGCTCCTCCCTGTCCTCAACTCTACCATCACCTGAGAATACGAAATTGGATCATCCCTCTCTATCTCCATATGCCACAATCATGAATTAAAACTGAGTATAGCATACACCCAGGACTGCATACACTGAGTACAGCATCAACCAAAGATTGACTGTCTCCCGCTCCCAGGCAGTTTTTCATCTCTCATCACTTGGAAGACCATGTTGTACACTACTCTCTACATTCCCAAGAATTCCAGGTTAACCAATGAATAGTGTCCCAGCTTCCATTGCACCACCCATTCCACAGTCTCCAAGTGTTTCTCTAATTTCGTTCAATGGTAGCCTGCAGGTGCATCTCTGAGTTGATGTGATGTGGTGAATCTGCGGAGCGGCATGGCAGAGACCAGATCATCAACACTCCTCCTCAACTCTCATGATATCTGAAGGGAATTCATTAGGAAGAGTGGATCTGGCAACATGGGCATAGGAAGAGGGTGAGAGCATATAATATTGTACCAGGCCATGAGGAACCACACAGTTGCCTGGATCTATAACATCTTGGAAAGAGTTAGTGAGACCAAGAGCTCAAATGGATAGAGTGTGTATTGAGTTGTCTGACAAGATGAAGTCTATCTAGCCCAGGGCCTTCCAAATATATACTCCCGGTTGCTCAATCTGTCTCCATTCCTGCAGTATCTCTTTTCCCCCCCCACCGGATTCCCCCTGCCAAATTGTGTGACCGCAGTTGTGAGAAAAATAGTTTCCCACCATTGTGATCTCAGCCTCCAAGTGTATCTCCAAAATCAGTCAATCACGGCCTCCAAGTTCACACAATCTTGGGCTGCAAGTGCATCTCCACACTCGCTCAATCATGGACTGCACGTTCGCTCAATCCTGGTCTCCAAGTTCATCTTGAAACCCGCTAGATTATGGACTCCAAGTGCATCTCTAAGTACACACAATCCCAGCTTCGAGGGGCATCTCTAATTTTAATGCAATCTGCATTGCTGTGTGCTCCGATTGTGTTCAAGCACCATGTGCAGCCAGAATGACTGTCTGCATGTATGTTGACATACTTGGATAGTAGATAATACATGGTATATTATAATGAAGTGAATCTTCAGCACCCTGTTTAACATCACCTGCAGATCTGTGCCGAGGTCTTAGCTGCTCCAACATTTGACTATCCTATAAGTCAAATATTGTAGCTTCCTGAATGCACCTCCATAACTGCAGCTCCTTTCAAGAGCCATTGAGAATGCTCTTCCAGATTCTGAGAGCACTTTGCTTAGCTCAAGGGGGGCCACAGAGCATCTGGAATTACTCAGAAGTACTGGTGAGGTTGACCAGAATGTCAGTCAGGGTTGGGTGTGGCTTCCAGACCAATTTACATTCCTCTGATATTTTTGTCCCTGCACTCCTTGAAGTCCTTGTGGTCCTTGCAGTCCTTGTGGTCATTGTGGTTGTTGTGCTCGTTGTGGTCATTGCGGTTGTTGTGGTTGTTGTGGTTGTTGTGGTTGTTGTGGTTGTTGTGGTTGTTGTGGTTGTTGTTTCACTTGTTGTGTCTGTTGGACTTGTCAATCTTGTTGTTTTGTCATTATTGTCTTCCTGGTCATCCTGGTTGTCATTATCATTCTTGTTATCCTGGATATGTAGGTTACTCTGATTGCCCTCATCATTCTGGTCAGCCTGGTAGTGATTGTCCTCATTATCCTCGTTCTTGTACTTATCCTTATCTGTCACCACCACTGGCTGTTTGTCCTAGTCCTGCTGTATCAACTTCTGTTTCTCATGGCTCTTGCTATCATTGGTGATGGTAATCACCTGCAATACTTTTGGCATGTGGACATTGATTGACACACTGGGTGTGTCCTTGCCCAACCCCGGCATGCCGTTTTACCACCTTCGAATGCATCGATTCTGATGGCCTCTCTATGTGAGGTGCGCTCGAGGGTGTAATAGATATTGCTTGGACCAACAATCAATGATACTAGCAGTATATTGGCTGTCTGAATGTAGCTGGCTGTGCTAACCAGTGTTCAGGCTGAAACAATAATTCTGTAGCAAGTATAAATGTGTAGAGTGGGTGAGATCTGCAACTTTAGGCCCCGAGTTTGGATGTTTGGGTGTTGTATTGGTCTGGAGACACAGATTTGGTGACATTAGAATGTCGGTTAGCATAGGGGTGAAGAGGCAGCATGAGAATTGTTCGGAAGAAGGAGGACATGGGTATAATGGATCGAGATGGTCTGTATAAGTAATACTTGTCAGATCGGACCATGCATATATGGATAACAAGCTTGATCTAGGAGATTTTCCTACAAACATCCAATGTTGAGTTGGTATATCAACTGTTCATTGTGAGTGAATGTAGGAAACCCTTGGTAACTGGCATCTCTGACACATATGCTGCTAAGTAAGGATGATTGATCAGTTTTTTGCTGCTAGTAGCTGTGAGAAGGCCTCTGTGATCAGCAAGTTTTGCAACAGGTGATGGTCATGAAGATCCTTTTGACTAAGAGAAAGTGAAGAACTTTGCTGACATCAGCCAGCCATGAATGTGCACCCACAACCAGATTTGCTGCTGGTATCCGAAGTTAACCAAGGTACACAATCAGCATTCTCACTTCATTGGACCTATCACATCAATTATGCTTGGTGTTTATTGTCAAGCTGTATACTTTCAAACTTTAAGTATAGTGTCAGACTTTACATCCATCCTACCACTGTATATGCACAGCCAAACTCTATGTGAACCCGTGATACAATGATCAACAAGATGGCTGTGCTTCATTCAAGCAGTGTATTATTCAATAAATGCTCTCTTATCATCTAACAGATCTTGAGCCCAATTCATAACCACTGCATCAAACGCACTACCATTCACCAGTTCTGTGGATACTGATTGTACAGGAACTGATGACTTCGCAAGTGAATTCAACCAACACACCCGAACTCCCTCCAGCTGTTTGGATGATTGCAAGCCATCCCACCCGCATACAGTCCATGGATCTGTGCCCCAGACATTCACAATAGTCCATATCGTGTGTACATGAGCATCTTTACCAGGTGGGGACATCTTGAACACCATCAGTATACCAGCCAACATTGTCGGCCACTACCACTGGCCAGGGACTGACACAGCCATCGGCCACATGACCACCTGGACCCACCATATTGCCTGTGTTCTCAAGAACCCTCTGAACCCAATACTGGTATAACAGTCAAACCCTTGACAAAATTCCAAATTAAACCAATCCGACAGATAATAGCCTTTTCCAACAAGTCCCATCACCATATTTTCTGACTCCAGAATTTGATATGCAGGAGGCTGACCCCGCAGATACTCACATAAATGAGGAATATCCCAACATTAACATAACTCCCCATAGTGGGAGGACACTTGGTGATCATTCCGATAACAATAAGTACTGAAATCTCATCAGTATCCAGTTGGAACCCACTAATTGACCTGATATTCTGAAACAGACTATTAGATTCATTGAAGCTTACTATCCCAAATGACAGATTGATTGGCACTTCGACAATGGTGTGTACAAGACATCTGAACATATTTCCTCCACCTTCCAATGGACGAAGTACAATCAAACCAACACTATGGATCTGTTGCTCCTGACATGGGGAGCACCCTTCAACTGCACCCCAAAAGATTAAGCATTTCCTATTATTGAAACCTGGTAGAATGTACACCAGACCCTCTTTGCCAAGATCCACATGAAGACCACATAGTGTATCGATGGTGCTGGACCCTACATGTGCAGGAAGATCCTGTGTATGCCGAGATCAATTGATTACCCTGCAGGTGGAAGTTACAGAACTGACTTCCCCTGCGGGCAAGACTTGTGATACCCATGTTCTAAAGCAATTCCACATCAGCTAACCAAGCCCAGAGGGATATAAACCCACAGGCGATGTGTGATATCGCCAAGATAGTGTCAATACTGGGCACATATTGTCCCATGGGAGTAGATATTATTCCAGGTCATCTGTGATATTGTTTAGACTCTACATTTCACCATCTGGGGCCATATCTCACATCTTGGCTACTGGATCAAATGGATTATCCAAATCGTATTGGCATCAAGTTCAATACATGCTCTATGCGTTAAACTACAAATCATGAACTGGGGTGGCAGTTTTGACTGCCAGACTTGGAATTGCAGAAGTGGAATCCAGCAGTCTTTCAACAGACAGATTGGAAGTACTAGAATGCCAAATCTGCGAGTAACTAACATGCCATAAATATTACCAATGACTGGCTCAAGTCTTTAAGTCCAATGCCAGTCCTGTGGATGTGTTGAGATCTGCCAAATGTTGAAGCCAACAAACTTCCATGATTGAATATGCTCCAAGTCATACACAATGCAATTAGTGATTTCTGTACAACATGGATTGAAGTCATCCTATGGTGTCACTGGAAAGCTTCAGTGTTTAATGAAAGCTTAGCTGGCATTCCTCTCGGCCCCAATCGCTATCACTTGGCCAATGCCGAGCAGCAATTGCTGGATTGGAGGAGTAAAGTGAAGCAAAATTTTTGTCGAATCCTCTACCCACTTTTGACCGTGGCCTTTCTTGACCCACTCCGCTAGCAGTTAGCTGCTTCCTTGAGATCACTGAACTGTATTCGGCCAATGTTCTACTGGAGTCTTCTAGTACAATACTAAACCCACACAGCAGAAACTCTCATCAAACTACCTGACTATTTGCGGGAATTCCATGCAACTAAGAAAACCTTGGCTACCTACAGGATGTCAAAGGCCACAGGTACCATGGCACATACTTGAATGAGAGCCTAACAATCTGCCTAAATGCTGAACATGCAATCAGGGATAACCAAAGGGAATAATGTGGAGAATTACCTTCGGGTACTCAGAAGGAGCAACAATAGTCGCATGATTCCATATGCCAACAGGAAGTCTATAATTCCATAGTATATGAATACACCAGCTGTTACTTCGTCCTAATTCACCTCATGCTGCATCAGCAGGAATCACTTCCACCCATTGCACATTCAGGCAAAGGCAGCACAGTGTAAGGGCACGAACGCCAGCTTTCAGGCTTATAGGCATACGTGTGGGAAGTATAGGTACACGGTTGCAAATGTGGACTCGAGTGAGAGTAAATAGATGGATAGGTAAGATGATCACTAGAGATCTAAGTCTCGTGGCAAGCAGACTATATAGAATGGCCGTTACCCGGTCCTGGGTCATTTGTCGCCGTTACACACAGCAATCAAGTAGTTGAACCATCCAGAGAAATGTATCAGCTCCAATCACCAATGAAATTACAATGTTTCATATGAACTGCAAATTCTCAATGGCTCATCACTCCTCCATGTCCTGTGGATCTGGTACATTCACATCTCGCTACTGTGTCAGCAAGGCCATCAGACTCGCATAATCCTGGTGGCCCTTCAGCTATTTACACCAAACAATCAATTGGTTATAAACCAATGTGACTATGTGCAACTGGTAATACAGGCGAATATACCAATTCCATTCCCTGAGGATGAGGCAAATATCCGAGTCAATGGGCTGCAATCCCCCTGATGAATGTGCTTCTTTGACAAGAACCAGTTTACTCCAATTTTGAACTTTCCCCTTTGATAGTACATAACTTGATACTACAGGTATGTCCTTGATATATCCACCGCCAATATCAGGTGCAAGGGTGGGCTCACTGTCTCTAGACTCAACCTACTTGATGTTCCAGATTCCAACTGCCAGTTCTGTAGGAGTTATAAACCCACTGTTGATAAGTTGCACTGTAAAGATGACCAATCCTTTTGCAATCCTGAGACTTGTACCAACTTGCATTAGTTTTACTTAGAGAACTATCAGACAGGTTATGTATGGGACTTATGACTGCTACAACATATGATGATTCTATGGCAACAGGATTGTACACCAAAAAGATACATTGTTTATTTGTGAAAGCTCCAGCTTGAAATCCAAGGTGTTCATCTGCCTTCCAATGGACTGCATACAGTCTTAGACAGAGTGTTTGACTAGAATTAGGCTAGCCATGTCGTAGTTGATTTCAAGCAAGTATGGATGGTTACACAGCTGATCAGCCCCTCCGGTACACAATATTACTGTGCCCATTACTGCATTGACCTAATGATGTTCAATCATTTGTCGTCAAACCACCTGAAGGCAAAGACGTCATACAGGCTGATGAAGCTGATGCTTGGCCAGATGTATTTTGCACAAACAATAAAGTATCGATTGATATTGATGAGGACAAGGAGTACCTAGAGAACAGAGAAGAGAATGAAGAGGAAGATGTAGAGGAGAATGATGAGAAGAACTAGGATGAAGAGTAGGTAAAGGTATGGTCTCATCAGGACATGAGTTGCCCTATCGGTCCAACCCCTCTGTGTTTCATTGTTTGATCTGGATAAATGCTTGCTGAGGTTACAGGCATCCAACCTACCTATGAGCCACAGCTTGAGATGTAGAAACTACTTAACCAGAGTCATCAGTTCTGGCTTTCCTACAAACTATAGCTTAATATGTAGACAATATTTGTTCAAAGACATCATCCCTCTGGCTCTCAAATATTCCATAGCATTACATGTTAAGAATCACTGGCCCCAGGCATCAGGCTACTAACTCTCTCACATCTCACATGATCTAGTGCAATTGCAAGTTACCATGCACAGTGGACATAATTCTTTCTAATGCCAGATGCCAGTGGATAAGATATCATCTTGCAATGTATCATATTTGCTATTAATAACCTGCTCGAGATTTGATTCTCAAAGAGATACAAGTTATGGAAGGACATGAATTCCTGAGATCGTAGTCTAATGTGAACCGAATCTGAATCCTTGGGTTGACAAATAATCTTGAAAATGTGATTACTGTCAACTTTACCATTGGACTTGTGCTGAACCACCTGTATACAGTGCACCAGCAGGGTAGCACACAGAAATATAATGCCACCTTAGTATATGCAATGGTTCAAGATGACCAGGTCATGGTCTGATTTGAATATTCAAAGCTGGATTATGTTTGTATCCAAGTCTGTTCTAAACCCAAATCCAATTCAATTTCTGAGTCTAACATGGAAACCACATTTGTTCATCCTCTGGTTTTACCAGTCTTGGTTAGACTCAGAACATTGCAAATAAGAATCCAAAAACAGGATTGCTTTACAATTTGTATGACATTGATATCCTATACTAGTCATGTATTTAACAATGCTATGTGCGTACCTTGTCAAGATATAACTGACTGAGTTCATTATAATGTACCTCAGTATGTTAATAATATACTCTCTACTGTATTTTAAAAAAATCCCAAATGTCAATCTGATAATATATTGATATGATGGCTTATACATGGATGATTTTTTAGTAAAGATGTGTTGTTGTTGTTGTATATTCATACTGTATGCACTCTAATTAGAGTATGACAGGACAAAATACCCCCTCTGCCTCCGGGCGAGCTGGCTAGATGGTAGAGCTCCCCCCCCGTTACCCTTCATCACTGCTGACAAATGAAAGCTAAATGAGAGACATCCACTCCAAAAAGGAACAAACTGATACAAACCCACTGCCGCTGCTCCCTGCACCTGAGTCAGCCTCTGCTTCCCCTCCATACCATACCTCCTATCATTTAGGCAGTAACTTCCCGACTTCAGTGGCCACCAAGAAGTCCATCACTGCTTGATCACACTCGTACATGGAACACAGCTCAGAGACCTAGACGTGTCGGCATCTGCCTGCTTTCCAGCCGGCCACCTTTCCCACAGTGTTCCAGAGTGCTTTCTGCTGGTCTCTCCACCGGCTGTAATGGTGGAAGAGGCACTCCCTCATCTGGGCCACTGTCCCTGCACACCGCCAGCATATATCATCCTCTCAGTGGCTAAACCGTTTCCAGTTGACTCCTGTGGGTGCGTGCGCGCACTTTAGTCTGTGGAACCTGGTAGCCAGTGACTTCACGCTTGGCATTGGGACACGTCTCTTGGTCCCCATCTTGCCCTTCAGTCTGTTGCTAAAGTGCTTGCTCCACTTGTCGGCCTGCCACTTTGCCTTGGCTGCTGACCATCCCTCGGCGATTCGTCTAGTTCTATTCGAGGCCATGGTGTATGGCCGCTCCAGCGCCTTGGTTTGGCTTGCGTCTCGGGCGAGGTTCGCCTGGAGGTCTGCATCTTCGTTTCCAGGGATGCGGTAGTGTCCAGGGGCCCAGTGAATTTCGCATGCGATGCCGTGGGCGAGGAGTGCCTGCGCACTCTGATTATTCCCCATCGCTAACTGCTGCCCCTGGCTGGGCTCTAAGGGTGCTGTTCGTCAAATTGCGGCTTGTGAGTCGCTGAAGAGAGCCACCGTTTTCACTCGGTGCATTTGCAGTCTTTCTCTTGTCTTTACTGTCACCCCAAGTGCAAGTCCAATCGCCCACCGCTCGGGTTCAAAGACCTACACACGTCCAGTGCCCTGATCACTGCGGCGGGTGCTCCATGTATTACCGTGCTTGCACAATGCTTGGCCATCATCGAAGCGTATTCGATATGTGCACCACATCTAGACTCCCGCCCCAACTTTCGCTTCCTTCTCTCTTCCCCAGCATTGCGTGGCACTGTTGGCTGCGCTTTTGTCATGCAGTATAATGGTTTTAACCACTGGCTGTTCACCCGGGGCTGGCCAGCTGATGTCTTCGGTTGTCTGGCCGGGCTCGTGTTGGATCCGGACTACTCAGCATATCATTTTGCTGGATGAAGGCTCCTCGTGCAGCGCCCTCGGTTTGCTGCTGCATGCGGTTGCTAGTCTCGCTGCGAATCTTTGTTGTCTAGAGTCTATGATTTCAGGGGTGGGTGCGAGCCCTAACTCCATCATTAATGCCCCCCTTGGGGTTGTGGGTAGCGCACCCAGGATGGACCTGGCGTGTCAGTTGAGGAGATGTTGGAGGTCGTCTCGCCTGCCTACTTCTTTGCGATCCCACCAGAGCTCACTCCAATATAGAGCGACCGCTGGGATGCAGGCTACTTGGACGGCCCTTACACTCTCTGGTACTACCCCATATATCTTAGTAAGGGTTTGGAGTCTCGCTTCTGCTGCCATGGATTTCTCCATGCATCGGTTGTCGTACACCTTGAACATCAGGTGTGCGTCGATCCAGACGCCCAGCCAGTGCGTCGCCTGTTCGATGAACTGTATGAACCCATTCCAGACCTTCATCTTTGCTGTTAGCTTTGGCCGAAGGTGTTTGTTGTGGCCTCATCTGCGCTCACACAGCACCGTGTCAATTTTTGCTGTATTGAACTTTCGCCCTCGTCTACTTGCCCTCTTGATGCTCTTCGCTGCGCATATCCCGAGTATCGTCACAACGTGATTGACATCCCTTCCAGTCACCACCCAGGCGACATCGTCGACAAATGACAGCCCTTAGGCTGAGACATACTCTAGGATGCATTCCAGTAGTCCTGAGGTGTGGATCGCCAAGAGAATTGGTGACACAGGAGAGCCCTGCGGGACCCCTGCTTCTGCTGAGTCTCTCTCCATGGCGTTGCCTTCGATTGTCATCTCCACCTGTCTTTCTCAGGGGAAGCTCCCAGTCCATCGTATAAGGTCTTCATCCAATTGTCTGACCATCAATAAGTTGACTAGTCTTCCTATTTCCACGCTTGGGAAGGCTCCCATATTGTCCATGAGAAGCACGCCGGTTGTGTGGCCGTTTGTCCATGCTGCATGAGCTCGGTCAACCATGATGGCTGCTCCGTCGATGGCTGTCCGCCCCTCCTTGTTCCCGAATTGTCTGTCGCTCAGTAGCCCTCGTCTTTCGGCCTCTTCTGACATTAGCTCCGCGACCACTTTTGGACCACTTTTCCCATGCACCTCAGCAGTGATATGGAGCGATATGCCTTCAGCTTCATATAGTCGTCCTTGCCAGGCTTGCTAATCACCACCCCGCTAGCCCGCTTCCATACAGCCAGGTGTCTTCCCGTGGGAATGGCCGCCTTCCTCAGCTCCACCATTCTGTTTTTATCACACTTCCAGAGTAGCCGGATGGCGCCAAAAGACAGCATCAATGGGCCCGGGGCTTTTTTGACTGATTTCGAATAAGCTGCTCGCTCAACTGCTTGCTCAGTGACATGTGTCTGTGCTCTTCACACAGCAGGTAGCTCGTAGTACTTGTTGTCGTTGTTCAGGGGGAAAGATTGCCCCCTCAGCATCACCTCTCTCTTGGTGGCTGCGTTTGCTTGCTTGACTTTCCTGTCCATTGAGGCTGCCACAGTCATGCCCGCTCGAGAGTTGGCGTATTGTGCCACTCTCCACACCTCAGCTCCCCTGAGGTGCTGCGAGCAATCACCCCACATTTGGCTCTTGGACTGCCGAATCAACTTCTGGAGCTCGGCCATCGCCCGGGCGGCCTCCTCCAAAGGCCATTTTCTGTGTATTTCTTCTCCGACGGCGTATCTTCTCTCTTCGATGTTGGCGTTCCACCAGCCCTCCGATCATGGGCAGATCCTGATCATCTATGCCGTGGTGCTGAGAATGCTGCTCATTGCTTTCTGACACCATGCAGCCTCCTGTTCCACCTTGTCTTCTGTGCATTCTGTATCCAGGTGAGCTCTCTCCATCGCTACTACCATCGATAGCTTCTCCTCTGCCTCCATTTCCTTCTCTGTCATTGCAGGTAAGTTCCACCCAACTACCCTCACGTGGTGCACCTCCACCTGCCTGTCCGGTGCTACCTTCCGCTGTGTAACCTCGCGGTCAGACCCGGTGGCATGGTCATCAGCCAGGATGGACCATTTCGTTATCAGTCGATTTGGTAATGTCAAGGCAATGATCGACACCCCTTCGTAGGCTTCGGTGGTCCAGCAGGGTGTGGCCCGGCTATCGTTCCCGATTTCCAGTCCATTCTTGTCAATCACTACTTCCCAGAAGGCAGTGTTCAGCTGCACACAGCACCTCGGGTCCAACCGACTGCTGTGTGTGTTGAAATCTCCCGGGAGGACAGTTCCGCTCAGCCGACTCACTCTCTGGCAGTTCAACTTTCGTGCCTGTCCCTCTCCCGACTGCATGTCTCTTTGATCGTAAATTTTGACCATCCTCGTTATCTTTTTCCCTCTCCTCCTGGCATCAGTGATAATGACATCGTCATTAGCTCCCCTACATAAATCAGTCCGCTCATCAACAACCAGACTACTCCCTCTGCATATTGCGGTCTAAACTCTGTTTCTTTTTGTTTTTTCGTATGCTAAGTGGCTGATCCCTACACCTCCCCATTCTCTTGATGGCTCCTGCAAGCACACTATGTCCACCTTACGTTGGAACTCCATGTCCAGCGCCGCAATGGTCCCCTCGTACGACCCATCGCAGTTGTGCTGGATTGCTCGAATCATTGGCAACCAGGGCTCCTGTTTCAGTCTCAGTTCCAGTTTCAGTTGCAGCCATAGTCGCAATCTCGGTCATCGTAACCTCTTCGGTCTCCCCTGTTGCCTCCTCTTTCTCCGCATCTGCCAACCCCGCGTCGCTTCCCCCCCCCATCTTTCACAGTCCCCTTCGGCCGATGTCCAAGCACCACTCTGTTCGTCCCCGATGCCACGTCAGTAGCTGCATTTGCGGATGCCCGCCCAGCTTGCCTTATTCCCCTACTCTGACCCGCCGCCTTGGCGGCTTCAGTCTTCTTCGTGCATTTGTTGCCAAACAAAATGAGATTTCCTTTGCTGTTGGGGCACTTTTCCAGCGTCTGACCACAGTGTGATCCCTGCTTCACCGTGCACCCGACCACGGTGCACTTGTGGTCACTTGTCCAGTGACGACCTGAGCAGTAGCCACATGTGGGCTTGCTGCCGCACTTGGTCTCAATGTGATCCCATCCACAGCCAAGCTCACATAGTCTGTCAGGGCCCAGGTTGGTGTATGTTTCGACTCGGTACCCCACTCCCCCCGCATAGATGCCATTCTTCACCAAGCCCTTTGCCACCTTGCTACCCTGTACAACAAAAACAACTGATGATGCAGCGATTTCTCTGTTCTGCCGCCTCACCCCTGGTTTGGTGGTTTGCCAGCCACTGTACTTGGGTAGGGATTGTTATGCCTTCGGTCTCCGCTTCAAATTCGTCCCTCATCTTCTGCAGGCTTTGTGTGCCTGTTCCAATGTATCGTATGAGAGGTACTGCATGGATGTTAAGTCTTTTGGAAGGCTCATTTTCATCGACATCAACGAATCCTTTGTCGATAGTCCTTGCTGCTGTGATGATGATATCACGGTATTGCAGAGGCATCTCTGCTGTCGCAGTTCATTGCGTGATTGCCGTGATTGCGCCCTTGGCATTCCATCTAGCATTCATGATCGTAATGTGGGCCGGGGCCTGCTGGTGGAAACGCGCTCTGTTGATCCCTGATGCAATTTCTTGGTCCATCTTATTGGGGAGTGGCACGCTCTCATCTCTTGTTACGATTAGGCATCTCTCTGACATGCTCTATCCAGTTGTCAGGGCGGGGCTTGGGCCCGTGGGCGCCTTCGGACTTTGCGTTTGTGGTTGGCCTGTCTCCCACCTTCTGGCTGAAATTGGTGTTGGCTTGGGTTGAGGGTTGGGTTCGTGTGGTGGTTCAGGCTGCAGTGTAAGTAGCAGTTTGGGTTTGGGTTTTTGTTGCTGCTGCAGCTGGTGCTTCTCTGGCCCTCCATCCTGCGTTGCGCCTGCATGCTGTGAGGTCTGTAGGCCTCCGCCGTCCTGCCTTGCAGTCTCGTCTCGTCCTTCCTTTCTCCCTTCCTGGGCTGGTGCCGCTTCACGTACTCTCGCGTGGGCCAGCTCCTCCACGGTCATGTCCACGATGCCCGTTCTCCATGGTACATTGTCCCTCTGGCGCTCATCCCACTTCATCTCCCTATCCTCCAGCCATACTTTCATGACGAGCCATTGTGCCTCTTCATGCGCCGGGTGTGCTTCTTGCATTCTAGCCATCCTGTCCATGGTTTGGTGCAGCTGAGTCACTTCGCGCGCCCGCTGCCTCACTGTTCACTCCATTTGACTCCTTCTGTCCCCCGGTGCGCTCACTGGCACCAATGGCTCGTTGCTCAGTCTTCTCCCATTCTCGTTACCCTGCCACTGCTCACTTGCAACCATGAAGGACATGCATGTTGTCTTTCCCGACCTTTGGTCAGCCATGCCGTTGACCTCTCCCGCATCTGCCATGTCCATATCTCTCTCAACAGGGGGATTTTCAATCATTCCTCCAATAAGACGATTGCCCACTGGGGTCGCCATCGTGGCTGGCTTGCCTGACGTAGCATTGCGTTGCTTGCGTTTGGCATCTTTCGATTTTCCAAGGGGGCTAGATGTGTGGTTCTAGGCTCAGTTCGATGCGAGAAATCGAATGCCGCTGTCCATATGTTCCTCTCTGTCAGGGTTGCTGAGTGATTTGAAGGTTCGGTTTGTTGATCTTTGCCAAGACTTTTCACGAATCCACTCAATTGGGTGGATTTCTGTGCACATTCTTTCCGCTGATGCGCCAACTCTCCTCTGACGGTCCTGGTGTGCTGAGAGTCTTGTTCCAGGGTCAATTCGATGTTAGAAATCAATCACCGCTGTCCGTTTTTTGATCACTCTCATTGTCATTGACTTAATTCCCCGTCTTTGTTTGCCAAGAAATTCGTTGCAGTAAAGATGTGGTTCGATAGATATATAATTATGCATCTATTTGTAAGTGAATATATCGAAGATTAGTTTTCAGTTAATTATTGACTCTTGATTTAATCTTCAACATATGCAGTATTGATCGCATCATATACCAAGCATGTGATATTAACAGGTATAATGATACATAAGTGATTATCCATAATGAAAACCTTTCGATCAATATAACAATTGATAATGAAGGCTGACAGTGTTGGGTATACAGTGTGGGTTACTATTAAGACATCACTTTCGATGAAATTCCAAAGTCTAAAAGTGGTTATTGTCTATTGTTAAGTATTAATACATACAACAGTTTTGTTGTACTATTCTGAAATAGCTATACAGGTTTGTAATACTATGTAGACATTAAAGAAGAATCTAGTGATCTTGCTGGAGAAAATATTCATATCTAAAAATATATTGTCATTTAATTAATACTCACTCATACCATATTATATATTTACAATTGTAATTTCAATCCAATAAATCAATTACAATTTTGATTTATCATGTTACTAATAGAGTATAAAGTGACAAAAGTATATATTAAGCTCAATCTCTTACTGTGAGTCTCAAATCAGGAATCATTTACACAAATCATCTATCTCAACCGAGCAATATATTCCCAATTTGAAAGTTGTATGATCTTCACTATACAGTTGTATTCGAATGAATTAATATTTATGTATGCTCATTTCAGTCTGTAAGATTAATGGCTCTTTAAATCAAGATAAGTATTAAACTTACAAATTATACTGCTATTGGCAAATTGTCATTTTCCCTCTGGTTTTCTACTTCTCCCTTAATTTCCACTTTCTCTGCCACCTCAATCTACTGTTCTCTGTTATCATCCCCATTTTCAACTATGTTGACTTTCATACATTTGTGAGTGAGATTGTCATTTGTAGGCTCTCTGTTGAAGGCTGGTGAAGAAGTTGTTCACAATGCCCTGAGTAAATAGGTTGTATTACTCAGCCTTGTTGCAGGTACTTGGGTCATGCCAGCTGTTGATTCATTGATGTGGCTTCAGAACATCACTGGATTCCCAGCCACATTACAAAGTGTCGACCAAGTCTGCTTTAGATTATTCCAGACCAAACTGGATAACTTCCAAATTGCATCTGTTTCAGTTTCCTGGCTGTGCATTTTGACACTTTATTTAATTTCTTCCAAATCTTTCGCTCATTGGATATTGATAGAAATATTGGTTCATTCAGATATACATTACAATGTACAGTATATTACCGCATCAATTGTTTTGAGTCTAAGACACATGTAAGATAGCTTAAGCCAAATGTTATCTTGTCAAGTCATAACTGCAAATATGCTATACACTACTGAGTTGTTAGTGTCAGGGTTTCTCCCTGAGCTGCAGTAATGGTACTTAGGGGATTGCTTGGCAATTATGTTAAGATCATCCCAAGACTAGTAATGCACAACATCTCCATGTGATATTCCTCAGTACGCTAGTTCTGTGATCGTCATGGGGATTACCCTTGAGGTACATGTCAATTTATTAGTATTAGTCCATGTGTCCCTAGCAGACTCAAATATGATGATGCAATGATGTTGCCATGACAGGGATGTTAGAGCTCGATAACATTATCAGTGTGCAAAATTATCAACCACATTCAATATAGTTGAATACATGCAAGTACAAATAGTTAAGATGAGATTGCACAGAATGACCTGTGCTGCAGATATCATGCAATATGCATGTAAGGGACATCTGTTCATCAAGTGTCCCCAGGAGTGGGATCAACTGACATAATTTCCCAGATCTGGAATAGTTAAGACTTAAGTATGCAATGTCGGAGAGAACAATGACATTGGTTGTAAACAAGAGGCCTGAAGCAAACATACTAACTGATTTGATCTAGTATGAAATGTAACAATGTAATGAATATTAGCAGAGTATCAGTTGGTTACTGATCAAATCACTGACATCATTACCAATCAATTTAATTAATGTTGAGGCATTATTTGATTGTGACAAAGCACCAGTAGGCTAACTGCCAGCAGATGTTCAAACTACAGCACAAATGAAAAGTGAAATGTCACATATAAATTTATGACCTGCCATTTAGTGTGTTAAATAGATTGCCGAGGATGGCCCTAGTCAGAAGCATAATTCTTTACTACGACTCATGCCAGAATACAATACTCAAAGCAATCCCTGCTCACATCAGTGTAGGATTTTCAGAAAAGGCATTTTCATCAGCGATACACTATCTGATATACTCAAATGTCATAGCAAGAATATCTAAATGTTGTCTAATTCTCAGCACTTGACTATAAAGATCCTGCATAGTTCTGGCAATGAGAACTGCCAGACTCTAGCAGCAATCTACAGTCAGATATTGCCAGTAAAGCACAGCCTAAAATATTGCTCAGAATTCAACACAAATTTACATCTAGTGCTTTTACCTCTTTGCTGCATCATGACAGATTCTTTGAAACAGAATATCCAATTCACTTGTGCCCAGATTGGGAGTTCAGAAATCAAACACAACTATCTTCTTGTGATATTGAGCGAGTGATATTGTGATTCCGAAAACAGAGGATAATGCTCCTATGTGTATTAAGTTCTTCGTTGCATTGGTATCATCTGGCTTGAGTAGAACCTTTGCAGCAACATTTGAACTAGATTTCTCTCTAGCGAGTTTAATGATAAGGAGATATTGGACAGTAACAATTCTTGTAGTAATTACGATTATCTGTTTGCTTATATCTCAACTGGCATGATATTGAGTTTTGGGAATTAGAAGGAAAAAAGACAAGTCAGGGTTTGATTAAGTGGCTGCAATTAGAATCAATAAATATAGTACTAGTAATTGGGATCTTTGTATCCATGTAACTGTTAGTTGTTTCTTCACACGATTACATGTAGTGATTTCAATTATATACTTTGCACTATTCTTCCTAAGTATACTTTAAGGCTTCTCATGAAGATTACTCTGCATCTCAGTGGCAATGTTTATTCACCCAAATGATAAAGTAAATTATTTCAGACTGCTGTATTTCATACACTGTGTACATCAGCAAAAAACATTTCCGTCCGGGCGGAATGGCTCCGTCAGAGTGGACGCGCTCCGTCAGAGCCGTCAGAGACACCCCGGTGGCAGATTACTCCGCACCCAGCGTCAATACCACGCGTCGAGTTGCATATCGCCCTCCGACCGCCGTTTCGCCGTTTCTTCTCACTCTGTCGGTCTCCTATATTAAACAAACACTCTG
>Ga0307515_10007402_pt1 | contig 21699 bp, 25 predicted proteins | sample 17_EM_MG_FD_194513 | JGI IMG/M metagenome (GOLD analysis project Ga0307515, IMG submission 194513) | Populus trichocarpa ectomycorrhiza microbial communities from riparian zone in the Pacific Northwest, United States - 17_EM | ecosystem: Host-associated > Plants > Roots > Unclassified | place...
AGAAAAAAGAAAAAAAGTAGGGGACCTACTTATTACTTTACTAGAGAATAAGAAAATATGAGAAGGACTTATTAATACGCCTAATATTTATGTAATGCTAGTAACCTATACTATTATTAATTCTTGTTTAATGTCTAATGTGGTCCTCTTACAAGTCTATAATATATTATTATTATTGGTTCTTGATTAACGTCTGATGCGGTCCCAATTAAGGTCCATGCAGACTACTGCCGTGATGTAGGTACAAAAAACCTTCAAGGGAGACGTGAGAGGTAATACTTCAGATAGCATCCGTACTACGTCAACGGGAAGGAAAAATACCCTTAGGTCGCTGCTCTGAGACTCCCGTACGGGAGTGTCCTGATTGCCTATCTTGCCCAGTCTGCCGCTCGTACCATGCTTCCTTTTGAATTTGTAAATACCGTGAGATTAATATAATCCTGCCCTTACTCCTATTTGAATGCCCTATGTGTGTGTGTATACGCCTGCGGTCCTCCTGCTTGCAGCATAATTTCTACCCCAAAGGAACAGCGGGACGAATTTGTAGATCTAGATCTAGGTGTCTTGTCCTAGGGCCCCAACCTAGGTCCCCTATGCACACCCCCAGCCAAAGGTGTAGAGGAAGACGAGATACCGCGCGGTAAGTCCAGGCTGTCGGGTAAGGTAGGGTAGGGAGCAGGCAAGCCGAGCATGAGTCACAGGAGAGTCGATGGAAGAGGACGATATGGTAAAGAGTAGGTATGGCAATACCCTGGTACAGAGACGAACCGATGAGGAGGGAAAGGCTGCAAGCCCGAGGTGTTTATAAGGAGGTGTCAAGCCAGGTAGCCTTCGGCTAGGCCTTGGCTACCCCTAAGTAGCCCTCGGACGATGCACCCGAGTAAGGGATTAAATACCCCTTACAATGGCCTCATCTTCTTAGTCGCCCTTACCTCTAGTATTTCTGTAGGGACCGCTTTACGAACCGTGCGCGTTGAAATAACTTCACGAAAATCTTCCAAAACTATTATTATTAAATCCATTATCCACGTAAGACAAGGTTATATGCAAGGTAGTTATAAGGTCTATTTTTATATTGTTGTAAGAGAGTGGTTCTTGTAAAACCGTCAAAAACTTTTCCTTTCCCTGGAAACTGCCATGCTTACCCCATAAACAAGAACAAGTCGCAGCAGGTATTGGTGATTCAGCACATAAACAAGTCCGTGCTCGATCTCATCAAGATATACAAGACTGCCATCCCACTCGTCGCCTGCCGAGCATCCCTCCCAATCTGTGAGCCATTCTTCACGGTCTGACTGTCGCTGCCATGGGCCCTCTAGACCTCTGAGCTTATCAGCAACCTTTTTTCCCTTTTCGCCATCCAAGCAATTTTTACATACCTGTCGCTCCTGTTGTAAAGCTCGCCTTAATGCACCAGTAACAGATAGAGGGTAAGATATTGCATAGACAACGATTCTACGTGACTTAGCAATGTTGTTTTGCGGCGAGGCCTCTCTTATGCATGGCACCAAAAAAAAAAATTTCCAAGGCATTCCGCATGTACGAAGACAGCAACTTTTGTGTTGAATTTTACGGATGAACATAAACGACTGCGAGTCGCTTACATCCGGTGTTAATTTATATACGAATCACACTCATAAGAATGCCAACAATGATGCCCGTCTCTATTGTGTTGGAGATCTAAAACACGCTCAAATCCACACTCGCAAGCCAATTCGCCGCGCCCAACAACCTTGCTGAAGGGGTGGCCCACGTCATCAACTACTCTGCCAAAACCGATCTAAGCATGGCCAAGAAACTCGGGTGGAGCTTCTTCAACTCGTATATTGGAGGTTTCTTTGGCTCGCCTGCCGTTCTCCGGAGGCGCTCCGATGTCTTCGCTCTCCGTTTCCTTTCGACCGCGATAGGATCCGCAATTTCCTCGTCCTCGAGACCGCTGTCGCTTTCGTCGTAGCTGCCTTCCTCGTCGAGTTCGAGGTCTTGCAGATCGAGCTGGGAAGTTGTTATCAAATTAGCACTTGTTGATAGCATAGAACTAGCCCGGATTAAACTGGAACAGAGGGAAGTGAAGTGATTTCATGAGTAAAGACGAAACATGCAGGACCAACCTCGTTAATTCCAAAATCACTTGTTTTAAATGCACTCATCCCAGGCATCATGTCTATTGCGTCATCCCCTCCACCGGAGGCCATCTTCTGCCTCGTCTTATCTTGGTGCCACTTCTTACGCGCAGTTTGCCACCGAATCAGGGAGTTGATTTCTCGAATCGCCAACTGCTTGTCAATTGCGTTGGAATCCATTGCGCCCTGGAAAAGTGCGTTCATATCCAGTTTACCACCCTCTCTAGGGCCCTTACGGAGGAATTCAAGAATACCTTCCAGCCAACCCATGAGCTGGTCAAAGAGGCCATTGTCATGGATGTGCACTTCGTGTACAAACTTGTAGAAGTTATGTTCGTGCCGCGCGCAGAGGTCAATGAACGCTTGCACGGTTTGATTGGGGTCAGCGGAGACATCCTGGCGTTGAGCAGACTCAATGACTTTAATGGTGTCATCGACAAACAGAGCAAAATCCGTGATGCTGTTGTAAACGTTTGCAGATTTGTACACACGAACAAGTGGCTCGTAAAATATCGTGAAGAGGTCGCGGAAGAGGTGCAGTGTGGTTGGCTGAAAATAAGATTGCCATTGTCAGCATCGTAGAAAGATAAATGAAAAAACGCTGTGTACAAAGGGCTGAAAGGTCCCACCTCCTCTATAATCTGCAACATCATTGTCTTGTCGCGCTGTCGCATGTAGAGCTTGAGAAGCTGCTTTAGATGGGCGAAGAGCTCGGCGCCCTGCCGCATTTCTTCATCAGTCTGCTCTGTATTAGTGATGTTTTTATAACTATTGTCCCTACGTTTGAGGGCTACAGACGTTTTCCACGGCGTTGTTCCAAGCTACATAAGCATTGAAGACCCTGCCAATTTGCTCTGGTGGAAGTTCAGGGCTGAAGTATTCGGAGCGCAGGATAGCCACCACAATATCTACTCCATCTGTTTCGGCCTCGCTTCGAATCGCATTCTTAGTTTCTTCGTCAGCGTCGGTAAATGCTTTGATCTTGTCGCAGAGAACGGGGTCATTTATTTTCGTTGTTGAGAGGGTGTCTATCGATTTCTGCACTGATTTGACGCCATCGCTGATTGCCATGCCAAATATTCGCTGCATGAGTGACCGTGCACCAAATGGCTGCGCAAGGAAGAGGTCCAGGACTCCGCTCATGACCGCGGCTGGGTTTGCAATCCGGATAACGTTTTTGAGGACGGTATATGGTACCAGTGAGTGGATACGTTTTGCTTGGGCAAAAAGCTCGGGAGAATTGTCTTCGGCAAGGAAGAGATGATAGATGGTTGCTGCGACTCTGCGAAGAGTAAGTCTACACGGTATTCATTCGTTTATCAGGCCATTCGGAACGTACTCTATTCTTAGCCACTCTGCAAATTTCTGGTACTCTGGCTTAAGTTCCGAAATTGTGTTCTTCACTCGGATCTCCTGGAACAGGTGGGATAAGCCGTCTGCGAAGAAAACCATTTAGTTGATTTCAGGGTGATGAATAGATCACCCAACTGTACTCACTTCTTTCAACAATTTCCCTTCTAAAATTTTCCATATGCACGTCGAGCTCTTGTGCTCTTTTCCTTGCAATCTCGTAAAATTGCCTCTGCTCCTCGATGCGTTTCTCATCCATTTCCTTCCGTCGTTCGATGTCTTCAAGCTCCTCCTCATTTAATTTTATTGGATCCCCAGTCAAGAATTCAATCATAGCATTCGATTGTGCTATTGTCTCGTTTTGGAGGAATGTACGCAAGAATGCTCTTAATGAAACTCGTTGCTCCTCTCTATAGAGGATCCGTGACTCTCGGTATGCAACATTGTCAGTTGACGCTCGTGGAGAGCGGCTGTTACGCAGTGAAGTCGCTGACGCATTCTGCCTGTGATTGCTGAAGATATATCCTCGGAGACCGCCATTGTTGCCACTGTCGTAGGGCTCAGGCGCGGCAGTATCTTGGGTCGATCCTGACGACATGGACTCGGCATCATCATCTGGCTCGGACCGAAGCAGAGAATTGCTCTTGTTCTTCCTAGGCAAAGGGGCAAGAACCTTCCCCGGTAATTCTAGTCTTATCCGTTTGTGCATATGAACGAAATCAGAATAACGGCGTCCCACGTATATCTCTGGCTTGCCCGCCTGTTTCACTCGAATGAGAAACTCCTTTGGGAGCATTAGCAATCCTTTTACACCCGGAGAATCGATAAGCTGGCATATCGAGATAACTTACTGCGTGCGTGTGATACCTAACGTGCTTCTTGACAGACATTGTCCGCACTCCTGCCACATTGACGTCCCAGCCATTTATCTCATGCCCACTCGGAACGTTTATCACGAGCCCATTTTCACTCGCACCACGTTCTACGATCTCCATCTCTGAGAAACGAATTCGTTCTTCATACCCAGACGCAGTGGGTATACCGGATACCATCATTAGCTCGACCAACTTTTCAGCCTTGAGAGCTAGCTTCCTCCTCTTAGTTTCTTCTAGGCGGTCTTCCGAGGACGATATGTGTTTATTTGCGAAAGATTCCAGGAACTGCAAAGCCATAAAGACCCGAGTCAGCAACTATACATTAGCGCGGGGCACCGCAGGCGACGCACAACTTGCAACTTGTCCTGCCAAAACTCCTTCTCCCTGGCCTGATCCAAAAAAGGGAAGTTGCGAACATGGTGTACGAATATGTAGCGAAGTATAGGAAGCTCCGAGTCCTCTGGGGCTACCTCGCCGGCATCCGAGCGGAATGGTGCTCCAAACCTCTGAAGAGCTGTGGGGGATGATAACTCTAATATTTCGTATTTCGTCTGCTGAGAAATGAGTTCTCGCTTCAAGTCTACAAGGACATTAGGACAAGGTTCTGAGAAGTTCTAGGTTGTCGCTGCTTACAATGCTCTTGTTTGCCCGTCAGGATAGATCCCTCTGGCGGGACGGAAAAAGCCGATAGTTTTGAGAAATTAGAAGTGCCCGATCTTTTGGGACGCGGTCTCTCCTCTGGCATTTGTACAGGTTCACCAAAGTTAGGGGCTGAAGGCTTATTGTCTATCGTTGTTGGCTCAATAGACCCGTTGAGAGCGAGAGCTGGGGGAGTTCTTTTAGCCATAATGGCACTAGCGAAGGCGTCAAGGATTTAAGACGGGTGAGGCAGGGCTCATAGAGCATAAGGGAGGGTGCTTGATGTGAGTATGTGGGTGGGTATTGGATATGTTGACGCGTGGCTATGACGGTGCACGCAATGGGGAGTGCGGTAAAGCTTTTTGGTGATTGCGCTTGGACAAGAAAGTAGGAGCTGGGGGAGCTGGCGAGAACAAGGCCAGGGCCTTCAGTAGTCAGCAACGCAAAGCGTCACCGGGTGCAGACAACAGCGAGAAGGCCTGCATGCGCCGCTTTGAGTGGTGTTGAGTGTGACTGCATCATTGTTGACCCCAAGGTACTCCCGAACTGTGTGGAGTAGGTGGCGAGCACCAAGCACTAAGCCCCACGCCCCACTCGTCACTGCCAATGGCGCAGCGCACCCTGGCACAAGCAAGACTTCCGGTCCTCGAAGAGGAAGGAGAGATACTATCGCTACATGTTACAGCCACCCCGCCTGACGATGCAGTCCTTGGTCGTCTTGCCCTGGTGGACATGCCCGGTGGACAAGGCAAATGCCTTCAGACCATCCCCGCTAAAAAGCTTAGCATCTCTGATCTCCACGCTGATTATCGGATGCACCCAAGAACCGCAAACACAATGTTTTGTTCCTATCTAAGACTAAATCTTACAATCCGGAGACCAAATCCGGGCAAGCTGCCTCGTCATCGTCAGGTACACGGAAAGTATCTGACCAAGGAACCAAGAAGGAACTGGGGAAAAAGCAACCCCTGAAAACACCAGCCCTATGATGAAGCATAAACATTCTGAATGGAAAAGACCCCGCCACCAAAAATCAAGCCAAGATAGTGGCGCGCTAAGGCGCAAGAGGCACATATCGCCGGTGCATCCCAAAAAAAAGTGAGGGACTAGTAATTCAGTTCCCCATTACCGCTTCCGCCAACAGCATCAAGATCCTCATAGCTCTTCAGACTCCGTCCCTGCACAGCTTCACGAGGGCCAACCGTCGCAGCACCACCATCCGCAAATCTTGGACCGCTGCCTGGCCTACCTCCGCCGGGACGAGGGGGGGTTAATCGGCCAGCATTATTCCAGCGCGTCTGTCGCACGTCCTTTTGCTGTCTGTCATATGGACCAGTAGGCCGATTGCTAAATCTGTTTCCGGTACGCCGCATGGGCCCAGCTTGGTGCCGATCATCCTCAGTGAGACCCGGAGCACCCCAGTTGCCTGCATTCATTCCCGTTGGGCTGAAAAATGCCTGGATTGCTGCTGGATTAGGTATACCGTTGCCGACGCCAGCCGGAAAGTTGAAAGGCATCGAAGAGAGGTTAAAACCGCGAGGGGTCCCAGTAGTAGTGTGGTTATTGATGGGGAAATGACCATTGCTGTTAGCATCGCTACGTGACGGCGCAATATGTGCAGGATCTAGCACATATGTGTTAACTAAGTTGACCTATACTCTGAGCGTTAGCGTATTGTATGGAAATCCGGAAGGTACTATACGAACATCTTGCTGAAGTTTTTCAAACCATTCAGTGTGCCTCTTTTCAACATGCTTCCTCCAGAAATGCTGTCCCTTGAATAGCTTCGTGCATTCCGGGACTTTGCAGCGCCACTTCGCCTCATCTTCCTGCTTGACATATTTGATAAGTTCGTCCTCAATGGCTTCCTCCACCGGTTTCCCACCGAGCTTCTTAATGTCCACATTTTCTGGTTCTAAAATTTGTAATAGCTTATCTTCATATGTTTTAACCCAGTTATAGGCTCTCTGAAGCTGCTGTTGGCTTTTGCCATTTATCTTGGGGGTCTTCCTTTCCTCAGCCGGGGAATCTCCAACCTCATTTTCCCCAGAGGTCTCCTGTTTTTTGTAAGGAAACGGTTGGCCTGTAGCGGTAGCCTTGGCAGTTGACTTAGCGGCAGTTGTTAGACTAGACCGTGGTCGCCGAAGATGGCCACCAGGACATTTTCGGGTAAGCTCGTGAACTGAGTCGCTCTCGAAAACGCAGAAAAAGCAGAAGTTGAAAACACGACGAAGGTACTCGATCAGAAGGTCTAGCTTTTTCTTTTTCGCAAGTAATTCTTCATCATCAACTTCATCATCATATGCACCCTCATCATCATCTTCCATAGTTGCATCTTCACCTTCTTCCAGTTCTTCGGCGTCTTTTTCTTTCTTAACGCCGGTGGGAGCGTTGGCTGGAGGTTGAAGCCAGCCTTTACTACGAAGCTCCTCCACCCTTTGCTCGATCTTGACGATCCCGTTACAATCTGGACCCAGCTCCTCATCGAGCTTAGTCACCAGTCGTATTGCCAGTTGTAAATCTCTTTCAATTCTCTCGGGGGCTGAGAATAAGTCCCAGAGCGCCTTCTTCCTTGGTGCTGCGGGTGGTTCGTGGACTCCAACGTGGCAAGTAAAGTCGCCTCGCTCTTCATCATGAATAGTCTTCCCGTTAATTTCCGCTAGCGCTTTTTGTGCGGTGCCGGTGGGAACATCAGTTTCGGAGCGAGCAGTGCCCTCTTCAGCGTCCTCGTCGTCCTCGTCACGACCATCGCCCCGCTCATCCTTCATGGGTTGGTCTGTGTCTGGGTTCAATATCACCCAGCCAATTCGATGGCATTTCTTAAGAGGATTGGGGTCGCTCAAACTAAGCCATTTGAACCCTCCGGCGCTCTCTCCTAAGTGCTCTTTGCAGAAAGCTTCCATCTTTTCTCTGCTAACTGTAGGTGCAATTGTTTTGATGAGAAGGGTTGGTTGAAGGGAAGCCTCATCGCGGAGGTCTCCGCCCCTAGAAGGTAATAAATCCCCTACACCAAGAACCTCGTTAGCGGCAGTGGTTTCGCCTTCCTCTTTCTCAACAATTCCTCCAGCGCCATTACTCTCGTTCTTGTAAATGCCCTCCAGTGTAAATTCATCGAAGACGCCTGCCTCTAGGTTCCGCTCCCATTCGCCATACATGGCATATCTGAACTCTGAGAGTTTCTGGCGAAATTTCGCCTTGCTTTCTGGATCATATCGCTCCTTGAACCACTCTTCGCCCTTGTGTTGCTGAACGAATGTCCTCGCCATTTGAACTTGGAGTTTCTCTTTATATGTGTCATAGGCAGCTTGAATTTGCTCCCTCTCTTTGCCCCGCTCCTCTCGCGCCTCCCGCTCGCCTTTAAGCCGATCTGGCTTTCGGCCGCCATTCTTCGCACGTTCGCGTTCCTCCTTTATCAATTGCTCCATGCGCCACCATTCGGCGAAAAAGTTGAAACCAACTTGATATTCCAATGTCATGGGATTGGGAAGCGGATTGGTAACGAACAGTGGTGCAGAAGGTTCCTGGCCGGGGACATAGCGATCGATCCCAGCTTGCACAGGCGGGGGCGACGAGCGGCGACGATGAAGGTCATCGCGTCCACGATAGTAATCATCCCTCGGTAGCCTGTCGGGCTGATATCTATCAATCGCTTGCGGTGATCGCGAACGTCCACGGTTAAGGCGAGGCCGGCGGTCGGCAAGGCCTATTCAAGGATTGTGAGTACATATATTCGAACGGAACAAAGCTGCGAATCGATAACAGGGCTGGGAATTGAGCCATAGAACGGCGCTTCGGAAGTGATGACAACTGACGAGGAGAAATAGGCAACAGGAAGAAAGAAGTTTTCACGTGAACTCAGTAAAAGTAAAATATGAATATGAAGAGGCAATGCGCGCCACATTGTGAAGGCAGTATCCTGAGCTTACCAGGAGATCGTCGCCTGTAGGAATCAATGGCTGGTCGGGCGGAGTCGTCACGAGTGCTATAGACTGCGTCAACATTGTCCAAAAGTAGAATGTGATAAGCATACGTGTATGAGTCCATTGTTAATGAACGGGTGTTTGGAATAGCTGCAATTCCGAGGGCGGCACAGGCGAGGGGTCGCTCAATTAGCTGAGTATCTTGACCGCGGAAGCTAAAGGTTGAAGGAGCGGTGAGGATGAAAGACCATGAGGCCGGACAAGCCGACTATGAGTGTGAGAAAGCACCGGCCCGTCAGGTGATTGCGTCGGAGGATGAGTGAAGGACAATCGTCCAGGAGAAGCTGTTTGCCAACATGACCTCGCGTTAGAGAAGCACGTCAAGATAATGAAGGACGGAGAGTAAAGGATATGGACTAGGACAAGCAGGAGGGTTAAGTGAAGTAGAAACGACAATAGGACACCGGCTGACGATGCAGTCGCAGTCGCAGCGTTTTGATTGTCCCCAAGAAATGAAGGAGAAGAGAAGAGGCTGGGCAGGTAGGGCGGCAACGAGGCCGCGAACAAGGGGAAGGACAAGCCAAGGTAGGTTTTGAACGGGTGGAGACGACGAACAATAAGGTAGAGATGTGGCTAAACAAGCAGCGCCTGCACTCACGATGTGCTGATGTCCTGGCGGAGAGAAGTCCAGGTGTTGCAGGATGGGGGTTTGGTGAGGCGGAGAGGCTGTCGGGCGAGGTTCGCATGCGCCGCGTCGAAGAACGCTAGATGAATGGGGATGGTGCCAGTGGCCGGTTAAGGGTCCGCCTTGTGAAGCTGGCCGAGCAGCTATAATCAGAGCAGCAACGCCCCGGTTTTATGCAGCAATTGCTCTCTGCGCTTTGAAACGTTAAGAGGAATCAGTCAAACCCTCTTCTTGTGCAGGTACACTGCCGAAAGCGCCACGACGCCTGGAACCAACTCCAGCTGTCCCAACTGCAAGCACCTCTACTATACCTATTCTTAGCTATAACTTCGGATCCATCATGACCTCCTTCATCCCCTCCCTGGCTCTCCCCAGCTTTGTCTTTGAGCAACTTGCAATCTCGATCCTGCTGGGACGGGCGTCGGGTATTCGACTCGCCGTACGTTCAGCCATACTTCTGATTGGTCTGGCGTCTCCACTAACTTGTTCTCATGACTGCAGCAGACAAACCGCAGAAAACATATCGTGCACTAAAACACCTCCCTTAAACCCTCCAGCGCAGGTCTTTAGCCCAGTATAGACTTTCCTATACGCCGTCATAGGCTACGCCGCCTACCGAGCATAGTCAACAGGCATAAGCTCGTTTAACCTAAATAAGACTAATCTAGCAAAGGTTCGTCGTTTAGGCTTTGCCAATTAAGCTCTTCTTTGAGAAATCATATTCTTCTTTAATGATCTATCTTGCTCCTGATTGCCGCCGGAGAATTGGAATGCGGACTGCATTCCTAGAGTTCCTGGAAAGGAAATAGAAAGCGTTCCATAGGCTCAATTTCAAATATTCAACCGGCATTCGTGGGCCAGGACAGCACCGTTTTGTCTCCCACTATCATTGTAGTTTCTCTGCTGTTACCAGACACAGTCATTCTGAATTTTAACTTGCTAACCGTTCTCTCCTACCCAGCAAGGCGCAACTCTCTATACTATCCAGCTTGGCCTGAACCTGATTTGGATGCCTCTCTTCTTCGGTCTGGGCCGCCCAATAGAAGCCACTGTAGATATCGTCGCCCTAACTGGTGTGACCGGCTATCTTGCTTACACCTGGGGCCAGGTCGACCTGATTGCCGGGTGGACCCTTATTTGGGCTGGTTAAGCTTCGCCACTTAAGTGTATGTACAGTGTCAGTCTACTCTAGAAATTACTGCAATAAGTCTCGTGCTAACATTTAATGAGTAGGCCGGATATAGCTGTCTCAACAACTGGGACTTCAGCATTGTGCAAACCGACAAGGACGTCTGAAACGTTGGTTGAACCTGGCTCCTCCTTTTACCTCAATGGACTATAGAAAGTGCGATTTTAGGGAAATGTATTCTAAAATGCTTAGAATTGGACCATAGGGTCATTAAAGCCCTAGTCATCGTTGAACCTAACGTTTTTGTTGTTTCCACACTTTTGCTATCGTGCTGCTGCAGCTTCCTTTGTGGACTTGGCTCAACCCACTCCATCTGCTCTAGCCTGCTTCAAGCTCTTCCCTTCCTCCACGCCAAGTCCCGCAATTTCATCTAATTGAGCGCATTGATCTGTAGAAAGTATAGCGGGATATATTACTAGTAATACGTTACCAACCGAATGCGCCAACTGGGTAACTCTTAGTATTATTGATGAGTTACACTTGTGGCTTGGTGGATAGTTATGATAAAGTTTTAGAGAAACTAGAACCGGCAGGGCCATTAATTCAAAGTCCTCAGTAGATAATTTACACGTGGTGATGCTAGAACTGTAAACGCAAATACTATAACTCATCGAATATACGTAATCTAGGGTCATCATCTATAGAGGGCTTAGAGCTAAAGACAGTAGAGGGCGTAAAACTACTTGTCGTTGCCGCATGAACACTGCGGAGCGTTTCTTTCGCCGGAGGAGACATTGAAGCCTCAATAAGGTTTATCTTGGAGCCAGAAAGTGCACTGACGGATATTATATCGTCCGTTTCGAGAAGTCTGAAGTGTTGTAAGAGAAAAAAAGCCACGCAAAGTACCGTAAGCGTCCCAAGAACGCCCCAAAGGAGTCTTAGACGTCCTACAAAGCCACTAGTTAGCAACTGTATACTCCATAACATCAAGTTATTTCCTCATGCAAAACATACGACTCATTTTGGCTTCCCACTCGCCCTCGATCCTCTCTCTCGCCTCCACGTGCCTCCTCGCTTCTTCCAACCTCGCATTGAGAGCGTCAGCTTTCTCCCTGCCCGCTTTTATGCGTGTCTCTAACTTCTCTATTTGTTGTTGTTGTACCTCAAACCCATTAAAGACATTGATCTGCCCTTCTACCTCGCCTTGGAATTCATCCGCATCGTTCTGGAAGCTTTCGTGCAGTTCTTTTGTCAAAGCCGAGAGTTCCTGGAGACCGCCAATGGTGGATCGAAGCATTGAGAGTTTCTCCAGGATCGAGTAATACGTATCATCTAGACGCCGTGTTGTCTTGAGGGAATGTTCAGACAACGCTTGGAGGGAAGAGCGGAGTTCTCTGGGCAACGTGTTAGACTTCTTTGTCCGGAATGTTACAAGCTTTTGCTGCTTACTCCTCCCTTGCCTTCGCCTTCGCCCGCTCCTTAACAACATCCTCTGGCCGCGCTGGCTTCGGCTGAGAAAGAGTTGATTCAACACTTCCGTCTGTTTTCACAATGCTTTCACGCCTGCTTTCGGAGAAGCTCTGCGCAGGTGAGTGGTTGGAACTGCGACTAGCCTGCTTCAGCAAGTCCCCAAAACTTGAAGGTGGATGCAGCTGGATTGCTGATTGGGTTGTATCCTTCGCATGATGATGATGGTGGTGCCTATGAGGATGGTGGAGTGAGTGGAGATGCGGCTTTTTCAACGATAGTGGATCTGTGCTGACTCGCCCGGGCGCGGCCGGTTTTAGTGTGTTTGATCGAGAGAATGGGGGCGGCTTTTGCCGGTCAGGCGGGTTGAAAGTTTCCATGTCATGGTGGTGATGGAGTGTTCGGAGGCATCGAGGCTGGCGAGTATGCGCACGCTTTGATGTGGGCCGCACGGGAAAGCGATCACGGATCACGGATCACAGATCACGGATTACCTGAAATGGTAACCAGGGTACATAACAACGCTAGCTATAAAATAGTGTCGAAGACTATTCGGGTAAGCTAATGAGAGAGCTTTATGAAGTCGCCCATTATCTGTAAAGACTTATCGAATCTCTCAAGCAAAGTTCCGACATCCACGACCCCAATAGTTCTCCGATTCCTTACTTTCCACATATCCCCGTGCGAACCCTGCTCCTTTTTGCGTTTCCGTATCCAAACGGCTACTTTATGCAAGACCCGTCTCAGATAATTACAGCTGTATTTGCAAACACTGTCGTAGTAGTTGTACCCATCGTACTCTCAGGGAATAGGTTATTCCTACGACCTAATGGTTGGGTCTTTCATGATTGAGACAACGTCCCAGGAATAGAGTTTTCGAGAGTATCTCGAAAGAGAAACTTCAAGATTTGAGCATCTTATTCCGTTTCTCCCTCCTCCTTAGTCTTTCCACCCGCTTTCGGTGCATCTTTGTTTCCATCTTCTGGAATCGTTCCCTCTCCTCTTTTGCGGTCCTCTTATCCTTGATGGCTTGTATTCGCCTCTATACAATCCTAGTTAGATGCTAATCCCCAGCTTGCGCAGTGTGCAGAATACTTGTCGTTCAGATTCTTTCTCGTCCTTCATTTCCTTCTCTTTGGCCTTCACTGCCGCAAGGGCCTTCCATTCTTCGGCGCGCTTCTCGTATGAAGTCTGGCCCGCCCTAGGTCGAAAAGCCGATTTCTGCTGGTGCCATTGCTTACCTGTGAAGGGCCCATTATCAGCTGGGTTGCATTGCCAATAGAGAGATTACTTAAACACCATTTTTACGTATCCCCTGCACGGCCAGAACGGCTTCGGCCGACGCAGCAGCAGGATGGGCAGTAGTAGGCTGTAAGAACATAGTCGCTTCAAAGTATGGTCCTCGCTAGATGTAGATATAGTGGCTTGTCGAGCGTGGTAAACGTATGCTTGGGCGTTGTTGCGTGCTGAAGGAAAATGTGGTGGGCTAAGCCCCTTGGCGACGCTAGCGATAAGGCTACTTATCGCCCGGCCCGTCAGCCCGCCAGACCCATGTAGGAGGGATGCGACAATAAGGTGCTCGTTCAAGAAAATTTTCTGGTTTCCTAAAGCCGCACCACCTCCTTTGTATCGCCCTGCATTCACTAGTACACTTAGCCAATGGCTGTATAGGCAGCAGGTTTCTCTTACTCAAGTCCGCAAAAACCCGGAAATTGACTCATTTAAGCATATGCTAACAGCATTTTTATTATCCAGCGTCACCGCTTGCTCTGAACTATGAGATCCGGCCGCATCATGCTTCGCCGATAACAGTTGTACTTGTGCCCAAGTTCGTCGCAGGTTAGCTCAGCCCCTTGAAGGATCATGGAAGTCTCCGAGGGGCCTGTGTCAGTGGCAGATACCATCGCGGGAGATTCATTTTCTGGACAGGGCAAGGAGGCGCTCAAGGATGTCGCGTTCGGATCAATATCTGGAATTGTGGGGAAGTTCATTGAGTATCCCTTTGATACTGTTAAAGTCCGTCTCCAGTCGCAGCCCGATCGCCTTCCACCATTATACACCGGACCCTTAGATTGCTTCAAGCAAGCACTCCGACGTGATGGCTTTATTGGTCTCTATCGTGGAATTAGCGCACCTCTCGTGGGTGCTGCGGTGGAGACAAGCGGGCTATTCTTCAGTGTACGTGACCAACGGAGCAAATCGTTACAATTTGGACCTCCGCTGATATGGAATTTAGTATCGGCTCGCTCAGGATGTCCTGAAGGCAACCATGCTCCCGCAAACTCAAGACTTACCTATGTCGGCACTGCTGTTTTGTGGTGCTGTGTCTGGCGCTTTCACGTCCTTGCTTCTGACACCAATAGAGCTTGTTAAATGCAAAATGCAGGTTCCCCTACAGACTTCAACGACTAGCATTAGCAACCCAGGGCCATTGGCACTAATTGGCTCAATATATCGCCACCAAGGACTTCTGGGATTCTGGCATGGACAATTAGGAACTCTCATCCGCGAGGCTGGCGGTTCTGCTGCTTGGTTTGGCGGTTACGAAGGCATGAGTCTCTTATTCCGCAAAATACGGGATCCGTCCAAATTCTCTGCAGACGAACCTTTGCCTATATATCAGCGAATGACAGCTGGTGCAGTAGCTGGCATGTTGTACAATTTCATATTCTACCCAGCCGACACTATCAAGTCTCGGATGCAGACTGAAGATATCAGCCAAATTATAGGAGGAAGGCGTACGTTCGGAGCGGCTGGAAAGACATTGTGGAAACAGCATGGTATAAAGGGTCTCTACCGTGGGTGTGGCATCACTGTAGGTAGGGCGGCTCCAAGTTCAGCGTTCATCTTCACGATCTACGAGGAGCTCAGACGAAGGTTTGAATGAGCAGAAGCATACTCGTTTTAGCATAGCATCGGGCGGCGTTTAATGACAGCATCTGATATTGGAACCCTCGGGAGATTCGTCAAGGACTTGTTATTTACTTTACTAGAACTGCTCCCATGTGAAAATAACTTTGTTAACCAGGGTATCAAGCGCTTGTAGCCGAAAAGTTGATGTGGTGTTGATCTTAAGTCTCCGGTTTATATAGCCCCAAGTGTATTGGAACCCACTTTAATTGTGGCCGAAAGGCTTTGCGCAGGATATTCAACACGCTTTATGTACACCACCTGGCGCATCCGGTTGAAATCGCTTGATCAAACGGCAGAGTTTATACCTTTTGAAGTAATACGCATTTCAACGTATTTTTACCTTTTTTTAGGTATAAATCTACACATTTTGATTAGCGTGATCAACACGCGCTTTCAACCGGATGCGCCAGGGTGGTGTAGATGTCCTTAGGAAGTTCTGGCAGCCGCTTTTCACATGCCAACGCCTTTTAGCTCACTAGCGCTTGTGGGGAACCAAATACCCCCCCGGCATGCCCTCTAAACCGAGGGCGATGAGATGCCTTTAATCATCCAAGCTCGCATGCCAATACCCATCCCCCAGGGCTGTCCCCATACTCATACTCATATTGCGCCCGCCCTTCCTCTCATGACCATCGCTATTTTCACTACTTTCTATTCATCATGATAAATCTCGAACGCATTTAATATATACCACGTCCATCCACCCTTTCCCCGCCGGGCCACGCTGCTCAATACCTCAACTATAAGCTGAGGTCCGCTTGCAAACGTTGTTATCGGCAGCAGCAACAAAAAAATGGATAGTTTAAACGGAATTGAGGTTTGAGGCGCTCTTGGAGAACTGCGAAACCCGAGGGCCGTGCTGAAATTGGATACGCAGGCTGCCCTCGAGAAGATCGTATTAGATCCCAAGTACCACGATGTCCTAACGCTGGTAAAAGGTGTCCGCAATGGCATTGTGTACGGCACGAAAGTGCGGTTTCCGCACGCCTTGGTGTGAGTAATGTCTTATCCTTCACTACAACGATTTGGCCGGCGCTGCAAGCCAACCCCATCCAATTATCAAACAATCCGAGATATACTAACAATGATGTCTTGATAGGATGATATTCCTTTTCCGACACGGCTCGTACATATTCCCCTTCTCCCTCGACTCATAGTCTAAGATTGCCCCCTTTGACCCTGTCCTACCTAGATTCCGCTCAAAATTCTACCTCGTGTTCAAGGCTACTCGCCAACATGCGCGCAACCTGGGCTTCTTTGCCCTAGTCTATAAATCAACCATGCTATTTCTGAGGCACACTTCTCCAACAGGGAAGGAGCGGCACTATGACTCTTTTCTCGCTGGGCTCGTCGGCGGCTACACAGTCTTTGGGCGCGACATTCACAATAGCGTATCCCAACAAATCGTCATCTACGTGTTCGCGCGTGTATGTCTTGCCATCGCAAAACTCCTTGTGCAACCCAGGGGTAAAGGAAAAATCAGCGAGGGTGGTGGCGGCTGGGGAATCATTCCGAACGAGCAACTCAGGCAGAAAGTGCAACGAAACGGGTGGCCTGTTTTTGCGAGTGTAAGCTGGGCAGCGGTTATGTATGTGTTTAGGTGGCACCCTGAGACTGTGCAGCCAAGTCTGAGGAACAGTATGCATTACATGTGGGTAATCTGCTTTCTTTCCCTCTGAGCTTGATTATACGTGGGAGGACACGGGTACGGAGCTTGGGTAGTAGGCTAACGATGAACAGATATGTCAGCTCGGACCACTGGGACTCGCTCCAGAATTTCATAATGCACAATAAATAAACAGATCGGTGCATCTTTTCGCCCTCCGCATTCATATTCGTCACAATATAGCTATCCTTTCGCTCAACTACGACGGACGGTTTACGCACCGAGTCTCAGACTTAGGCTGTACGCTCTTAGGTACACGCAATACTTTGACTTCATGTATATTCTCTATTCACGTACGACTTGTGCATTGGCATGTCACGATCTAGGTCATGGTTACAATCAAACGGGGTTTAGGGCGTAGCATCACGGGAGCATTGTCACTACCGTTACAAAGGCCTGTCTCAATGTATTTTTTCATTTCCAAGTGTAAAAAAGATAATCTAGATGATAGAAGTAGATTCGATGATAGATATACCCATTGCTGCTAGAAGAGGCAAAGATCTGTACCCACTTCCCACTGCAGTCATTGAAGCCTAAAATCCTGTGACTTGTGCTGAATGAGATTATATCGGAGACAATGGAAAGAAATGAAACAGATTAAATGAAGGAGCTTATGTTCTGCAGGTACCTAGGCATGTGATTGCGGGGTACATTGAACTTCGACCGGTGTAAGAAAAGCGTATAAGCAGCCGAACACATGAGCGCACTTCGTGATTGAGCGTCAGGAAACGGTTCGCAGCAAGACCATTCGAAATCATAGTGTGGAATAGTAAATGACCTGAGGATCGAGCCCGGAGATAAGAGAGCATGTGAATGTCGACATAAGCTTCATTTTAAAGATGGTCCTTAACCACCCTAGTGATGCAGATTCAAACTGTCAACCTGCATGAACTAGATACACGGAACTTCAAATCACATATCCCTCCGGAACGTCTTTGCCGGAAAAATGATCATTGGTCCAGCTGCACCCACCACGCCATAGTGCAGCAGATGACGGCAATGATGATTCCGCATCCCGGGCAAACCATCAGTCCCACAGGCCACGATGATCACGCAGCTATTGACGTAGATTCAAGCTAACTCGAGGCGTCCGGTCAGCGAAGAATGCTATCTATCGGGCTGCTCCCAAGATATGTCAAGATTCGAAACAGAACACTGTAAGTCGGAGCCTGCCGGTCCATATGCGGGGTAAGGAATTGAGCAAGAACGGTGATTCAATCCTTGGTGGAGAGCCAAAGAATAGTTGAAAAGGGACGGCTACTAGGACCCTATTAGAATCAGCTATTCGAGAAATAAGGCTTTGTTTTGAGTCTGCAAAGAGCACAAAAATTACTGCAAGCATAATACTCTCCGAGTTCGGCGCGCAGCAGTCGGCTATGAGCGGCATTCCCAGCTCCGCAGAACGATCAACACCCACAGATACCTACAGCAGACGCCCTTGAGCCTAAAATACTGACCGGTGCAGACAGAAAACTGATGGAGTAATTCAAGCGTGACCGAACACACAAGCCCCAAGGAGACTGCGGAGGAGTTCCGCCTCAGTCGCCCGGACGAGTGAGGAAAACGTATCGTTGAAGGATGCCTGAGCAAGGCTGAATTGTACGGGAATCCCCGCTTCCAGCTCCCTCGTTTGGCCGTTTCAATTGTGGAACGTGTCCCCGTGGGCGATATCAGTCACAAGGCCGAATGATGCGGAATCGGCGAACAGCGCACCCATTCCTATGCGGTCGGTGAAGCAATGTTGGATATAAAATTCCTCCTCCCTTTCTTGTGAATTGAAGCCCCCCAACATCCTCAGATCTCCAGCTTCCCTCAATCCCGCACCGACTGTGTACTTTTATCATTTCTTCTTGGCGTTCGTGGTCCCATTCATCAAGCTCAGCGTATATCCATTTGACCGTCAAACTTATTCTGCGGTTGTCGTTTCTCCCTACACTGTGCTATAGTCCTAGCATTTTCTATTGTTAGAGAACTGTGAAGGTATTCAGCTTCCCTTGCCCCCTTCCTAAATACGGATCAATTTAGAATGTCGAAAAATAACGCTGAGGTGACAGTAAGCGCTGCTATACCTACCTTCACTTCATTTCACACAATATGCCTCATCGCGAGATAAATGAAACATATCACCAAGAAAGCCCCGGTGCAGGCTCCCTCGAGGATCGAGTCCCTCAATTGAACATGACTGTCTGTGGCTGTCGATGTGGATGCGGGTGCGAACTCAATGAAAATAGTGAAGGCGCAAGCAGCGAGGACGAGGGTGCAGCAGTTCGCATGCCACAGATGTTCAATGCCATTCCTAACATGACGTCAGCAGATGTCACTTTCCCACAAAGCTCTAGCGGCCCTGAACGCCCTTCAGGTACACACAATTTTGAACTACAATCTCTGGTCCCACTTCACGGACGTGGTGAGGTTCAAATGATCGAGACGCCATATAGCGGATTCCTCATGAGTGAGCAAGGCTTCCGTCTCACAGAGTACGCCGGTAGTTTAGAGGACTTCGAACGCATGCTTATCCGCCGAGATGGACATCTATTAGGCCGTGCAGAAACACCGAACTCTATGGCCAACGAGCCTTACAATACTAAAGATCACAGTTTAGCAAGCTCCAGTTTCTCGAGCGTGAGTTGTGAAACACCCGGTCCGGGTTTGGGTGGATGGATTGAGGAAATACCAGTAGCCGGGTATCACTTCTCCAAAAGCCCTCTTCGTTTGACACCACAACGGCGGTACTGCCGCGGATTGGTAGCGGCGCACTTAGTTCTTAACGACGATACGACTTATCAAGATTATCCACAATCCATTCTAGAGGAGGATTTGAAAGTATGAGCCGATGACAGAGCAAACTATTGACGGTTAGGCATATTCCTCCACATGAACGGGCGTTCGGGTTCGGAGTTCGGGTTCGGGGTTGTACGTTCGGGAATTGAGTATTCTTTGTACAAGTTGGATCACTGGCTTTTTATCCATGCGTATTTTCCGCCCGGAAGTTCGGGCCCATAAATAGGTATGCTAGCTGCAAGATAACATGCATACCCAGTTTTATTTTATCTTTTGTAAAGCACACCGAAATCGTTGCCACTGGTGATGTTATTTAGGCGCAGTCATGTTGGCATAAGCGGTTTGTAAAACGACACCCTAGAGTAATAGAGTTGTCTTCTTAGTGTATATTGGCATTCACGATGACGGCGTATGGCCAGATGCTTGGATTCCTTCAAACTGAGGATACCTGGAGAGAGGTTGGGGTGCCAACTGTTAACATCCTTGTAGACTTCGGTGAAGCTGCGTAAGTAAACACTACCCGACGGTGTGCATTGGTCTTTACGGCAAATAGCCGTCGGATATCCAGACGATTGATCGAAAGTTCCTTGGTGATATACTAGGACGCATCAACAACTAAGCGACCTTCAGTTGTTAGTGATGAGTTGAGGGATGGCTGAGCGTTCACGGTGTGTTAGTTTGATGCGGAGTATTAGTATGGAGTATGGAGCGATTGTTTGGTATAACTCTTTGCCCCTTAAAGTTCCCCGCAAAATAGGGCTAGAGTGGAGAAAGTGTTGAGAAGTCCGATCATGCACGTCCATCACCTGAGCACGTGGCTGTGTTCCCACTATGGACAAAGAAGTCTTTGCATGGAGGGAGATATACATGAATGAAATGCTTGTCGTCCGCGTGCGCGGGAATTTTGCAGAGAAGATGCATTTCTTGGAGCGCGGGTTGAGGGATTAACATAGCACAGGAAGCTGGCTATCCATCAGTCAGCGTGGAGAAGTGTTGAGAAGCCGTGCGCGTGACGGAACGGGAAGCCAAAAATTATTTCCCACGACGGCGGTGTGAAAGGAAATTTTGGTTCAAAGGCGTAACGAGAACGCCACTGAAGCCGCCCAAGCCCCCCACGCAGTCCAGGCCAGGCGCTGCAAGGCATGCCGCCGTGGGGTAAAGCTGTGAGGCCATGAAGCCATTGAAAGTCACGAAGGCCTGCAAATCATAAGGGAGAAGGCAGACCACAGCGCAGAAAAGAAGCGGACTATCTTCTTGACATCACACCCCGCGGTGCCCTTTTTAAAAGAGACATGCTCAGGTGCAGATCCCCCATCTTCCCGTGCACGCCGTGCTCTTACTTCGATGCTTGATTCAGCAACACCTGAATGCGCCTCCTGGGCCATTCGCTTCGTCGTCCGTCAAGGCTTCAAGTGAACTGAGGTCCCCGATCTTCGCGGGAGCCGGCCGCCTGCGGGACTCTGCGTCTTCCCCGCTGCTTGGAGAATCACTGCTTGGGGTTGGCTGACTGGTGGACGAGCTGACCGGCTGCTGGCCGATGGCTGACTGGTCGTGGCCATCTTTCCCCATAAACCTCTTATCGGTCTGTGTGCAAGGAGCCCTTCACAATTTCGCACCACAGCATCGCCCGTCTCCTTAAAATCTTCAGGCGGCGCTGTCGACGTCCTGGATTGCCCGCACGCTCTTTGGACTCTGTAGGCCCGTTATCCAGCATTGATCTCCCTACCAGCCCTGTCTGGTGGCGTCCAGCTCCCGTCCTCGCCTGAAGAGCTGCTTGTCCAGATCCTTGCCTCAACATCTCACCTCACTCTGTTCATCTACGCATACCTCGCGTTCAATGCCATCCCCACCCCCCCGATCCCATTGAAAACCCTCTCAACAACATTCTCTACAATCCTGCTGCTGCCCTGAATATTGTGCAGCCTAGGCAATAAGCCTGTCACTGCAATCGACGTCACTCTACATCCGCCTGAATTCCCACGTGGAACCCATTTTCACATGCGATTATAATTACAATTAGCCTTCTTCTACAATTTACAGGCTCCTCCCGTCTGGCCGTGTCCTTGCGATTTGTCTTGGTTATTGCATGGGTGAGTCGCGCGTACCTATTTCTGCTTTTATCTTTCTCGCAAGCTCGAATTAATGCGAGGACAG
>Ga0307515_10007403_pt1 | contig 21698 bp, 32 predicted proteins | sample 17_EM_MG_FD_194513 | JGI IMG/M metagenome (GOLD analysis project Ga0307515, IMG submission 194513) | Populus trichocarpa ectomycorrhiza microbial communities from riparian zone in the Pacific Northwest, United States - 17_EM | ecosystem: Host-associated > Plants > Roots > Unclassified | place...
ATAGGCATGGACTCACCCGGTGAGTATGATTGGTGAATCTGGTCACATGATTTCCTTTTATGGTAACTCACGGTGAGATTTTCCCACGCTTGAAAGTGGTGCACTTTCTGGTAGGAATATATGTAGGGGCTGGTATTTTATATATATTTTATTTCACACATTTTCATGTACATACTTTTTTATTCTGCTAATAAAATAATGCATATACAAGGTAAAATAAATATATTGATGAATTTCGAGTGGTGGGACCACCCAGGTGGTCATCCAGAATGGGGGGATGCCAGGGGAATATTTTCCCACACCCGATCACACTGGGGACAAGGGCCCAAATACCCACTGGGTACATGGTGAAAACATTGAGGGCACAGTCAACATGTGACTCTAATGTGCCCAGCGATCAAATGCTGAGTACATTTTGAATATACTCCGCTATGTGACCCAGATATGCCCAGCAGGCACATACTGAGTACATTTTGAATGTGCCCAGCCGTGTGACTCCAATATACCCAGTGGGTAAACAACCAGGAATATTTTCAATATTCACAAAAATATGACTCCAATATGCCCAGTGGGTAAAGTATGGGCATATTTCCAATAGACCAAACGCTCGGATCAAGTTGTGGCCTTATTGGAACATGTAGATTACATTCAGAATTTGCCCAAAAATGTAACTTGGGCAAATTCAGTCAGCACATTTACAATATATCCAGAGTTTGCACAAAATGTGACCATTTTGTAGGGTACATTTTGAATGTTGTTGTTTTCTCCAGTGTGTTTAGCACATTGTTCCAGATGTATCCAGACCTTATATTTGGATACATAAGAGTCACATGACAAGGTACATTGTCAATCCGATCAATCTTTGGCCATTGGTTACATTGAACTTTTTCAGCAAGATATATTTTGAATATATTCAGCATTTTACCCACTGGGCACATTGTGATCGGATTTCGCCGAACATTCAAAATGTGCCTGATTGTTTGCCCATTGGGTACATTGGAGTCACATGGCTGGGAACATTCAAAATGTACTCAGTATGTGCCCACTGGGCATATCTGGGGCACATAGTGGAGTATATTCAAAATGTACTCAGCATTTGATCACTGGGCACATTGGAGTCACATGTTGACTGCAATCTCAATGTTTTCACCATGTACCCAGTGGGTATTTGGGCCCTTGTCCCCAGTGTCATCCTCCCAAAAATATTTTGATGGGAGAGAGTGCCCGGTGACCAGCCAGGAATCCACTGTGGGAAACAGGAGTCCACTGTGGGAAACAGGAATCCATCGTGGGAAACAGGAATCCGCCATGGGAAACAAGAATCTGCCGTGGGAAATATCTGGACCCATGGGAATCCACTCCCAAGGTCCTTCCCGAGTCCTTCCCGAGTCCTTCCTGAGGGCCTTCCCTTGGGCGCTTATGGGCGCTTAACAGGCGCTAGATTACAGTGCGTAATCTTGACGGAATATAAGTAGGTAAACATATAAGAGAGTGACCAGAAACATACAGAGTCCAAAAGGTACATATGAAAGAAATATCTAAGTCCATGAAAATGGAGTCCGAGCAGAAACAAAGGAAAAGACTATCTACGGAATCCAGGCGGAGCCGGAATGGTGTTAGGATCGTGGATCCTAACACAGACATGAGAAATAGAATCAAGATATACATTGTGTATTGCCAAGAGACAACAATATTCACATGGAGAAACTCTGAATCACTGACATCCTGGAACTGTGGGTTCATAAGCAAGGTCAAAACAGCTAATGCATTCACACTCCTGCAGAAGAGTACCCCAGCCAGCCTACCATTAAGATGGATGCCCAGGGAATCCTCTACTGGGAATGGATATATTCCGGTGAAAAAGGTCCAGAGGAATCCTAAGCCTGTTCACATGGAATTGTGAGTGCATTCTTATCAATATCCCTTAGGCCCCATGTATACTATTTCCACAGCCAACAAAACCCCCAGAGTACAAACATGCTACAAGTCATTGCCCAAGTGGACTCAATGAAACTCTCTAATACTGAGAGAGCCAGGTAAAAATTATTCATAGTAAAATGATTTATAGGACAGAGTTTTTTATATTTTCACTCAGCTTACTGAAACTGAAACTCCTGTCTCACTGTAAGAAGAGAAACCCAGGATTATATACACAACAAAGAATGTAATAGATATCTTGAAGAAGTTCCAAGATGACAACAACAATTGTCAGAAGACTACTGGGGTTAGTTCAAACTTAGGTAATACTTGGGAAGTATATTGAGAAAAATTACAGTGGTGAACTGAAAAGTTTTGGACCAAAGTTCTTTTGGCTCATAAATGAGCATGGGGAAAAGTATTATGAAGAACTCCAGAAGTTGTGTTCTGAGGATGGTGACAAGTGTCAAGGTTGCTGTGATGTATATGAAAGCTATGTGAAACTGGCTAACCATATTTTCAAAGTCCATACCAAATTGGGCAAGGGGGCAGCTAAGAGGAGCAGGGAATAATATCACAATACCTGTATTCACAAGTGTAGTGACTTTACAAACAGCATAAATAGGCTATAATCTCAGTCACTAAGGGCAAAATGCCCCTTATTTTATTAACCTATTTACACCCCCCTGAGGTGAATACTGAAATTTTCCCAAAGGAGCAGTACAAATTATGCTGCTCCTTTGGTACTCCTCATTATATATGCCCTAGTTTTGGTAATCTGATTATTCCATGACCACCAGATGATACTTCTGAGGGAAATAGAAGTCATACCACCTGCCAGATTTGAACCAGTAACCTATCCAGGAGTCAGAATGGCAATGATAACTATTTAACCATTTGACCACATAAACTTACTACTACAATACCCTAGCACCTACACTGCAAGATCAAAACCGGTACATCTAGATTATAGATTTGACAGGAAAATACTGTTAGTTTGTAACTTGTCATGAATCATGAGATAAGTAAAAAGGGAAAGAAATGTGTATGAAGGAATGGCTGTGTAAAGACAAACTTTTAAGAACTGTGAGCCAAGTTGAGAAATCAAGTGTAAAAGAAAAGTTAAAAATAGCATGATGACAATGATAATCACCTTATATCACTGATGAGGATCAGTGATCATGGATTGACACCCATGATGACATACATTCATGAGTGATCACTGATGAATTGGAACTATAACTGGCATTTTGTCCAGAGAACCCCTTTAATATTACTTAAGCTGCCTAATAAACTCAAATGTGCCCAGATGTATTTACAATCTTCAATACATAGACAAATAAAATCTTAATCAATTGCTATGAATGCAACATAAACCATATTCAAGAACATAGGTGCCAAGAGGTTCCCTCCCCCTGGAAGCTCTTGCTGACTTGATACAACTAATCATTACAGTGCAGGCAATCAAAGTAACAGCTGGTGCTACTTTAACATCAGGGAATCCTGTAATACAGGGGCTATGCTTTGTAAATATGATGGATAAAACCACATTTCTCTTGGGAGGACGCACTTCATCAAACACATGGTACCTGTGCCCACGCTGTCCTTGGCCATAGTACATGTCAGGGAACCACTGGAATTGGGTGAGCAAGCCATTAAAACTAGGAAAGCAGAAATTACAAACATGCTCCCTAGGGAGCAACTCCCGGGGGATACGTGGGTAAAATGTTTCCATGGTGTGGTTTGCAATGACTGCACCACCTAATGGGATAACAAACTGGCCAATTTGCAGTTCAGTGTCTGTGACTGTGTCACGTGAAACTCGGGCATAGGCAGTGCGGTAAAGACCACGGAAGAAGATGTATTCACACCTGTTTAATCAGACTACTGCAACTTCAATAACAGGCTTGCTTACCATCTATCTGTGTCATCTTTGTCAATATCAAACACTTTTCCATCTCTGGTAATAATCTCATATGGAGCAGCTGCAGGAGGCATGATATTAAGGGGGACTGAAATCAAGAGGAAACTCACGGCGTAGTGCATGTGGTTTTGTAACCACATAACCAAGATATATTATAGGTTTTGGAAGAGAAGCAGCCATGATCCTTGCAAGTTCCCTGCTCTGTAGCTCACGGTCAAGTGGTGTCTCCTCTGTTGGTGATTAGGAAGAGTGTGAACCTCCATTAACCAGGAACCTTACCCTGTCCATTATGGGCAACAATGACAGTCACCTCTGTCCCATATATATTGACTGTAGCCTCAATTGCAGGAGCCAATTCACCATCAGGGGAAGGTAGGAGATGGTGAATTGACCTGATGATGGGGAACTGGGTATGTAGACGTTGGAAGGCCTGATACTCGACGATCCCCTGGCCCGAACTGAAACTCACTTTTGATAGCAAAACCGCGCCCCAGGTGTGGGAGTTAGGGCCAGGTCCAACGTCCACATACTATCACGAACGACAAATTTGCACCCGGCTGTCAACAAAAGGTGTGGTGCTCACATAGCCCATTTCTTCCACCATTACTCGTGTGCTTGCTCGAGGTGAGAGAGGTGATGCGGCGGAGTTGCTGTAACTTACATGTCCCTGTTTCCGTATACAACCCGCTAGGAAGTTGTCAGCAAGTTCCTCGCTGCTGGCTAGAGGACAGACCGTACATGTAGATCGGTCTCCAATAGTCCAAGTATATCCAAATCCATGTCCCTGCAGGGAGAATCAGAGTGAAACCTGTGATAGCACCCATCGTACCCTACCGGATTAAATCCCTCATCCGCCTCTGGCTATCTCGACCAGAATCATCAAATCCAAAATGGACTGTCCATATTCCTGCGTTCACAATCCTCCGACCAGACTTGAGGAGGGTAGGGGGCGGTGGCCACCTATGAACCGTTACAAGTAGGGAAGTGATGATTGTGAGAAAGATCGTTGTTCGGATATGGCGCGATTGCCCAGAAGACTGTTTGGTGGCGAAAGACCGGGGAATAACGGTCAGTGGAGGGGAAATTATGAATACGAGTGATAATAGAGCCATCTGAGCGAATAAAACACTATTTTCGGGATCTCAATGATGGAACTCGATTTGGAGCCTTATACAGAAACTCACATATCCGTCCTTTCACGAAGGTAAACGCCACCGGGAACAAACGCATACGCGACCGTCCACACACTTGCGAGGTAGAAGAGACAAGTAACAAAGAACGCTAGGGTATACGTTCTCGCCAAACGATCATTGGATGATTCCGCAGCCGCGGAGAGCACCATAGGCAGCACAGACATGCAAAATACTGCAAGGTTGAGTCCTCCGAAATACCCTACCCAATCCCGGTGGTGATACATGACGCATGCGCTGACTGCACCGTAGGCAAACCACAGAGGGTGACAAATAATGCTAACCCAATCTGAAGGCAATAACGCAGGAATTGCCAACCCGAGGCTCTGGGCCATTATAGTCAGATATCCGTGCAAATGTGGTACAGGTCCTCGAACAGGGTATCCGGTCCATGACCAGGCGACAAGCGTAGTGGAATCTGAAAGAAGGTTGTGCAAGGTAAAGATGAGAGAGCCAAGTGCTAGTCCCGAGTTTACCCAGGACCCGGAAACAGTGCCCTTTTTTATCGGCGCAGACGTTTTCGCTGCACGTCGAAGAGATAACTCTGTGATGGCAAGAAGGGCGAGTAAGATCCCCGTCTTGTTGTACCCGCCGGTACTCCCGTTCATGAACGGCCATACTAAATCACCTTGTGAGTGGCGGGGAAACGGAACAACGAAGAGAATGATACCGGGGTTATTAGAATGATTGGCGAGCTTGGCAACAGAAGATAATATGAAGCCGAGACCCAAGACTGTTATAGATTGAGTCGGTATGGAATCAAAACAGGCCAAGGGAATCGACTGACCGATTCCTCGATAGAAGGAGTCGGCACCAGACCACTCTACCGCTGCCAGGGCGCACGCGAATATGTTCCCGATGTTTACGAGCCACAATCGGCATAACGGATCATCGAAACGGTACGCTGCTAGCCCAACAAGAGAAAGCAGATGAGACGTGATACGACCTCGTCTGCTGGTCAGGAGGTGATGAACCGAGGGAATTCCTAGTAGCACGGGGGACAATGTGCAAAGGAGGGAAGCTTCTGGACCAGCGATTGCTAATTTCCAAATGGAAAAATAGAAGAGGGTTGGAGCGAGAGAGGTAAACACGGACCAGAAAATATAGGCTGGAACCGGAATCAGAAGTTAGGATTGGGTGACACCCGGAGACTCACAAAGATACAGGTCAGATAAAAAACCGCAGAGCCGAGCGGGTTGCTCGTCCCATGTAACGGCAGCCTCAGTGTCCACCTTTGAGGGATGAGAAGGAGACGTCACGCTTTCGCTGACGAACAATAACATTCAGCCCAGAAGTTACATTCAAAAGCCAATACGGTGGTACGTTTTTGTCTCGATTTTATCCTGTGTAACAAACAACTGCACGACATTTTAGACGGAGAACGCGGGGAAGGATAGACTGCATACCCGCAGTCCCGACTCGCGCAAGTCTCTTGCGAGGATCGAGTCGAAGGTGATATCGAGGAATATCAGACCCCACTCGAAGAAACTATATCTTGTGTAGGCTGAAGGGTTGGACGTAAGGTTGAGGTATGCTACGACTAGGCACACTTACCCCCGGGTCTCTTGTGGACCTTGTGTTGGATGAAGAAATATACCATGGGAACAATGGAGGCAAAGAATCTGTGTTATGCCATAAGGGACTCGTGGTAGATTGTGAGCGAGGTGACAAACGCTGCGGCTACGTATTTTCTGCCTGATATGAGTAAGGCGGATAGCGGCAAACGTATTCACAAACCTTTGCCGTTTCGTGGCCAACCGCATCGATGGTGTGTAGGAAATGGAACCAAACATCCAAGGCACGTTACAGATGATGTAAGAGACCATGAGCACGTCGTGCGCATCATGATGGTCGGTCGAGGTGATGTAGACCCAACCACCACAGGACAATGATCTGATGATGCCGATGATGAGAAGGAGAAAGGGCCACGAAGACCTGCTGGCTTGGTATTGCAGATAGTATTGGAGAAACACCAGGGCAAAACGAGGCCCAGAAGTCAAGGCGATGAAGATTTGGAAGAAGCTTCTCTCTGGATACCAATCCCCAATGCTGACCGGAAGGGATCGTGGTCAGGAAGGCGACGAGGGGTGGAACGAGGGGAACATACGTCGCAGAAACGCTAGGGAACCACTCCTGCGGATAGCCGGCGACCTCATTCTTGACGATCTTCTTGTAATGGAGACCTGTGCCGACGGCAAGGGCGGTAAGAAAGGCGAGAGAAGCGAGGGTCGTGTGGGCGATGACAACCCAGCTGGCGGGGAACGAGACGGGGGGGAACTTGTGAGTCGAGTTGTCTGGCATGGACGAAAGGGAAGAGAGCGAACGGCCTGTGCAACAGACCAACGCATGGATTATGTATACGCTGCCAAGCAGTATTCAATCCGGCTTCGACACCTGACCAGGTGACCTCGGTTAATGCAAAGGATAGGGGACAAGACTATTATTCGGTTGTTCATTCTAGCCTAAACACGCAAATTCACGGCTCTAACGAGGCTGGAAAAGTCCCTTCTTCCCTCTGACCATCCCACTTCTCAATCTGAAAAGAACAGAGTCAGTCAAGGCTACCCTCAGCCAGGCAGGCTCCGGTGAGACATACCCAGCCGTCTTGAACGCGCACAAAAGTCAACAAAAATAATTGGAATGTAACACGGAGAGGGACTCACTGGGGCAGAGAGAGTGGTAGGCCCTCCTGAACTGTTTACACGGAGCAAAGTCCTCGCCCTTGGCCGTGATGCACTTGAAGTAATCCGTGTAGTTTTGGAAGCTGTACGTGGCGTTATGTGTGCTCGCTCTATACCGCCGTGGGTCGTGCGTACCAATGCTTGGACTGGTTCGTTTGGGGGAACCGGGCTGTGACGGGATGTGTTTCGAGGCGTTGGCGCGAGAAGATTCAGAAAAAGTCTTACCGTCAAAACCTGCGGTCTGTAGAACGTATTTGCTGGAAAGAAAAAGAATATTTAGAATAGGGGGGAAAAAGGTGGAAAGGGTGGAAGGGACTTGCGTGGAGAGGTCAGAGTCGGACATTGTAGGAGGGTGTTCGCCGCAGAGAATCGCAAGGTGGAAACGATCGACAACTCTCGGTCGGTCTCTACCATGGACGCTCTCAAGGCTGAGATTGCAACAAAGCGAAAGGCAATCCAAGATGATGCCCAAGGTCCCTCAAAGTATATACGCAGAGGTGACCTCGAACGTCTCAAAGCGGAGAGGGAGCAGAAGGCACGCGAACAAGCCGAGAAGCTTGTAGCTTCCCAAGTGAGTCCATACACGTTCTACCTCTCCCCTGGCTAACCTCTTTCCACTGGAGTAAACAGGTCGGGCCCCCCAGGGCCTCTACGAACTCCCCCTCACCCGACTCAGTTTTTGAGTCCATAACTACAAATCCCGAGTCTTCGTATAACTTATCCAACGAAGAAACCATCCGCAGACTCAGGGTCAAGGGTCAACCTATCCTTCTCTTTGGCGAGTCGGATCGCGAACGTCGCCTCCGCCTCCGGGCCCTCGAACTTATCGAGGAGCGTGACCATGAACGTCAAGGCGGTCAAAACGATTTCAAAAAAGCACTCGAAGATGTCGAAAATGTCGAGAAGCTCATGAACAAGAACGTGGACGATTCTTCCTCAACCGGCAGACGAAAAGACGAGAGCAAGGATTCCGTCGACATACTTGACCTTGAGCTCCTCAAAACAGACCCTCAAAAGGTCTATCCCATCATCTACTACTCGCTCAAGAGGAAACTCAAGGAATGGGAGGAATGGATGGATCAACGGCCAGGCGCGTTCCCTACCCTCATCTTTCCTTATTAATCGGAAATTGAAAGACGCCTTTAGAGCACATTAAACGGTCCACTCAAGGTAAACTTGCATCCGCTACCCAACGCCAGTCGGCAGAGTACCTCAAACCTTTCTTCAAGATGTTACGCCAACGGGTCAGTTGATTACTTGTGACCACATATCACCACTCACAACTGCCACAGTCAATGCCCGACGACATGTTGCCGCGCGTAGCGGAGATTGTACACCACATGCAGAAGCGCCAGTACCAGCGAGCAAACGACGCCTACTTAAGACTATCCATCGGAAATGCACCATGGCCTATTGGAGTCACCATGGTTGGGTGGGTGCCCTTCTCTACTTCCCTGCCCAATCCACTGATAACCCTGCCTAGAATTCACGAACGTTCTGCACGTGAAAAGATCTCGACGGACCAAGTGGCCCACGTCCTCAACGATGAGGTGAGCAGGAAGTATATCCAGAGTCTCAAGAGGTTAGTTACGCCCAATCCAACTTTATCCCACGATCTGACCGATTTATCCAGGCTCTTGACTTTCTCCCAGACCAAATACCCCCCGGACGACGTGACTCAGCTCATGGGTTAATGACCTTATCTACTATTGTCTCCCTCTCGCTCCCCTCTTCTTCGCACCGATTTCCACCGTTGGCTTGGGGATCGCGTGGCCTGAACCTCTGATGTGATTAAACAACCCGGACCGGCTCTCGAATTTTGCTTCACAAACATAACATTCCTGTGCCCAGTTGTCAGTCTAATATCAGCATGACCTTTTCAAACACTTGCATGCATGTTATTAACCGCCTGGGCCCGCCTCTTGGCTTCTCGCAACCTCCGTTTCTCTTTCTTCGACAGCTTTTGTTCTGACTGGGATTCGTCAATACCCTCGGGTGATGTTTCTTCCACTAAAGCCGCCTGCGCTCGATACTCTGGTGATTCTTGAGCGTAGTGCGGTTTTTCATCTTCCGTGCTAGACCTATCGTCCAGGGGTGGTGCCACCGAACCTTCTGATTGCCCGCTGTCTTCTGTGGGTTCGGATCCTAATCCATCGTTCGGACCAGAAAGCCCGAGCTCTCTTGCCTCTTCCTCCATCTGACGTCTGAGAACCTCCACATTCTTGATGTGCCTTTTGCTTCTCTCGTGACTATTCCATGCTGCTTCGCTCTTGAATGATTTCCCACAGGCGACACACTCAAACACCTCTGGGTCGTCGTTTCCCTCCGCCAACGCCCATTCGAGGTCTTCCGCACCCAAAACCATTGTTTTCTGCCATTCCTGTTCAACGTAGACAGCAGCAGGCTCCGTTTGGGTCTGCGGCGCTGGAGGATGAGCATGTGGCGTGATGGCGGGTTGAGGCTGGGACTTGTGGTGGGCCTTATATCGTGGGTCTCGCTTTCGAACAAACATCACGAGAGACTGCTCAAGTGTGAGAGGGTGATGAAGCTTTACCAGGGGAGGAACCTACCCTGACAGTATCGTTGTACTCCCTACGTGCATCCTCTCGAGCCTTCCTGTTCTCTTTTTCCATAAGCCTACGGCCTAGTCAGGATAGGCAGACAGACGAGTACTTCCACACATACCTTCTCGCCTTGCGGTCCGGGGCGTCAGAGAGGTTCCACTTATCTACCCAAGAGAAGTCTTTCGAGGTGGAGAATTTGAGCCACCCCGTATAGAAGAGACGGACTTCGGGCCCGCTTTCGGACCCAGTCCAAGTGGATCCATGGTCTCCGAAACCAGGATAATTTTCTTGGGAGAAATGAGACCGCTGTGACTCATCGTACGCCAGCCGGGAGAAAAGGTTTCGGTAAATCGTGAAGAAACTCTGCGAGAGGTTATCCGCAGACCAGTCAAGAAACAGTAGAAACATGCACGGTACATTTTCACCGTCTCCTTCGAACGTCTTCCATATTCTAGGGTCGAAGAACGCCCTAAGGTGATTGACTGTCAGTCCCCGATCCCTCCCTGGGGGTGGTGGGGCGCCTCTCCGCATACCATCCAGTACGGTGTCGGCATCAGCTTCCGGTGTGAGAGATGCTCTGTGATTGTCATACCAAGCACGTTCCTGGTACGGGAATGTTCAGAACCGATCAAAGATCTGACCACTTGAAGGTACTAACTTGCTCATCGATGAGCACCTTGACCGGAATAGTGAGCGTGGTGGGGAGGTGAAATTAACCGACACCTTCCAAACCTCGTATGCTTGTTGAATAAGGGTGAACCTCTGAGTTGCACCTTCCACATCGTCTGTGTTTTTATCTGGGTGATGAATCAATGCTAGCCTGCGGAAGGACTTCTGGGCGGGTTGTAAGTGGCGAGAGATGATTTCCATGAAAGGGGTAAAACCTTGATTTCCTCCATGGTGGCATTTTCATCTACTTGGAGAAGTTCGTAATAGTCAGCGACCTGCTGAGGCTTAGACTCTCCTGCTCCCATCGTGGTGGGTGACCTACTAGTGATATTGACCCGACGCCGGAAGTTCACACGATCGCCTACTTCCGCTTGCTCCGCGACCACCGACGGAATGGCGGACTTTCTCAAACTCGGTTCTTCTACCTCTCCCACTGGTCCGTATGCTTCGGCTTGCATTAGCACTAACTCATCTCTGCTTCAGATATGGAGGCCAGAAAGGAGGCCTTCAAACAGTCGTTGAGGAGCGAGCTGGCGTTGGCGAACGCGCAACAGCTCATTAATGTGCGTCGTTCGAGTTAGATCTCTTTTAGCGGGTGCTAACAAGTCATAGACGACAAATGAAAAATGTTACGCGAAGTGCATCACAAAACCGTCGTCGTCACTCTCAAGTTCCGAAGAGGTCAGTCACATATAACCCCGGTACTCGTTCGTGACTGCCAACATCGTTACACAGACGTGTCTCGCGCGGTGCCTCGACCGTTACATGGAAGCATGTGCGTCTATGGTGCAACCATCTGTTTCCTTCCACTGACGCGTTGCAGTCAACATCGTGAGCCGAACATATACAACTCGACTGGTGAAAGAGCGGAACGACAGCTCGAACACCAGTTAAAACTTGGCAGTCATTATTGGCCGAGATAAAATATGCTTAGAATTAGAGGACATAATGTGATAATTCCTGCCTCTGGTCGTAGCGGAGAAAACTTGCCCATTCGTACTGCAGCACAGACAACACTGGATACTTACACAAGATGTCGGAGGACGTGAGAGCAAGGCCACGAGCGAGAGAAAGTGAACAAAAAACACTCAGGCAAACTTACGCCATGGTGTGACCCTGATGGGACACCACTAAAAATATGTTCAATACCTTGGTCGCTTTGAATCGCGATCCTCGTCCATCCCTGGGCCCTCCCGTTTAAGGTCGGGACGGTACCCACCTCCATACCCACCGCCACCTCTCGGTGGACCGAACCCTCCGCCGCCTCCGTAACCACTGCCCGGAGGGCCATACCCACCAGAACCGTTCGGTGGCCCCCCAGGCCCACCGCTTGCGTACTCACTGAACCCCCCTCCACCTTGGTATCCAATGCCTCCACCTCTGCCACCACTTGAAATATAGTTAGTCTCAGTTGGGACTGTGGGGAACGCAATACACACCGGAATCCGCCCCCGCCATAGCCACCCCCGCGTCCACCACCCCCAAAGTCATCACGTCCACCACGGAAGCCGCCTCCGCCTCCACGGAAACTTCCACCCCGTCCACCATACGCCCCTCCGCCTCCACGACCGCGGAATCCGCCACGGTCACCGCGGTCTGGACCTCGGAAACCTCCTCTGCCAGATAAAGGCAGCGGTTCCGGCTTTGGACGACCTCCGAGACCACCGCCAAGTCGGCGGGGCTTCCAACCTCGAACGGTCCTACCACGTTCCACATCAACAAGGACGCGCTTACCCATGATGACCAAGCGGTCAGATTCCTTGTATGCGACTGCGGTGCGGTGAGGATGCAGAAATCGTCTGGAACGAATGTCATCCTCACCTTTCATGTCTCTCTCTCGTTCGAAAACAATGAAGGCATAACCCCTGCTACGACTATTCTTGTCACGAACAATTCTCACACGTTCGATAGACCCGAAACTCTCAAATTCACGCCTGAGATCGCTCTCGGTCGCGCTTTTTGGCTAGAACCACACACTTATTGGAATAATTCAGGAGGAGGGAAGGGGATGCGACGAACCAGACGAGCGATGAAGAGAGTCTTGTACGGATCTCCCACAGCTTCTGAGTCCTCAGAGGGCTTGTCTAGACAAAAGAGAGGGTTGGTCAAGTAGAAGAGAGGGAAGAAAGAGATAGCACTACAAGTGTCCTTTGCTATTTTGAACTGTTCCTCCCTTCGCTTTTTCCGCTCCTCCCTGCGAATCTGACGTCTTGTTTCCTCGGCATATGTGAAAGAGGGTTCCTCGCCATCCTCCATATCGGCTGCATGCCCAGAGCTGAGCATACCTGCGGTTTTTGCTTCCCGTAGTTGTTCGAGGAGTTGGGCAACCCCAGAAACGGATTTGTTTGTGACGCGGTCAATATCCTTGCCGACTGGGCGGATGTAGGGGAGTGGTGGCCTCGGTGCGAATAATTTGAGTAAATTCGGGGGGAGGAGGTGAGTGCCAGGCATCTTGGATGCCGATGATGATGGGAGAGAGCGAGAGTCCTGTGACCGAACGTCACGTCACACGAGAAACCTCTGACCCGACGCGACCGCTTCCGTCTGGTGGTGAGTCTCCTGGTATGAGCCCAGGGCGTTTCGAAATCGCTCACCTCATATTAGAAAATGGCTAGGCTGAAAACCCTCCTCTCATCGTGGAGGATATGCCGGAGCTCTCGCTCTTTTGCTGCCGTGGCGAGTCCCAGATCGCTCGTGTTCGCATCCTTCTTCAATCCCAACGAGCGATGGTCTGGCATGCGCCCGGGAAACACCCAACCCGACGTCGCTCTCAACGCCCAGTTTACCTCACCTCCATTACCACTCTCTGCCTACCGCCTCTCCCCTGCCCCAACAGCCCGCGTTTTGCCGAAGCTTTACACTCAACTGTCCAAGTCTCGGCTGACGTTCCTTGTTGTCTTGACCTCCATGGCAGGCGTGGCAATCTCTCCGCTGCCTGCAAGCGTCCCTACCCTCCTTGCAACCGCCGTTGGGACAGCACTGTGCTCCGCATCGGCAAACACTCTCAATCAGCTCCAAGAGGTTCCTTTCGATGCCCAGATGGTCCGCACGCGAATGCGACCGTTGATCAGAAAAGCGATTGGTTCCCTCCACGCCACTGCCTTTGCGGTGGCTACCGGGACTCTTGGTCCGATCCTGCTTTACACCATGGCCAACCCCACCACTGCCGCCCTTGGGTTGGCCAACATCGCTTTATATGCTGGAGCGTACACTTGGATGAAACGAAAGACGATTTGGAATACCTGGGCCGGTGCCGTTGTCGGTGCTATCCCCCCTCTTATGGGCTGGACCGCCTGCGGGGGGAAACTCCTCCCTTCTGCGACCTACACGCCAGAATACTTCCTTCCCTCCTTCCTTTTGGACCCAACGGTCTCTTCCGTGGACCCCTCCCTGATTGACAACCCACTCGGCCCACTTGCCTTGTTCATGCTGCTATTTTCGTGGCAATTTCCACATTTTAACGCTCTCTCCCATCTATATCGGGGTTCATACGCACAGGCGGGCTACAAAATGCTTTCCGTATTATCCCCCGCTAAAAACGCGCTCGTCTCTCTGCGACATGCCATCATCCTCATCCCCACCTGTTCCATCCTGTTCCCTCTCTCCGGTTTGACGACTTGGGCATTCGCCGCGACCAGCTTGATTCCAGGTTCCGTCTTACTCCGTGCTGCGTGGCGGATGTGGCGTACAGGGAGCGAAAAAGATGCCAGGAGCCTGTTCCAACACAGTCTCTGGCACCTCCCCGCCGTTCTCGGTTTGATGATGATCCACAAGAACGGCGTCGACTGGGGTGAGAGTTTGAGAAGGGAGACAGCACAGATGGATCCTGACACGAGTAGTTAGCCTTGCCTCTCAATAGACTAGTGAACTTAGTAACGACCTCACTGCAACTTTTTGGCTCTGGTAGCCTTTGCTTCGTTGCGTCTCTTCTTCAGCGCGTCCAGTCTGCCTTTCAACAACACGACTTTTGCGTCAGCCTCCTCCTGTGCTCGCTCCTCTTCGACCAATCTATCCATAATCAACTCCTTCTCGTCCTCTTCCTTCCTCTTCTTTAACTCCTCGTTTCCCGGAACCTCGGCCACCACAGCATCGACATCCAGGGGTTTTCGTAAAGGCAACCCTAGAACGTTCTCCGGGAGAAGTTCTGGTTCTGCAAAAACTGTGGCACGTTTGAAAGCCTCGTGTCGGTGATCAGCCGAGGTGGGGGCGGGTGTCAACATTTCCTGTTGGAACCTCTGCCACTCCAGATCGATGGGATTTTCGGCTGCTACTGGCGGCATTGGGATGTGTTGACCTCCGTCCTCGTCACTAGAATCATCGTCAACCGAATGAACAGGTGCTCTGGTGGGATCGGAGAAGAAGTTGGATGGGAAGGTGTGTTCTGGTGTTGACCCGGATGCCAGGTCCTCGGGCGTAACTTTGGGCTTCTTGGGCTCGGAGGTGGGGTGAGCCTCTTGATCATCCGAGGAGTCATCCTCTCCAACCTTCCGTTTCCCAATGGACCTCGCCGTCCCCCCTTGCTGATCGACGGCTTGGGATATCCTTTGTTTCGCAACATTCTCCCGGTGAGCTTTACTGCCAACGTGTCCTGCCCAAGCAGATGCTTGCTTGATCACCGTTTCGCATGCAGTACACCGTAGTTGGCCAGTCGATGTGTAAGACGCGTAAGGGTGCTGGATCTGAGCTTCCTGCCGCTTCGCCTTCAGCAAGGCACGTACGTCTGACATGATGAGGAAAGAAGAGATCGTGGGAACAACTAAACCTGGTCGTCTTCCGGTGTATAAGAAAGTGTATGTATCGTAAGGTATCCTAAACGTTAAAATATTTATCCAACAGCCCAATCAGTTTTTGTTGGCAAAGATCTTCCGAATAGAGGCGGTAGAGTACGACTTGGGACGTTCCAGCGCTACAAGAGTGACATGAGTTGCTTTCTTCTCCCAGAGAACTAAGGAGATACACACGGGCACCAAGAGCACGGTCCCAAATGAGTTGCGCGGCCACACCGAACGCACGGGAGACACCAAACAAGACTGTGTAGAACTCCATCTGAGTTAACCCGTAGTGTGTAAGGAGGACACCGGAGTGAGCATCAACGTTGGGCCAAGGGTTCTTGGCTTTTCCAGCCTAGATTCCATGCTTCAGTGATGAATTCTGGGGTGAGAAACTGGTACCTACCTCGAGCAACACGTCGGGGACAATGGTATAGACTTGGTTGACCAACTTGAAGAGGGGGTCCTCGGGCAGATGCTTCAACGCAAACTCCCGCTGGGCCATGTAACGAGGGTCGGTTTTACGAAGGACAGCGTGTCCATAACCAGGGACGACCTGGCCACCTTTTAAAGTAGACCACACATACTCACGGACGGCCGCGTCCGATGCGTTCTCGCCGATGCTATTTTGCATCTTTCGAAGCCAAACAAGGACCTCCTGGTTGGCAAGCCCGTGAAGAGGGCCCGCAAGACCGTTCAAAGCGGCACCAAACGCCAAAAAGGGGTCCGAGAGAGCCGATCCGACGAGTTTCCCTGTGTGGGCAGAAACATTGCCTCCTTCGTGGTCGCTAGAACCGACACATCAATGGGGGAAACAAGGTGGTAAATAAGAATATCTACCTGTGGATGGTGATGTACAAGCGCATGAGTTCGACGAAGGCCTCGTTATCGCCAAAGCCAAGTAACGCGGCTAGATTGTGGGAGTAATCTTTGGCAGGATCGATAGCAGGGAGCTTTCCTTGACCAAAGACGTTGCGGTAAATCCGCCCTGCAATATTAGGGAGTTTTGCGATACTAGAAATATCGTTATCAGCAAGCAGGGGATGGGATGAATAAAAGAAAAGGCACACAGATCCATGGAGTCTTCGAAAACAGGTCCCCAATAGTCCTTTTTAGAAACTCCTTGGGAGTAGGCTTTGGCAAACGCAGAGTCATGGTTCAGCTACGGTAAAGGTTATCAGAGAAGAATGGCAGGGCTGGGAGAGAAAAACTTGCAGCAGTGACGGCCAAGCTGAACTGGCTCATAGGATGAAGTGTTGGGGGACACCTATCGAGGAGTTCTTCAACAAACTCTGGAATTGCAGCGCGGGCAGCCCAGTCCTTGGACAACCCGGTAACCTGTTCTGGAGTAGGGACCTCTCCGGTCAACAAGAGCCAGAAGAGAGCCTCGGGAAGCGGTTCGCTACCACCGGGAGCCTTCGGAAGCAGCTTCTGGCATTCGGGAATTGTCTTTCCACGGAAGCGAATGCCCTCATCTGAAATGAAGTGAGGAAATGAATGGAGGGAGGGATGGTAACGGACCAGGATCAAGAACAGAACCATCCCAGATGAGAGCTGGGAGACCGCGCATTCCACTGGACCTTGGAGTGAGTGGAGAGGCGGTATGGACGGAGGGGGATATTCACCCGTATAATTGATTGACAACAACGGGTCCGAATGACTTTTTGCCGTGTTCTGCCCTGGTTGCCTTGACCTAGAAGAGAGTTGGCGGAAGCAGGCTTGGGATGTCGGGACATACATTCTCAATTTCTTGGGGAATAAGGGCGGCCAATCTCTCCTTGAGGGTTGGTTGTTTTGATGACGTAGATGCGAACCGGGTTGACAAGAGCGCGAGTCGGGAGGGAGAGGGAGACTGGAGAGAAAACTTAGCAGGCAGAAGAGAACGAACGAAGAAACACGGTGGCCGACCTGTCTGAGAATGGAGCGGTACATGGTGGATGGAGTGGAAGGAGGATGAGAAACGAAAAGCCGGAACAACCGTTGGAAAGAATCGGAACAGTGGCTAAAATTTCAAACTTGAGTTGAACTAAGCTCCCCGTGCCTGCCCGTGATCGGAAGAGATTATCGGTACATCCGACGTCGACGAGCCCCGGTCGAGATTCGAATGGGCAAGAGGAAACGAAGGCAAAAGACAGAGGAAACAGGAGAGGGTGAGGCAGAAAAACCAATCCTACCCCAGGTTTATCCCGTTTTCTCGCTCGGATTTACGGCTGACCCCGATTCGCAGAAACGACACTACAGGCAGCGCGCGCATGCAAATCCATTTTCAGACCACGTCTTGGACTATCCAACTCGGCCGGAGGACGTTGACTGGGCCGAACATTTCCCGAACCACTCGGCCAATGCCAAAGCCCCAGAGTTCGCAGACATAGGGTGTGGTTTTGGTGGCCTTTTGGTCGCCCTGTCGCCTCTCTTCCCGGAATCGCTCATGCTCGGTAAGAAAGAACCGGTCTTCATGACTTCGCTCAGCCCTCGACTCACCGACGCATGCACAGGGCTGGAGATTCGCGTCCAGGTCTCGCAATATGTGCGTGACCGCATTGCGGCGCTTCGCACGAACAGTGCAGATGGATCATTTCAGAACATTTCCGTTGCCCGTGCCAACTGCATGAAGTTCCTGCCCAACTACTTTGCCAAACACTCCCTCTCATCCATCTTCTTTCTCTTTCCCGACCCACATTTTAAGCTACGAAAACACAAGGCGCGCATCATCTCGCCAACACTCCTTGCCGAGTATGCTTACGTCTTACGGCCGGGTGGTGTGGTTTACACAATCACCGACGTTGAGGACCTGCACCTGTGGATGAAGGGTCATTTGGAAGCATTTCCGTTGTTTGAAGCGGTGGAAGAGACGACGCTGCGAGCGGAGGGGAACGGAGCGATACTCGACGCCGTCTACAGTGGGACAGAAGAGGGGAAAAAGGTCGAACGAAACGGCGGCAACAAGTATCTAGCGTGTTTTCGAAGGATTCATGTCGCTCGAGAGTAACTATAGCCCAGCCAATCGAATCCGTGGGATTTTGGTCACGCGGGCCATTCCGGGTTAAGCCGTACTTTGGCTTTTCGTTCTGCAGCTAGCCATACCCTTCTCTCCATCCTCCAAAAGTCACAATGCTCTCCAGCCTGTCGGCTTCCAAGGTCGCCTTGAAGTCTGTCAGAACTGCGAGGCGTACACTCTCCCTTCACAGCTCAACCGTCCGTGTCCAAACAAACCTCAGGTCGCCGTCCAATCCTCACCTTTCCATTTCCCCAGGTCCGGTTCCTCTCGTCCAACGCTGGCCAAGCAGCTGTTCAGGTACGTATTCTCTTTTTTTCTCTCTTTGTTAACTTCTGACTTCGTTTCATCAGCCCTCACTCGCCTCTCGTACCGCGCTGGCCTCCGCCAGCATACTCACCGTTGGTTCGATTGCCTGGTACACCCACCTTTATGGGTCGCTCCCATTCGTTGGTGAAGTTCATGCCAACACTCCCGCTGAAGATGGTCTACATCCTACCGCATACCCATGGTCACACAATGGATGGCTTGACACTTTCGATCATGCCAGGTACTTTCCCTAACTCTCATGCCTCTTCACTTTTTAACGCGTTTTTCTAGTATCCGACGGGGTTTCCAGGTCTACCGCGAAGTTTGCGCTGCTTGTCATTCCTTAGATCGAATTGCTTGGCGTAATCTTGTCGGTGTCTCCCATACCGCTGACGAGGCGCGAGTTATTGCCGAGGAAGTCGAGTACCAGGACGGTCCCAACGATGCTGGTGAAATGTTCACCCGCCCAGGAAAACTTTCCGATTATCTTCCTGCGCCTTATCCCAACGAGGAGGCTGCCCGAGCTTCCAACGCCGGTGCCCTACCACCGGACTTGAGCTTGATCGTCAAGGCCCGCCATGGTGGTAGTGTTAGCCGAGTTTCGCACCTCTTTCATACCGTGAGCTAACGTCAACTATAGGATTACATCTTCTCTCTCCTTACTGGCTACGTCGATCCTCCCGCCGGTGTCGAAATCCGCGACGGAATGAACTACAACCCATTCTTCCCCGGCGGCACTATATCCATGGCTCGTGTCCTTTTTGATGGACTGGTCGAATACGAAGACGGTGAGCGTCGTATCTCAGACATCCCTGCCATTCTTACCAGAATCCTTCTCTCCCTCCAGGTACTCCCGCCACGACCTCCCAGATGGCCAAGGATGTTGTTACTTTCCTTCATTGGGCTGCTGAACCAGAGCATGATGAGCGCAAAAAGATTGGGCTGAAGGCCGTCATTCTCTTCTCTGCCTTGACTGCTATCAGTTTGTACGTCAAGCGCGCAAAGTGGGCTGGGGTCAAAACGAGAAAGATCTGTACGTGCAAATCCGACGACTCCCTTGCCTCCCTCCTAACTGACCCTCTCTTTTCCAGTATACACTCCTCCAGCCGAAAAACACCATTAGCTTAGTTGTTCTAGACGTCTATTATTTGGTAGCGAATATCAATTATTACGGGTATTCTGCCCGAGCCTCCGCGTTATTGAGGGACACTATCCAGAATGCTAGATAACATTGTATCCATCGTAGGAGGGTACCGAGGTTTATCGCTCAATACCTGGGAACTTCCACACCATTGGACCAACAAAACTAGTGAGTCAGGCGTAGAGGTGACGTTAGCATGCGGTGAGGTTGCCGTCCCCCATAGTTTGGAGGTTGACCAGGTTTCGAGCGAAATGGCCGAGGCGCCGGATTCCAGATGCGTGGTTTGGAGACAACAAGGAATAGGGCCGACAAGCGGCAGAGCCCGGGACTGAGGCCCACGTTGGGAGGAGAAATGGCTACATCCAAAACGTAAAACAACTACGTACAACTGTTGTAAATAATGCACGGAAGCCACTGGTGGGGTTGTAGATAGCGGAACGCTACTGAGGCTGACCAGAGCAGGAACGAGATTGAACCAATCTGGCCAGATGGAATTGGGCTCCTCGATGCCAGTATATCCGCCTTTATGGTAGTATATGAATGAACATGGGGACAAAGACGACCCAGATATGTCCATCCCTACCTTATTTAACCAAACCTCACTCAGTCCAATAAGGGAGGAACCCCGGGTATGACAATTCGCTGTTACCATAAGAATCCGGGTCTCCACGACCCCATCCGAGCAGATGTAGGCGCCTCTCGTAGTACCTTGTAGGAAGCTACTCTGTCGATGGACCAATGACTTAGGAAATCACAATATCATGCGTCTGCTGTACAAGGTTCACATTCGAAATTTAATGCGGTCGCGGCTCGCCAGTCTGGTGGACGAAAAGCGTGGGTCACATGAGAATGAGGCACGTGTCAGTTTCGTGGGAAGAGCACACGTGACTGCGACAAACTTTGCGTTTTTTGCAGGACGGAGGTATATGGAAAAACTACAAGACCCAGGACTTTCAGTCCCGGGAATACTTATATCCACACCCCAATGGCACTAGCAGGTCGTGAAAAACCCGGTATAACCTTGTGATCGGAGCGTTTCCCAGACAGGGGCTTATAACTCGTTGTCCGCTACCGGTGTTCTGAAAATGGCAGACCAACATATTCCGGTATATCCCGGTACAATGCGTTATAACTTGACCCTCCGAGTGAGCTGGAGTTATAATCGGTTGCCCGACTTTAATCCACGGCTTGCTGATGGGTCGGGGTCCTGACAGTCCCTTTAAAAGGCTATGGATATTCGCCTAGATGCAAGTGTACATGGTATAGCCTTATGGACAGTCACTTGCTGGCACCGGACCTCAGGATCCTGCAACAGAGCGCGGGGCCTTATGTAAGTGGAGTGCGCAACACGGTACCTCCCTTTCGCACCCGGTGCCAGTCATGCAAAGGTGTGTGGAATGCCTCACTCATGTGGAATTCGGACTCACACACCTGAGTGTGACAGGTGTCACGCAAGTCCAACGGTCAGCCGCCAGAATTTTGACACCCACTGACTGGGCTCAAGGCTGCATTCTACCCCTTTCCCCGGCTTGTGTACTC
>Ga0307515_10007404_pt1 | contig 21695 bp, 25 predicted proteins | sample 17_EM_MG_FD_194513 | JGI IMG/M metagenome (GOLD analysis project Ga0307515, IMG submission 194513) | Populus trichocarpa ectomycorrhiza microbial communities from riparian zone in the Pacific Northwest, United States - 17_EM | ecosystem: Host-associated > Plants > Roots > Unclassified | place...
CTCGGCTTTGCCACAGGGTTGAGTCTCAATCAAGCAGAAAGCCAACCGGTACAGTCAAATCAGGATGAAAACAATTATGGACGGCAGCAGATGATGAATGGACAATACATTAAAATGAGCGTCAACAGAGCGTCAACGATTTGTGGTCTTGTAAGTACGGTAATTCACCAGTGACTTGGTCGATGTTATGCATAACGGATGTATTGGCAGCTTCTATTGGCAAAAGAGATAGCAAGACGGTCACCGCCCCATTCTTAGCATGAGCGTCAACAAAGCGTCAACAATTTTTAGCTTTGCATCTTGAGTAAGTTATGTTCCGACTGGTTGCAGCCATCCATTTATGTGATATTGGCAGCCTTTACGGGCAAAAGCAACAGCCAAATGCTCCTTGCAGCATCCTGAAAATGAGCGTCAACGGAGCGTCAACAATTTTAGGACTTGCATATTGCGTAATCAAGGCATCGCGCGGATTTTCGCGTGCATAACTGTATTATTGACTGCCTGTCTAGGCAAAAATACTATATATTGAACGTGAAACACAGATACCAAATTAATCGATATTGCAAACTGCTCAACAAGCAAAAGCTCACTAATGGTTGCTGAAAACTTCATTTTGATAAGATACTATTAACACACTGCAAATACAAGAGCCTTATATGAATCTATTGATGGACCCGCTGTGCGACCCGCTGACAACCCGCCCAATTCAGACGGGTTGGGAGTTTACCATGGAACAGTACCTGAGTGGGCAGTTCGGGTTTATTGACGACCCGGACCGCCAATTTGGCAACGGTTCGGTTTGGACCCGGACCCGGACCCGAAGTGACGGTCCGGAACCGTTGTTAACACTACAGAAGCCTGCACGATCATTACAAATCCACTGCGAACACGAGTTACCGAAAAGAATCTGAGACTGAGGTAATGTTACCAACGGTTCCATTTTCGGACAATTTCTACCAGAGAAGTTTGAGGAGAACTCGGAACCGGCCGGTTCGGTTCCGGCTTTTCCCACATTGTTCCCGCAATTAAGTTCACCAATACTGATCAGATAATTTCGAGCTTGGTATGTGAAATATGCAGCTTTCAATGGTGCATCTTTTGGTGGTCTCCAATGTTCAATATCTTTGAAACTCAACAAGTGGTTTTGAAAATGCGGTCATTTTTGGTCCAAAAATGGTGTTTTTGCGCCACCAGTTGCTGAGTTTTGACGATATCGAAAATCGGAGACGACCAAATGATGCGCCCTGCAAAGTTGCATATTTGACATATGAAGGTCTTCATTGTCTGATGAATATTGGTGGACTTAATTGGGCAGTTCACAGAAAAAATCGTCGATTTTTGATGTGGTAAGGCCGTTGCCACACAGACCTATAAAACCGGCCGGTTCCAAATATGGAACCGTTGCTAACACTAGACAGAGGCAGTGGCAGTTGCAACTGCAGGTGGTGTCTACACCATGATCAATAGTCTCCGGCAGTTGCAGCATCCATCGATTTGGTCACTCAGATATGATGCATCTTGTATTGGCACCAGGTAGACTCCTGGAGCTCTACATGCGGAACAGATGGCCATTGTTGAGTGCAAGCGACTTGGAGATGGTGAGTTATGCAACACGATGTGTTGCGAAAGAATTAGCTGAAGCCCCACACTGGCAGATAATAGAGATGTACTGGAATACAGCTATGCAGCAAAATAATATTTGGTCCACAGCATTCAAGGCATGCACAAAGCAGATCATGAAAGAGATATGTTGAAGCAACGGCCCACATTGGATAATACATGCTCAAACTGGTACCAGGTTCGAGCACAAGTTGATAAGGTTAAATCCCATTTTATTCAATCAGCATGTGACAATATAGCACAGCAGTATGATCTCCACTGCTTTGAATCCACCACAGAGCATTTGAAATTCATTGATTCCCTTCGGGCAGACAATAAGTGTCTTGTTCCTATACCAGAGTGTGTGCAAGGTGGTGTATGTGGCCCAAATCCAACGCAGACAGAGTTGAAAGCTGCTAACGAATAGCTTGTGACCACTTTACTTCCTGGCAGAAGCACTCCGGCGGTTTATAGACATCAAATTTTCTCACTGGGCGAATAACCCCGTTAAGTATGCTGATGGATTTTATCATTCCATGAGTGACGACAAGCACAGTCATATACCCTCGCCACTGATCATGTTCACCTGCATCACATAGCGCCATCCTCACCCAGAGTGGCAAAAAAAAAAAGGGGTTCATCTGAAAGCGGATAGACCTGATCAGTCGAACTACTTCAACTACGACAATCAGGGTGGTAAGATCGCATCCTGCTGCGCTGTACCGGGTCCCAAGTTGTTAACCTCGCCTGGCGTTGCAGACAGGTACACATTCTTGATGAATACCTGGAACACACTACCGGAGAGCTACCAACAGAGGTTGTATAAATACACTCCTGCTACAGTCAAGTATCAGATCCAACAGGCGGAGAACCCAATGCCTTCAGTGGTGATCAGCGTGGAAGCAGTGTGTGGTGACAATGCTATTCTTCTTGACTATTTGACCTCCGAAGTGGCGCTTGAGAAACCTGAGATTAGATGGACCGACCCAAACATCCCGATAGACAACTATTGCACGGATGACGAACTGCATGTCGGGAATCTAGGGGGCAGTGGGAATTACCAAGATGAAGGTGACAAAAGCCACAAGCACGATGCCATCACCACCGTCAGTCGGTGAAGATGAGCCGTGACTGAACTCAAAAGGTTTGCCCTGGGAACTAGCGATGTCGATGGGTATGAGGGCGAGGATGGCAATGATACGGATGCGGATGGGGTGGAAGAAACATCGCAAGCCGATGATGGGTCAACACAGAATGTAGAGAACTGTGGGCAATGGAGGTTTGACCTCGGAACCAGTAATGTCGACAGGTAGAATGGTGAGGATGGCAACGATGCGGACGAGGAGGAAGAAGCATCGCAAGCCGAGGATGGATCGAAACAGAATGTGGAGGACTCAGGGCATAGTACTAGAGAGTGTGAAGATTGGACAGTATATTTCAGACCTGTAAAATAAGATAATGGCAAAGGAAATGCAATGGCAAGTGATGTATCCGAAGCAAAGACTGCATAGTGATAAGTGACAACATCACAAACCGAAACATATATGCAGAAGGTGTGGCGTCCCATACATAGCAATAGCTGAGAGGTAAAATGTGGCACTCGGCTGGAGAAAGGCATAACCATTGCCTGGTGTAGTGTACATGGCTGAGCATAACTGCAGCCCCTGGGAACATTGTAACACACGTGTCGTTCTGATGGTGCGTATACATCACCACCTTCCGTGCGCAAAGTAAAAAAGGTACGTATTCAACGCCACTGGTCGCCTGAGCGACGGGAAGTGTGTATTTCTCCGTCAAAGCATTCAATGTTCCGTCAGAGGCGTCAGAGTCATCCCAAACTCCCAGGTGTGTCGGAATGAAACTAGGGTTGTTGCTGGTGTGTGCAACAGTTCCCACCTGCTAGAACGGTTCCGGGTTAGGGTTGGAACCGGAATGGAACCATTGCCATGGGCCCTACCATACGAAATTCCGGACCGTTGCAATGGGTCCGGTTTTACCACCAAAAACCAGGCATTTCAACCTCATGACTTCGGCTCCACTTAAGTATTTGAGTTCTGATCGTATCATGACATGATCATTACTTAGATTGTGCAGTTCTAACTACTCTTTCACATCCCAATGTCAGATTTGTGATCCAACCAATATTCATTGAGTCGCTATTGAAAACCTGCTAATTTTGCTTACAATATGCCCGTATTTTGCAACCACTCAACGAATATTGGTCGGATCGCAAATTTGAAAGCGGGAAGTGAAAAACCATATAGAACTGCACAATCTACGTACAGATCATGTCACGATACAATCGCAACTCAAATAATCAATTGATGCCAAAGTTGTAGGAACCGCAAAGTTGGAAGCACAGGCCGGGTTCAAACCGGCCAATGAACCATGGGTTTATGTCTGTTTCGGGTAATAACCCCGCCAGGACACAGCAGGTCGGGTTTTTGGCCGGGTCTGGAACCAAACCGGATTGAACTGAACTGGTGGTCAAAACCCGGACCACTGGCGGGTTAGCCGGACCGGTTGCTAATACCGGTTGTTGTTGATGTGAATCAGAAATGTGACCTATGGCTGTCATTTGCTTGTTTTGAGCACGAGATTCCGTCTGTGTAGCACGTAGCTTTTTGGCTGCCCTGCCACATCTCCAACAAGTTGTGGACCTTGGCCATTATGTGCAACAACTTGTGCTCTGCCTCTCTCTTCATTTCCGAGTCGGTATCAGTGTTTGAGGTATACAATGCTGGGCCATCATGTGCCAATAACCCATCATTGGCTCGAGCAAACTGCCTTATTAAAACCTTTTCGCGAACAGTCATGCCTGTGGTGATTGACAGCCTCCAGCCGATCACACCCCGGCCAAGGGAAGAACTGGGCTCCACTCCAACACCATGTGGTAAGATAGAGAATATCTCGCGTGCGACATATGAGATATCAGAGTACTTTGAGGGCATTTCTTCTTGCTAGCACCACCAGTCGGTGATATCTGGGATCCAAAATGTACTGTTAATGTCGATAGGGTCAGAGTGGTAATCATTATCATTCGGATTGATTTGCCCCCAGTTCTGTGGTAATTGTGGTGGTGGATTGCAATGGAGCCTTGGGGCAATCAGTGAGCGTGATGCGCGATCGCTTTGTCCGGGTGGTGTTTGGGCCCCATCCATAGGCATCAGGAATTATTCATCATCGCTGGACAAATCATAATGATCATCCAATGATTGAGCAGATCTTGAAGCTATTGCAGAAGAGACAAGTATGTTGGACGGCACGCTTTCAGGTTTTATAACAGGCAAACGTCGATGTTTGGCGCAGTATTTGTTTTCCACATACTTCAGAAACGCCTCTTGGAATTAGGTAGTATAAGAAGTCTCATCCTCAGAATTAATATCCATTCCCTTGTTCTACTTCCTAAATGATTGCAACCTCTGGAAAGGATCAAGTATATGTGGCGAAATAAGACACATACCTGTTATAGGAGTAACTTCATGATAATATTTGGACCACTTCCGGCATGCAAACTCCACGGCAAAGTACAAGTCTACCTCCCATTCAGTGTTCTTCTCAGCCGACTCTTGCAGAACGCCATCCATATGATCGAACATGTCATTGTAAACAATAATGATGTGATTCAGAGTAACCATATGCCTTTCCAACATCCAAAGTGTCCATTACTGGAATGGCCGAAACACTTCCATGACATACTTGATGATGGTCCATTCATTGTGTGTTGTGTAGACATCAGCAAAATGTAAATCGGTCCCGAAGCCACAGACAAACCTCCCAGACACTCCGGTTGACAGCACCAGTGCTTTCGAGTACATCCAGATGCTCCCATGCCCGCCTGCAGCTAAGCAAAGTGCTTTCAGACTCTACAAGAGCATTCTCAGGTGCTCCTGCTAGGAGAGTCATATTTTGGAGCTGCTGAGACATCTGTGCAGGTCTGCAGGAGACTTCGAGAGTAGCTGAGACATCTGTGCAGCTCTGCAGTGGACTTTGTGCCGTACTCACAGCAGTGGTTGTTAGTATTATTTTATAACCACAAGGCATTTCGTATATTATATTCATCTTTGATCTAGTCACAATATTTGCTTCATTATACTATGGCATGTAATATCTAAGAGATACTATATATTTACATACGGTCAACCTCGCTGCAGACGGTACTCGACCGTAATCACAGGAGCACCTGTAGACACTGATGGAGACAACGTAGGGATGCCTTTGGAGGTAGTGTTAGCAATGGGTCCTGGTAACCTGCCAGTGATCCGGGTTTAGACTGGAAATAGGGTTCAGTTCAGTTCCAGATTCGTCCAAATAACCGACCCTCTGCTTCTTCGTGGGCCACACCTGGACCCATACCCGCTAACATGCGGGTTTTGCCTCGTTTTGCTTACCCCGTCTGTTTCAATCGCTGGTTCAGGTGGTTGGTTTTTCTATTTATGGTCGCATTCAGATATCCTGCTGCTAATCGCAAAATGTTAACTATGGTACGTCGTGGTCCTTTTTTGTCATATTGGCCGCCTGTATAATCAGAAACACAAGCGACACGCTCCCTGATTCATCCTGAAAATGAGAGTCAACGGCATGTGAATGATTTTTGGTCTTGTATCTAGGGTAATCTGAGTGGCCATTGGATACCGATGTTCATAAATGTGGTAAAGGCCGCGTTTAGACCCAAAGGAGGAAGCTACTTGCTCTCTGCCGCATTCTGAAAATGAGCGTCAATGAAGCATCAACAATGTTTGGCCTTGCATCATTGTTCATCAGTGTGGCCAATGGTTAGAGACATTTATAAATGACAAATAGGCTGCCTTCATACGCAAAACAGGAAGTGACACGCTCCCTGCCCAATTCTAGAAATGAACATCCACAGAGCGTCATCGATTTTTAGTCTTGTAAGTCAGGTAATTGATCAGACACTTGGTCGTTGTAATGCCTACTGAAAGTATTGACCGCCCTGAAGATCAACACCGCCATGTATGACATCGCTACTATCTTCTAAAAATGAGTCAATGGAGTGTCAATGATATTTGATCTTGTAACTCAGGTAATTGAAGAGTGACTTTGTCATTTTTATACATAAGCACAGTACTGACGGCCTTTATAAGCCAACTGGAAAGCGACAGGCTCCCTGCCCGATCATGGAAATGAGCATCAACAGAGTGTCAACAATTTTTTGTCGTGTAAGTCAAGTAATACGATCGTGAATGAGTCATTGTTATATGTTAACATAGTATTGGCTGCCTTTCTAGGCAAAAGCGGCAGCTACATGGTCCCTGCCCCATCTTGGAAATGATCGTCAACCGAGCAACAACGATTTTTGGTCTTGCATCTTGGGTAATCAAAGTGACTAATGATCACAGACATCTATTAAGTGGGAGTTGGTAGCGTTTGTAGGCTGAGAAGCAAGCGATGTTCCCGCGACAGCCTCCTGGACAATCACAACATAATTCATTTTTAAGGCTGCAACTCAGTGATCCTGAGTGTTTTAGCCTATAAAACCGGTCTAAACTTCCTATATAGACATTGACGGCGTCATCGCGCATTCATTCACCATGATGCAAGGCCAAAAATTGTTGATGCTCCATTGACGCTCATTTTGCCATGGGTGTATCCGCAATATGCAACCATTCACTTTGGCATAGAATATCAGTAATGGGAGTTTGGCAGCTGTTTTATCCTCCTCATGTATGTTCTCCTTTATCACTGCATTGTTTTTTAATAATGCATATATATCCTCTAAAATATACTTTAAAAAGTCCGCTAATTGTAGATAATGATAATACTCAAAAATCCCGTTCCCTTCAATTAATCCTCATCTTCACTCTCAGGTTGGCTCAAAAGGCTGCTTTCGTCTGCAAAATGGAAATCAGCTACATTACCATGCCGCTGATCACATACTGACCGGTGGATGGCCCATGATTCGTCAGCAAATCCGGAATGAAATCTTTTTCGTGCTTGTGATCCTTGGCATATGCATCAAGATTGAAAAATTCAGCATTGGGAAGCGGAGCATGTATATTTACATATCCGGGTGCCGCAACTTCTATTTCAGTGCATTGATCTCGCTCACTGTCACCAGGTGGTGCAGGTGGCATTTCGGGCCAAGGTGGTGCTGGTTGTCTTTCTGTCGCCGCGGTCACCTTTTGATGCCCATGAATCTCAAATCCTCGCATCGTCTCTTGACGGACTTCCGCGTGAGGTTTCTCGATTACGTCGTGCATTTCCTTGATTGCGGCATGCCAAAACCCTCCTTTGGCCATTTTGGCCACATTCATGGGAAGGCGCATGTCAGACTGTTCTAGCTGTACCCTACCTCCCTGCCTTGCAATAGTAGCTGACATGTTGAAAACCTACAAGACATTAGTAGCTGCTTCTAAAAGTGAGATTCGACAATTACCTGGACCTGTAACGGCGTCACACGGCAGCGGGCACGTGACGTGTCCAGGGCTAGGTAACTTCAACCCTATATAGATGACTGCCATGACACTTAGATCTGTACCGATAATCTTACTACATACTGCTACACTCGTGCTCACTCGCACTCGCGTGCAACTGTATGAAATTGAGTACCATACATATCCTTACACCGCCGAGTGCAGGCATACGGGGCCGTACAATATTATCGGTCTTTCAGGAAGCGGATACGTTTCGCTCACGGGATTTCGCGAGTTCACCCCTGTTTTTGAGGTGTCGCAACACATAATAAAACAAGCCAAATACCGTCAATTAACCCCTATGCCTCCAAAGAAAACTGCTAGAACTCAATTGCGTATGGCTAACACACGTGATAGTACACCAGCACTGGCAAGTCGAATTACCCCTCTTCCTTCCGGTCGAGTGTCTGTACACCCGGAGGATGAAATCACCGACAAGGATCAGGATCACTGAATAGTTCAAATCGACGAAGAAGAAGGAGACGATGACAACGAAGATGAACATTAAGACCGAGGGTACATACGAGCGGCCTTTACCGAGGAGGATGTTCGGGAGATGATGGAACAGCAGCGGAAGCTACGCAATACCGTCATGCAACAAAACGCGGAGTTGATGGAAGTCAATCGAGGACTCCGACAAGGATCCGCATGACCGGAATCGACTACTACAAGGGAAAAGTTTAAGATGACTCAGCCAAAACGATTCTGTGGAGGGGCTCGGGAACTAGAGATCTTCATCGGTGCCCTGCAATCAAATTTCAGGACCCACAGCCATCTATTCCCGAACGGTGATAGCGACAAAGTGCAGTACACCCTGGATCACCTCTGAAGTTGGGCCAATCATTCTGATCAGTCTCAACAAAAGATGAGCATGACTGATCCAGTTTCCTGGGGTCAAGATTTACGAAACCAACAGAATCTGTGTCTGGAGGACTTCGACGTCTTCACCACCGAGCTACGGAAGATGTACGCAGATAAGGAGCGGGAGCTCAATGTGGCAATGCGAGGATACCGCGAGGTTCCCCAAGGTTACCACGATCCGAAAGAAGGCGTCAGGGCTTACGCAAACCGGCCTCGGAGGAACTGGTGGGAGGCCGATTGGGATGAGCAGATACAGCACAAAATGTTATATGGCATGGTCTGGTCGGGATTGAAAGAGTATCTACAACCAAAAATAAAACCGTTTACCGATGAAAGCGGGATGTTTAATCCCATCGACGAACTTTTCGACTGACCTGCAGATGTCCAGTCACCACCGAAAGCTGACAAACAGCATCAACAACAGAATCAGCAAAAGCAACCAGGAGATTCCAAGAAACGTAACTTTCGACTGTCCATTTCCGAACTGACCCAAACAAGTCAGACCAATCCTGGCAACTCGGGACACCCCAACAAATCCGGAGGAGGCAATCGCGCCAACCTATCACTGGCACGATGGCTAACAAAGGAAGCCTATCAGAAGCGGAGACTGAACCAGCAGTGTACTCGATGCGGATGCAAGGAGCACAAGGCCCACAAGTGTGAAAAGTACGGATGACCGATGTGGCCCGATAGGAAACCCACCGAGGCCTCTGGCTCAGGCTCGGGAGAACCGCAAGTTAAACGCCAGAAGTCCTTCGATACTCAACAGTCAAAAAACTAATTTACCTCTATCGGTATCTAACTCGACAGGAGAGGATGGACAAGGAGGAGTCAGGGTTGCAGCGGTTGGGATCGAGAGCATTAATGGCAACACTGGATGAGATACAACCACATCGAATTGCCCTAAAATCGAGAGTTACCCTGGAGAAACGAGCTCAAGCATCAAGCCAATATCTATGCGGCACTGAGAAACCGGATTCGGCACATGTCATTCACGAGCTCCGGGTACGAGATGAACATGGCAATATGCGACGCTTACGAGCACTTACCGACTGCGGCGGGACCAGCATCTTTATGGCCCCTAGACTGGTTCGGCAACTCGGGCTGAAACACGAACCAGCATTTACCTCCACGCAGGGCCTTAACGGTCATGTGATGGTGTCTGCAAAAGAGAGTCGGAAGACCAGCATTTCGGTTCAGTACGTCGAACATCTAGCCCCGGTTGACAAACCCGAGGTGCTGATCGTGCCTATGAAGGCGTATGACTTAGTTCTCGGATTGCTTTGGTTTATGGCGAGAAACCCGGAGATCGACTGGAGTCGAGGGAGATTGACAGGTCTAAAATGCCCGGGCGGTGATGGAGCAATCCCGGAGGCAGAACCCATCAGTACTCTGCAATCGGTGGACAACGTTTCGGATGCAAAATTGCTGTCGGAACAGTGCGGGGAGGTTAGACCACTTCCGAGTGCAGATATACAAATACTCGGTGCTACCGCATTCGACAACCTACCAGCTAGTGATGAGGTTGCCGAGACCTTCTTCCTACTACTGGGAGATTGCACTGGGATGCTTGGAGCTACGGGAGAGCGGTCTCACGAACAAGGTGAATACCCGCGTAGGCTGGACGTCCGAGCAGGAGCAGCGGCGGTAGTTGCGGCAGATTAGTTACACATTGACGGTGCGTGAATGACTGCTACCGGCTTGCCGAGTCACGAAGCGAATACCGGGAACGCGGGGCTTGGCCCTATTGTGGCGAACCGTTCAGATCCAGGCTCCCGGGACCCCTACCCATCTCCACCCATTTCGAGTTGTTGAAGACTGAGGCTAATAGTGTGAAAACAAGATGGAACAGAGCAAATGAAAATGGGGATGGTACCCACTGAGGGTGGAGGACGTATTCCTGCCCGATATCAAGACTTTGTGGATGTCTTCCGCAAGACACAGGCTGAAACACTCCCGCAGCACCGGCCAATCGACCATGCGATCGACCTGGAACCAGGCTATAAGTTACCATACGGGCGGATCTACAGCCTCTCAGAGGTCGAACTCAAGACGATGACAGCTTACATCGAAACGCACCAAGCAAGCGGCTTCATCCAGCGAGCATCATCACCGGCGGCGGCGCCGATCTTATTCGCCAAGAAGAAGGATGGTGGTCTAAGACTCTGTGTCGACTACCGAGCACTCAACCTACACACAGCAATGATCCGGTACCCCCTCCCACTAATCTCGGAATTGCTAGATCGAGTACGCGGAGCTCGGGTTCTCACCAAGCTGGATCTCCGCAATGCGTATCATCTAATCCGGATCAAAGAAGGCAACCAGTACAAGACAGCATATCGCTCCCGGTAGGGTCAATTTGAACACCGAGTCATGCCATTCGGCTTGACGAATGCACCGGCTACCGTTCAAGCATACATTGACGATTACTTGCGGCCTTATATCGACAATTTCACCGTGTGCTACCTCTACGACTTCCTCATCTACTCGACCAACGAGGACGATCAAGAGGATTACGTACGAAAAGTGCTGGAACGGCTACGGGAGTTTGGGCTTTATTGCAGGGCCGAGAGGTGCCAATTCGGTCTCTCGGAAGTAGGCTTCCTCGGATTCATCATTAATTCGGAAGGTGTGGGCATGGAATCGGACCGGATCTCCACACTCGAGGACTGGCCGACCCCAAAGTCAGTTTGAGATGTGCAAGTGCTCTTGGGATTCACGAACTTCTACCGGAGGTTTATTCGGAAATATGCCAAGGTAATGACTCCTATATCGAACTTGCTCAAGACAACAGGATCACCAAAGTGGGAATGGACGCAAATGCCGAACTGGCATTTCGGATGCTCAAGAAAGCCTTCACCGACGAACCGATCCACCAGCATTTCGACCTCATGAAGCCGATTATTCTGCAGACCGATGCAAGTGGCTTCGCAATCGCCGGCATTCTCAATCAGTACGACGGCTTCGGAAGTCTCAGACCCGTCAACGTCTATTCCTGAAAGTGCTCTCCTGCCAAACAGAACTATGATATGTACAATCGGTAACTATTGGCAATTGTGGAAGCGATGAAACAATGGCGGCATTACCTCGAGGGCACCAATCACAAGGTCTTGATTCAGTGCGATCACAAGAACCTCGAGTACTTCGAAACTTCAAAAGTGCTGTCCCGAAGGCATGCTCGATGGGCGGGGATCTTATCATCATACAACTTTGCTTTCGAGCACTTGGAAGGCAAGAACAACCCAGCCGATGGACCATCAAGAAGACCCGATTATGAGATTGGCCACGAAAGACCGACTGCACAGTTACTAGCCACCCTGGCCACCAACATCAACGTTGAACTGTACGATGACCTCCTACCAGCAATCAAGGCAGCTCAGGAGACAGATTCCTTGGTGATAGGCGTGAAGTCAAGGATAAATGACACGTCATCAATAGGAAACTTGGACGCCAAGACTGGGGAACAATGGAGAAGGGTAGCTGGGGCTCTGACCTATGAAGGAAGGACATACGTACCGGAAGCTCTCCAGAGCAAAGTGATAAGTCTCTTCCACAATCACCCGGAATCTGGTCATTTCGGAGCTCTTAAAACTGCTGAGCTGGTATCTAGAGACTTCTATTGGCCGGCAATGGATACTACGGTGCGAAGATACATTGCTGGCTGTGAGCTATGCCACCGGATCAAGGCACCGCGGCACACCCGTCATGCACTCAATATGCCACTAAAACGGCCATCTCATCCATGGGAAGGAGTGCCAATGGACTTCGTAACTGACCTACCGGAGTCGACAACATCGGGGTATACTGGGATCCTGGTAGTTGTTGACTGATTGACTAAGATGGTGATCTATCTGCCCTGCCGGAAAGCCATCGACTCTCCGGAGCTGGCACGGAGGTTCTTCGAGCAAGTTATATGTAAAGATGGCGTCCCAGACAATATTGTCACTGATCGCAGGAAAGAGTTTACAAGTCAATTGTGGGACCGAGTCTGCTCTCACTTGAGCATCAACCTCCGACTGTCGACCGCCTTCCACCCACAGACTGACGGCCAGACAGCGCGGCAGAACCAAACGATGGAGCAGTACATTCGGGCCTTTTGCAACTATGAACAGGATAATTGGGTCGAGCTCTTACCTCTGGCCGAACTGGCATACAATAACTCCTTTCACCACTCGACGCGAATGATGCCATTCAGGGCGAACTATCACGATAACCCAACGATGCAGTTCAAGCCACCGAAGGAGCCCATTTTCAGATCGCAGATACAGGCGGATACATGGGTGGAGGGTTTGGAAAAGACTCACCGACTTCTCAGGGAGAACTTAGATAAGGCTCAAGCACGGCAATCGAAGTACGCCGGAGCAAAGGATGCGATTTTTAAGGTAGCAGAAAAAGTGTGGCTTTCTACTCGGCACTTCCGAACCAAACGGCTATCCAAGAAGCTCGATTACAAACGCACTGGACCGTACGCCGCAGTATGTAAGGTCATCAGCAAGAACGCTTACAAATTAGACCTACCGAATACAATGCGGACCACGAAGTTTTCCATGTGTCGCTGCTCGATCGGTACACACCTCCAGTCCGCGGCCAGCCAGTCTCAGAAGCATACCCTGTGGTAGTCGACGATTCAGCAGAGGAGGAATGGGAAATCGAACGGATTCTTGACTCCAAACGGCGCTACCGGAAGTTACACTATCTTGTACAATGGGCCGGCTACAATTATCTACGCACCAGCTGGGAGGCTGCAAAAAACCCAGGGAATGCCCAAGAAGTTGTGGATTATTTTCACCGAGATCAGCCGAACAAGCCAGTGCAGTGAGGGAGGAGCGAAGGAGGCAGAGGCAGGAGGATGCTTTTTCGTTTGGTTTTGTTGTATCTAATTGGATGCTGGCCCGGTACAAATGGCTTTGGCACGGGTTTTACCACCTCTGGAGTTCAGTTAAGTGGAGGTGGAGTTTCCACGTGCGCCGGATCCCCCGAAAAGTGACCTTAATGGCACTGATCGGTCGCGAGACTCATGTTTTATACTGGCATGTATGCAGATGATTGCTGCTCCTCTGTTTGCATTGGCAGCCCGGGAGTTCAGCCCTAAGAGAGGGGGATGATGTAACGGCATCATACGGCACCGGGCACGTGACGTGTCCAGGGCCGGGTAACTTGAACCTTATATAGATGACTGCCATGACACTTAGATCTGTACCGATAATCTTACTACATACTTCTACACTCGTGCTCACTCACACTCGCGTGCAACCGTATCTAATTGATCACCATACCTATCCTTACACCGCCGAGCGCAGGCATACATGGCCTTACAGGACCATATATGACGGCATAGCCTCCTCTAACGGCTTCAAAGAATGTTTTGTCCACTCCCAGGGACGTTTATCACGACATTGGCTGCGAAAATCCCTGAACTTACAACGTCATGATGCTCGACTTTGCGGACAGTGCGGACATATATCTTGATCAACCATGGATATTTCCCAATATGGGCAGCGAGATATTGGTCACGTAGCTCTCTACGTACACCAGCTGTCCAGAATTTCGTTAGTCCACCGCCGTCTACCTGGATATGGAGTCAGTCACATCCGATTGCATGATGCTTCTTATTCTTGATCTGCCCAGGTCTAAGTACTGTTTTGAATTGTGCGTCCTGGGTCATCTTTCAGTGGCCGAATTTGCAGCATCGCGGTGGACTTACGGGTGACTGCGTTGCTGCAGTGTCTCAGCTGGTGGCACATTGAAAGAAGCCTCTGTTGTTCGGATTGATTCGGATCCATACGCTCCGGGCTGAGGTGCTTGTGGAGCAATGACTTGCTGATGTGGAAAGGTGAGGAAGATGATAACGAAAAGAAGTGGGCAGTCCTGAGGAATATATAGATACCTACAAGTCAAAAGAGAATGATTAACAGCCAACCTGCACGTTCCATTCAAGCTGAATCCTGCTGCATCTAGCTGCAAGTTGCAGGTGATTCCCACGGTCCCACAATATGCAGTAAGTCGGTCTGATGTTGTTTGTTAGTTTTCAGGAAAATATTGCGGTGAACGACAGCTGAAATCACGTGTTTGATAGATATAAAAAGGACATTCTTTGAAAGAAAGTAAGTCTGGTGATATTTGTCTCAAGACGTCACCGGGATCTGACCTGAATCACACGCTAACCATCAAGTCATAATGTACAGCTGGCATGACTTTTCCAAATGAAGGGACGGTCAAAATGCAGATTTTGCTTTGTTCAAGATCATCAAACCTAGCAACCTTGACATAAAAGACGCAGCAAGCCTCCATGTGGTCCATATCTTGCAACATCCAACATCTCGCCCAACACCAGGGTCAACACAAGATTCAACAGTCAATGGTCAGAAAAAGAACGTTTCACCATTTCTGGCAGGCAAATACGGCAAATTCACCAAGCACTCCAAACAACAATGTCATCAAGCGAATAAAGGCAAGAGTGGCTTGGAGGAACACAGGGTCCGAGCGTTGGGAGCATTGCGCAACTTACGATCCAAAAAGAAGCTTTTGGTGGAGAAAAGACGGGAAATGCAGTTTTTAAGCGTTAAAGAGAAAGAGAAATTGATCGAAGATTTTGTCGATTGAGAGACCACCGGAGCAAGAAAGCGAGTTGAAGACGCTGACACAGCGATTGTGCAAGAGCAAGAAGATATGAGCAAAGCTGAAAATGAACGATCGACAACCTGAAAACCTGACACAATTTTCGAGGAGATGTTGAATGCTATCCGAGATAGTCTGAGCAATGTCGCAAGTTCCGATGATGGGGAGGATGGGGAAGACAAAGATGATGAAGAAGACACAGAGCTTGGCAAGTTGAGCGAAGATGATGAACCTGGCGGGGTGAAGGGCAAAATCTCCAAAACGGTAAAGCACCGCATGGATGGTTTAATGCAGAAGTAGATAAGGCTTGAGGACCTGATGCGACCGGGACAGGGGGACATGGCCGACTACTTCCGGGAAAGAGATATGAAGTATGGGACAGGCACATTGATGGTTGCGGCCGTTGTGAAGCCTCAAACAGACACAACTGCTGCCCCACCATTACCAATGACATTTGCAGAGCGTATGCAGACTCTTGATATTGTCCCAGGACCATCGCATATGCTGCAAGGGACTTCTTGACCAGAAAGTTGTCAAATGAGGCTAGGTTCAGAGAAACCACAGTCACACACAGACATAGCATCGCTCTTGCCCGATGCGGTAGCCAATTGGTCGCCGATTGAGACTGTATAGGCTGTTGAACCCGTAAGTTCTGACCTCCGTATATTGCATCTGTAACTATTTACCACATAGACATCGTATTTGGACGAAGATGTGGTCACGGCTCCTGCGTCACAGGAGGTATAGATTGCCAAATAGTTAATATTCATGATGTAGCTCTGGTAAAAGCAATTTGTGTTCCAATTTTGCTACGTGTCAGCTAGTTCTCAATTTCAGTGACCAAATTGTGGGACAGGATATTTCGTCACTGTGTGCACAAGGGTCATATGGGCCAACTGGAAGTTCTCGATGCCAAATCAAGTTGATCGATAAATAATGAATGGTTTATCATCTTACCTGTTACGGTTAAATTAGAAAGCAAAACCTAAATTTGAGACGAAATAAACTAACCTAGATTCAGTCAGTGATGTCATATGACTCATCGAAGGAGCAGTCAATGTGCAAGCTGAACCTGGATCAATGACAGCCGTCATGCTGCATTAATCCATGCAGCCAACAGCATAACTGTGCACTCGGACCTCCTGCCCATGTATGAGAAATTGACAATTGCTTCTGGTACGTCATAGAACTTGAGGAGAATGAGCTGGATGAGGAATCGTGACAACATCGGGATATAAATATCGAAAACTAGTGTGTCGATTGTTATTCTGTGAAGGGCCAGCCGAAAGCGCCAAGATGTGGTGGATTTATGTCATTCGTCATCCAAATGACATGTATAGTGGTGGCTCAGAAACTGAGATATCTCAAAGATCTTGGATTCAAAAGATAATCCATAGAAATGGTATACTGGCTGCCAATATAGACTGTATGCAATGTTTGTAAAATTATTGAGCACCCAATGACTGTTAGTATGTCTGGAAGGTGATCTCAAAGGTGAGCATCAACAGAGTGTCAACAATTTTTGGCATTGCATCATGGAAAATCCGGAGGATTTCACTGCAACATTGACTCATAATTGAAACATCGGCCACCTTTCGAGCCAACAATTGTTGCAATAACATCGCGACTATGTCCTAAAAATGAGCGTCAACACAGTGTCAACAACTTTTGGCCTGGCATCCTGGCAAATGCAAGGGCAATGCAGCGACATTAAGCCATAACTAAACTATCGGCTGCCTTTCTAGGCAAAAATGGTCGCGACAACATCACTACTATGTCCTAAAAATGAACGTCAATGGAGTGTTAACGACTTCTGGCCTTACATCTCGGACAATGCAAGGGCTGTGCGGTGACATCGACCCATAATCGAACTATCAGCCACCTATCCAGGGAAAAATGCTTTCAACGGCATCGTCACTGTGCCCTACAAATCAGTGACAATGGAGCGTCAACGATTCTTGGCTCTGTATCGGGGAAATTCAACGTGCTGTGCAACGTCATTGATCCGTAATTGAACTATCAGCCGCTATTCTTGGCGACAATGTTTGGGAAAAGATCATAACCATGTCCAGAAATGAGCGTCAACGGAGAGTCAACGATTTCTGATCTTGTATCTTGGACAATGCAACGGAAATGGAATGCAGAAAACCCACAATGAACCCTTTGGCAGTCTTTATTGGCAATAATGCTGGTGACTATATTGCGTCCACCTCCTAAAACTGAGTGCCCACATAGCGTCAACAGTTTTGTGGAGGCTCAGTACGCAACACAGAAATGAACTACATTATGTGGTTCCTCAATAGAGTTTTACGCGGTCAGTCCTGTCAATCTGTCTTATTATCCAACCATACAAATACGCATGTAACGTCTTAGAGATCTGATTTTTTTGCTTGTAGCTGTAGAGTCAATATTGAAGAAATCGCTGTCTGCATTGTTGTATCACTACATTCGGTAGTCTCTCGAGTCAGATTACCCAGCTTTCTAATTCCTACCCCCAGGTCAGATTCAAAATCTTTCAACACGTCATTCCTCAGGGTTATCATCTCTTCCAGACATCAACGTGTCGTTATTCGTGATTTGAGCAACCTTACATTGCAAATTATCTTCGATGGTTCATGGGATTCAATGAAGGTAGGCTTGAACCGGCCTATTGCTTGGAGTAATTCTAGACGAGCACCTTCGTCGCGGTTCTGTTCACACTGTGCAATTGATGAGACCGGCTGCCCTGGCATCATATGTATCATTTGTCATCAAGTCCTTTGCTAACCATCAGAACATGGGATGAGCTCAATGGGGAAACACTTGCTAGCAAAAGCTCACATCGCAAAGTTGAACGGATTACCAGTGTCAGAGGTTCCTGAATTGAGTAGTTCGATGGTCGATGAAACAGTGTTGGCCATCCTCAAGAGGCACGGAAGTCCAGGAATCATAATAGTAAGTTCGCTGAGGAATATACTATTTGACACCTACCTTGATCCACATTGACCGAAATGATAGACAAAACATTCCAAACTGGCAGCTAAGGACTTTGAAACTTGCAAATTTCACCAAGACATGTGGAATCGCTACCTCATGTTAGGATTCTTTTCAGCTTATTTCCCAAGGAACACTATCTCAAATCTGGAGCTACGACGGTCATAGAAGGCATTACGCGATGACTAAGTGCTGCTCTCTGCCACGACCCTTAGCAACATTTCCCGGAGGGAATACGCACTGACCGTGGATGTAATTACGAAGCAGTTGCCGTCACGAGATGGAGTTAGTTCAGCTTAAACAGCTGCACTTCAACAAACACACTAGCCATAAAGTCGGCCATTGCTTACCATATGGTTCAAGATTGGGTGTTGCGTGAATTCCAACTCACTTTCGATCAGGTTGATTGCCTTTTCTGCTCTGCTTTCGAAAGCTAATTAAGGATGACAGGTCAAGGGGCAACATACTGCAGCAAGGCTAGCCATCCATTGGAAGGAGGTGCTTGATCTTTTTGAGCTTTCCGACTGTTACGGGGGTGTTTAACTCTGGATGTCTATACTTCCTAAGCATGTACTGCGTTCAAGGCGGTAGATCATATTTCCTAGCTGACAGGTATTCAGCTATCATATCTTTAGGAATTGACTGTAGGTAATTCCTCTGCTTCTTTGATAAAGGTTTCACAGAAAACTTTCCAGATCTTGTACACAACAATGGGTCAGGTTTCTTCTTCAATGCTTTCCTATCCCTTCGGGAGTCAATAATAAACTTTTCAGTGATATCAATGATTTGCGTCGCCCAATCTGATTTTGAATTGCCAACATCGAGAGTACTGATATCGCCACTCGTATTCCGAACCTGAGATATTTCATCAGGCTGAACCTGACTCGATTCCCCATTGGATTGGGTATCCTGTTGGATAACGCGGAGTATTGCCGATACTTCCCTTTCCTGTAGACTTGCAGGGATATTGCAAAGTCTGCTTGGATGGATATTCTTTGTACCTTCCCAACTTGTATCAACCATTGCTTTACTAGCTCTTTCCCGTAGAGGTACGATATACACCACCAACCCTTGCTGTAATCCGATGATCAATGATATCCACCAAATGCTTTGGGTTACAAAGATAGACTGATTATCTCTAGCGTGTGAGATATCTTTTTGGAAGGCGTAAACAATAATGTCTATGTCGTTTCCAAAGGTGATTGTCATTCGTTCTTCGTCTAGATATCCTGAACCTGAATGACTTCCTAATGTGTGGGGCTGCCGCTACAGAAAGCTGATAGGTTTAATAAACATAGGTATTGGTATAGGTATCATAAAAACTCAATAATAAATAAAGAAATTTCTCTGCTGGTAGGCATTGTATCATTCTCGTCGTTTGCTGATGCCCCTCTTCATTCCCCGAACAACATGATCTCTTCATTGTCTCTCGGAACCCTCTCCAGGCTATGATTTTTATCCGTCAATGATAGCCACGTATCTGTGCATCTTACATTCACAAAATGTGCCGGGTAGATGCGGCCACGAATCCCCATGGATCTCGTGTTCATGCATGACATCATAGTGGCTGATTAATCAGACCAAAACTTCAACTTAAACATCTTGCAATCGTATGATTTTCGGTAGTTGCAACATTTCAACCAATTCCCCATAATGGTAATGCCTTATGGCAATTTATAGCTTCTCCCAGTTATTCATTCTGGCTTAATAGATGAACTCGGTGACCAGCCGATACTATGCCAACGTACACGTTAGACACTTTGCTGCCAATGCTGCTCAAATCACTGAAACAGTGTTTGCTCCAGGCTGTTTGCCAACGTCTTATATCCCACAGTTACGTCATGCTAAGTGGTACGCAACTGGAATGTGCTCAATGTTATCCTGGCCCGTTACGGGTAGGGATGAAGACTCCACTTTATTGCATATTGACTATCAACTGCCATGTATGAACGCACTCATACCTATCCCACATAGTATCTAGAAATCAAAAAGGATAGAACTACTAGCGCTGCTGATGCAAATGAACATTGCTCTTCATAATGCTATTACTGTTGCCAACCTCGGTTGTCTGCAATCCTCTCGTGACTAATGCTGGCACCAGCGGAGGATCACGTTACTGATCCTCCTTGGAACATCTTACGTAGGTTATACGTGTCCGCGACTGTTCCCAAGGATCATTATCACTGCTTCGGGAAGAACCCCTGACACCGATGGCTGTTTGCTTGGTATTATGACACAAGATGCTTCCTTGAATTGCTTGATGACACGCGAGCTGCAATCGACACTAGAGGCCTCTGGGGTCGAGTGGCCTGAATTGAGGAACCATATACCACGCATGGCGCCCGTCATACAGCTTGCTTTAGGTGCATTCATGAGTAGTCTCGGTGTAAAAGGCTGCACCAAGTCTTGGGAAGCCTATGAGCGCAAACAGCAATTTAGAGAGAATGAAAGCATAGACATCGGTAAAAGTCAAAGACTTCGAAAAGTGCCCAATGCGAGAATCAACAAGGTATCGGCCACAAGACCAGGTTTAGCAAAGATAATTGAGACAGTACGTATTTCATGATATTTTGAATGTGCTGAAACTGACCTTCATATCTCAGAGAATGCTTGCAGTATTGCTCACGCTGACACCTGGTCGCCGAAATGAGTTCATTCATTGTCAAAAAGCCAAAGTCTGCATTGCTGCACTTCCCGTTATGGATGTGAATACACATTGGAATACAACAGAGGAGTTGTTTGAACACGCCTACCAATTCGGGGAATCCACACCCAAGTGGCTCCAAAATCCAAAATACACTGATTACCGGGCACTTTTCACAACACAAGATGAATGGACCACATCAGCAAAACAATATTCCGTTCGGGCGGAATGGCTCCGTCAGAGTGGACGCGCTCCGTCAGAGCCATCAGAGACACCCCGGTGGCGGATTACTCCGCGCCCGGCGTCAATACAACGCTTCGCATTGTATATCGCCCTCCGATCGCTGTTTCACTGTCTCTTCGCATTCTGTCGGTCTCCTATTTTAAATGATCACTCTGGCGTTGTGGCCAACTGTGACAATACGTCGGAATGGGTTCATCGGGTACGCGCTTGCATCGGGATTGCAATGCGATGGGTGACGCTGCGAATATCTCTCCTCGCGTTCCTTCTACCTGCGCGCAAAATGCAATTCTCTTTACTAATTATACACATCATTCCAAGTCGCC
>Ga0307515_10007405_pt1 | contig 21695 bp, 22 predicted proteins | sample 17_EM_MG_FD_194513 | JGI IMG/M metagenome (GOLD analysis project Ga0307515, IMG submission 194513) | Populus trichocarpa ectomycorrhiza microbial communities from riparian zone in the Pacific Northwest, United States - 17_EM | ecosystem: Host-associated > Plants > Roots > Unclassified | place...
CCGCAGCCGTGCTGACCAGCGACGCCACCTGGACCGGCAACAGCAACTTCGCTGGCGCCTGGACGGTGTCCGCCGGCACGACGCTGGCCGCCACGGCCAGCGGCAACCACTACCTGCGCGGCAGCATCAACAACCTCGGCACGCTGGACACGCAGGGCCACCTCTACTTCGAATACCCGAGCTACCAGATCGCCAACGCCGGCACGCTGAACCTGCGCGGCGACGTCGGCCTGGTCAACGCCTACGCCGGCGGCACCATCGTCAACTCCGGCACCTTCGCCAAGGTGGCAGGCACGGGCACGTCCGTGATCCAGGGCATCACGTTCACCAACAACGCCGGCGTCATAGCCGCGCAGAGCGGCACCCTCCAGTTCAGCGGCGCCGGCTTTGCCTTCAACGACGGCACACGCTTCACCGGCGCGGGCCAGGTGGTCGTCAGCAGCAGCGCGCGCTTTGCCGGGCGTATCGACGCGGCCAATCTGGTGCTGTCCGGCGGCAGCTTCACCGGCGGCGACGGCGGCGCCAATCCCGTGGCCACTCTGCATGGCCACACCCATCTGCAGTCGTCCAACCTCGAAGGCCAATGGACCTTTGCGGCCGACCACCAGCTCACCGTCAGCGGCTATGCCTACGTGCGCGGCAACGTCGTCAACCAGGGCACGATGCAGACGACGGCCAACCTGTATTTCGAGTACCCGTCGTACGTGCTCAACAACCAAGGCCGGCTGGACCTGCAGGGCGACGTGGGCCTCGTCAACGTCTATGCCGGCGGCAGCTTCGTCAACAGCGGCACGCTGGTGAAGAGCGCCGGCACGGGCACATCCAACCTCGCCAACATCACCGTCAGCAACACCGGCACCATTGACGTGCAGACCGGCACGATTGCGCTGCCGGCCAACTTCACCAACGCCGGCACGCTGAAGGGCCTGGGCACCTTCTCGGCCAGCACGCTCACCAATGACGGCCACATCGTCCCTGGCGCCTCGCCGGGCACGCTGACGCTGGCCAGCCACCTGGTGCTGGCCGAAGCCGGCTCCTTCGATCTGGAACTGGGCTCCGCCGCGCTGCACGACCAGCTCGTCGTGCAAGGCAACGTCACGCTGGGCGGCACGCTGGCACTGTCGTGCTGGGGCGCGTGCAGCTTCGCGGCGGGCACCGACCTGCTCGTGCTGGACGGCACCGGCACGCTGACGGGCAGCTTCAGCCAGGTCACGTTCACGGGCTTCACCGCAAATGCCTTCGAGGTGCACCTGGACGCAGCGAACGGCGACGTGTGGCTGCACGCCACGCAAAACATCACCGCCGCCGTGCCCGAGCCGTCCACCTACGGCCTGATGGCTCTAGGCCTTGGCCTGCTGGGTTGGCGCGCCCGCCGCCGGGCTGCTTAAAGCGGCGCGACCGGAATACACAGCTCGCAGTCAAACACGCCGGTGCGGTAGTCGAATTTCGACGCGGGCCCGTAGTGCTCGAAGCAGGGCCGCGCGTCCAGTTGCAGGCCGCTGCTGGGCAGCCAGCGGCCCATCATGGCCTGCCAAGCCGCGCCAATGTCGGCGGACGTGCCTTGGAAGTCCAGCGCGGCATAGCGGCCGCCGGGCAGCTCGGTGACGAGGGCGCCGCCGTTGGGCACCCAGTCAGCCGGCACGGCCACGCCACAGTCGTAGCGGCATTGCTCGGGCGGCACGAGGCTGGGGTCGTCGTGGCCGATGCCGAAGCGCGACACGGCACCGAGGTTCTGCGTCGCCAGCCAGGGCGCGAAGGTCTCGGCCCAGAAGCGGCCAAGTGCGGGGCCATAGGCACCCTGGTAGCGCAAATAGCCCATGCGCACGGGCTGTCGGTCGATGAGGCGGACGTTCACGGGGTCTCCTTCGTCACGGTTGCGGGAGAAGCCATGGTCGTCGTCCAGCCCCGCGCCGGCTTGATCCAGATTGCTGTCGGCCTGATCGAGATTGCGCCATTGCGCCGGTGGCAGGCCAAAGCGCTGCTTGAAGGCGCGCGAGAAGGCCTCGGCCGAGCCGTAGCCCACGCTGAGCGCGATGCTCAGCACAGTGGAGTCCGGCTGGCCGCGCAGCCGCTGCGCTGCCTTCTCCAATCGCCGGCGCGCGAGGTAGTCGCCCAGCGTCTGGCCCGTCCAGGCCAGGAAGAGCCGGTGGAAGTGATAGGGCGAAAAGTGCGCGACAGCGGCCAGCGCCTCCAGGTCCAGCGGCGCGTCCAGGTGGCGGTCGATGTGGGCCTGCACGCGGTGCATGCGGGCTTCGTACTGGCGGCGGCTGGCGTTGGCCGTCATGGCTTCAGGTCCAGGCCTTCACCAGCAGGTGCATCGCGGCGGCCAGGTTGGCCGACAGCTCGTCCGTCGAGGCCTTGGAATCAGACTGCAGTGCCACCACCACCCAGGGCGAGCGCCCCTCGGGCGGGAACACCAGCGCCACGTCGTTGACGGCGCCGCGGTAGCCCGTGCCGGTCTTGTCGATGACGCGCCAGCCCGCATCAGGAACGCCGGCGCGCAGCCGCTTCAGTCCCGTCTGCGAGGCCTGCAGGTCGGCCCACAGCCGCGCCTGGTTGGGCCGCGTCAGGCCGTCGCTCAGCAGCAGGTGTTGCAGCGTCTTCGCGAAGGCGCGCGGCGTGCTGGTGTCGCGCGGGTCGCCGAGGGCGTTCTCGTTCAGGTCCAGCTCCCAGCGGTCCAGCCGTGTGACCTCGTCGCCCTGCTGGCGCAGCCACATCGTCAGCCCGGCGGGCGAGTCGCAGCAGTGGCGCAGCAGGATGTTGGCGCAGGGGTTGTCGCTCTCCACGACGATGCCCTGCACCAGCTCCGCCAGCGTCGCCCGGCCGCGCGGCAGCAGGCGGTCGAAGGCGGGTGAGTGGGCGATGCGCTCGCTCCTGTGCAGCGGGATCTCGTCCTCCCACTTCCAGCGCCCGCCTTCCACGCCCTGGGCCACGCGCGCGGCCAGCAGGATCTTGAAGGTCGACGCGGTCGCGAAGCGCTCGTCAGCCCGGTGGGCCAGCGTGCGGCCGCTGCCGGTGTCGATGGCGAAGAAGCCCAAGCGCCCCTGCACGCTGCGCTCCAGCGCGGCGAAGTCGGGGGCTGCTGCGGAGGCGGCCGGCCCGTGGAGGGCAGACAACGCGGGCAGGGTGGCGAGCTGGCTCAGAAGTGTGCGGCGTTTCATGTGCCGCATTCTCGTGCGCCTGCGAGCAACCTCAGTGCAGGGGGCACCAGCGTCGCCCGTCTGAAAACTGACTACTCCGTCAGACTTGCGCAACAACCCCGTCACGACCGCCGCCAAGCCCCGAGCCGGTCCGCACAATCGCCCGCGGCCCTGCAGTTGGGGCCGCTTTTTTTGGAGTTGTTGTCAGATGAACGCACCGCGCCTGAGCCTCTTGGCCCTCGCCTTGAGTACCGCCCTTCCCGTCCTGGCCCAAGAAGCGCCGGCCAAAGACCGCAGTCAGCTCGAGACCGTCGTCATCACGGCCGAGCGCCGTGCCGAGAACATCAAGGACGTGCCCAACGCCGTCGCCAAGATCAGCGGCGAGAAGCTCGACGTGCTGGCGTCTGGCGGACAGGACCTGCGCTTCCTGTCGGGCCGCGTGCCCAGCCTGAACATCGAGTCCAGCTTCGGCCGCGCCTTTCCGCGCTTCTACCTGCGCGGCTACGGCAACACCGACTTCCGCCTGAACGCCTCGCAGCCGGTCAGCGTCATCGTCGACGACGTGGTCCAGGAGAACCCCATCCTGAAGGGCTTCCCCATCTTCGACACGGCCGCCGTTGAAGTCGTCGCCGGCCCGCAGGGCACGCTGTTCGGCCGCAACACGCCGGCCGGCGTCGTCAAGTTCGACTCCGTCAAGCCCAGCAAGCGGCAGGACGGCTACGCCAGCGTCACCGTCGGCAACTACGGCACCGTCAACGTCGAGGGCGCGGCCAACCTGCCGCTGTCCGGCGACTGGTCCGCGCGCATCTCGGCGCAGAGCCAGCGCCGCGCCGATTGGGTCGACAACACCGCCGCCAACGCCGTCACGCCCAAGACCGAGGGCTACCGCGACACCGCCGTGCGCGCGCAGGTGCTGTACGAGCCGCACAAGCAGTTCAGCGCCCTGGCCAACCTGCATGTGCGCGACCTGGAGGGCAGCCCCCGCCTCTTCCGCGCCAACGCCATCAAGCGCGGTACCAATGACCTCGTCGACGGCTTCGAGGCCGACAAGGTCGCCTTCAATGGCGTCAACGCGCAGACGCTCAAGCAGACCGGCGGCAGCCTGCGCCTGAAGTGGTCGCTGCCCGAGCTGAACATCTACTCGATCACCGGCTACGAGCACGTCAAGCCGCTGTCGCGCGGCGACATCGACGGCGGCGTGCCTGGCCAGGCCGGCGTGCCCTTCCAGTCCGAAACCGGCAGCGGCATGAACGGCCACCGCCAGCTGACGCAGGAAGTGCGCCTCGAGTCCAACACGGCCGGCCCCTTGAGCTGGCAAGCCGGCGTGTACCTCTTCGACGAGAAGTACACCATCGACAACATCAGCTTCGACATCAACACCCACGTCGACAACGACCACATCTACAGCGCCCAGACCAACAAGGCCTGGGCCGCCTTCGGCTCGGTGAACTACGTTGTCAGCAACGAGCTCAAGCTGCGCGCCGGCCTGCGCTACACCAAGGACAAGAAGGACCTGTCCACCACCCACGTCGGCGCGGGCCTCTTCAACACCTCCGCCGGCACGACGGCCGCGACCTCCGACGGCAAGTGGAGCGGCGACCTGTCGGCCACCTACAAGCTCGACGCCGACACCAACCTCTACGCGCGCTTCGCCAACGGCTTCCGCGCCTCGTCCATGCAGAACGCGTCGGCCTTCGCCGGCCAGTCGCAGGCCGGCCCGGAAAGCGTCAACTCGTATGAGGTCGGCTTCAAGAGCGAACTGCTCAAGCGCACGCTGCGCCTGTCGGGCTCGCTGTTCACCTACACCGTCAAGGACCTGCAACTCACCGCCGTGGGCGGCAGCAGCAACGCCACCCGTCTGCTCAACGCCAAGAAGGCCACGGGCAACGGCGCCGAGATCAACCTCGAAGCGCTGATCACGCCGGACTTCACCGTCACGTTCGGCGGTTCGCTGAACAACACCAAGATCAAGGACGCTGCGCTCGGCGTGCCCCCGGGCGGCTCCCTGCGCGTGGCCGGCGCCTTCCCGACGGTGCAGGACCCGATGGTCGGCGGCAACGCGATGGTGGACGGCAACTCGCTGCCCAACGCGCCCAAGTGGACCTACAACCTCACCGCCCGCTGGAGCATCCCGCTGGCCAGCGGCGACGAGGTCTATGTCTACACCGACTGGGCCTACCGCTCGAAGGTCAACTTCTTCCTGTACGAGTCCACCGAGTTCACGGGAAAAAGCCTGACCGAAGGCGGCGTGCGCGTGGGCTATCTGTGGGGCAACGGCAAGTACGAAGTGGCCGGCTTCGCCCGCAACGTGACCAACCAGGTCCGCGCGACGGGGGCCATCGACTTCAACAACCTGACCGGGTTCATCAACGACCCGCGCACCTACGGCGTGCAGTTCAAGGCGATGTTCTGAGCTTCTGCTGCTGACGCACTAACGCCGCCTTCGGGCGGCATTTTTCATGGCGCGCCGTCGATCAGCCCGTCTTGACGCGATAGAGCGCACAGAGCTTGTTGCCGTCCGGGTCGCGCGCATAGGCCAGGTGCATCGCGCCAAGCGCGCCCTCGCGCAGGCCCGGCGGCTGCTCAATGGACTCCCCACCATGGGCCACCGCCACATCGTGGAAGGCCTGCACCTGCTCGGCCGATTCACACTTGAAGCCGATGGTGCCGCCATTGGCATGCATGGCGGGCTCGCCATTGATCGGCTGGCTGACGCAGAAGGTGCCGCCCGCGTGGCGGTAGAACAGTCGCTGGTGGCCCGAGGGCGCCTGGTTGCTCATCGCCTCGGGCACGCCGAGCACGGCCAGCACCGCGTCGTAGAAGCGCTTGCTGCGTTCGATGTCGTTGGTACCGACCATCACGTGACTGAACATGGTTGCTGTCTCCTCAAGAAAACGTCGAAGCGCAGGATTGTGGTGAATCGCGCTTGGCAGCGCCGAGATGTTTGTGGGCGCCCGACGTCAGGCGTCATGATCACTCGGGACTAGGGCGGCATGCGCGTGACATGGCTGACCACGATCGACCAGCGGCCGTTGACCCGGATCAGCGTGTCAGTGAAGCGCACATCGACCGCGAAGGGCTTGCCGCCGGACCGGCCCTTCAGCGAAGTGATGCCCTGCACCACCGCTGCGTCGCCATACATGCGCGCCGTCATGCTGTGGTTCTCGAAGCGCTCGTATTGCGGGTCGCCATCGCGCACTTCCTGGAGCGCCTGCGCCCGGCTCTGAACCTCAGCGCTGGTGCTGACGAGGTTGAACTCAGGTGCGAGCAGGCGTTCAAGCGCCGCCAGGTCGCGCAGGCGGAAGGCGTCGCACGCAGCCTGGGTCACTGCCATGGCTTCCTTCTCCGCGACCGAGGCGCCTGCTGCGGAGTTGATGAGCAGCGCGGCAGATACCACGGCGGCGAGACACGGGATGCGGAGGGCGATCATGGCGAAGGTCTGGCGGCAGCGGTCCTCTACTTTGCCGCGCTGGCCTTCAGAAAGCCGTTCACGTCCAGCCAGTGGATGAAGACGGGGAACCAGCCATTGGCCGTGTTGCCGGGGTAGCCCATGCCAAAGCCGTGGCCGCCGTTCTGGTAGAGGTGGAACTCGACCGGCCGGCCGGCATCGAACCACGACTTCACGACGCCGAACTGGCCCCTGAACAGGAAATCGTCGCTGGCGATGGCGGTGAACATCGGCGGCGCGTCCTTGGGCACGTCCACCGGCCCCATGCCGCCGTAGATCGGGGCGATGAAGGCGAGCTTGATGGTCTTGGAGTTCAGCGTGCTGTGCATCGTCAGGCCGGCGCCGGCCGAGAAACCCATCATCCCCAGGCGCTTGGGGTCCACGCCCCACTCCTTGGCGCGCGACAGGATCAGCGCATAGGCCGCCTCGGCGTCGGCCAGCTGGTTGGACAGGTCGGGCATCAAAGGCTTGGGCGGCGGGCTGCCCGCACCCACGTCGGCAAACATGCGGTCCATCGAGGACTTCAAGCCTTCCAGCGTCGGCGGCGTGGGCTGCAGGCGGTACTTGAGCACGAAGGCGGTGATGCCCTGCTCGTTCAGCGCCTTGGCGACCTTCCAGCCCTCGTTGTTGATGGACAGCCAGCGGAAGCCGCCGCCCGGGGCGATCAGCACGGCAGCGCCGTTGGCCTTGCCGGGTGCCGGCAGATAGGGCGTCAGCGTGGCGGTGCTGACGTTGCGCACCATCGGCTCGCCCCACTGGCGGAACCAGCTCTCGCTGGCCGGCTGGTTGGCCACGCCGCCGGTGCCAAGCTTGATCGACGGCGCCTCCTGGGGGGCGTCGAGCGGATAGATGGTGCCGTCCTGGGCGAAGGCGGCGGAGGCAGCGAGCGTGAGGGCCAGCGACAGGCCGGCCGCGCGCATAGTGGAACGCAGTGAGTTCATGGCTTCAGGGGGTCGGAGTGAAGGGAAGAGGCCGCGATCAGCGCGGCAGCGAAACCTGGCGAGCCAGCGAGAAGGGGGCGCTTTCCGACGGCGCGCCGGTGTCGGGCTGGCCGCCGCCGACGCTGACGCGGTATCCGCCGGGCATGACCTGGCGCACGCCGTCACGGTCTACAAAGCTGAGCTCGCGGGCACCGAGCGTGTAGCTCACCTCCCGGCGCTCGCCCGCCTTCAGGTGCAGCCGCTGGAAGCCGCGCAGCGCCAGCCGTGGGCCGCCTTCGAAGCGCGGCGGCGTGAGGTAGAGCTGCGCCACCTCGTCGCCATCGCGGGCGCTGGTGTTGGTGATGGCCGTGCGCACGATGAGGCTCACGTCTTTGCCGTCGTCCTGCACCTGCACCTGCGGCGCCTCGTAGCGGAAGGTCGAGTAGCTCAGCCCATGGCCGAAGGGATAGACCACCGGCTTGCTGAAGAAGCGGTAGGTGCGGCCGGCCATGCGGTAGTCGTCGAAGGGCGGCAGGTCGTCTGCGCTGCGGTAGAAGGTGACCGGCAGCCGCCCGGCCGGGTTGGCCGCGCCGCTGAGCACCTGGGCGATGGCCTGGCCGCCGCCCTCTCCGGGATACCAGGCCTGCAGCACCGCTGCCGCGTTGGCGTGGGCCCACTGCAGGTCGATGGCGCTGCCGCTCAGGTTCACCACCACGACCGGCTTGCCCAGTTGCGCGGCGGCCTGCAGGTAGGCGCGCTGGTCGACCGGCAGGTCGAGCTTGGTGCGGTCGCCGCCCGTGAAGCCGTCGATCTTGACGGGCATCTCCTCGCCTTCGAGATCGGACGTCAGGCCGACGACGGCGACGATCACGTCGGCGCCTTGCGCGCCGGCACGCAGATCCGCGAGCGGCTGGCGCGAGACGCGCTTCCAGATCATGCCGGGCGGCGCCCCCACGCCCGATTCGGTCTCGAACTGCAGCGCGTAGCGCTCGCCCTTCTTCAGGTCCACCTGCGTCAGCGCCACCGGCTCGGCCCAGCGCGTCGGGCGCCTGGCCAGGGTCACGTCTCGCCCGGCGACACGCACCTGGCCCTTGACCCCCGCCACGCCCAGCCGGTAGCTGCCGGTCTCGGGCGCGACGAAGGCTCCCGTCCACACCGTGCGCGTCACGTCGCCGGCCTCGGCAAAGTCCCGTGCGCGTGAGTCGAGCTGCGTCACGCCGTGGCTGGCAAAGGACTTGGCCTGGAAGCGGCGCTTGCCCGGTTCCGTCGGCGAGCCCGGCTGCAGGTTGAAGTAGCTGGCCCGAAGCCCCGCGCTGCCGTCAGGCGCGACAAAGGCGCTCGCCGGCACCGGGTCGCCGTCGGTGATCGACGGCCCGAAGGGCACGAGGCTGACCTGCGCTGCCGTGAACTGCTGGCTCAACCCTTCGAAGACCGTCTGCGTCGGCCCGGTCTGGCCCGACGAATAGTTGCCGCGCATCACGCGCCGGGCATCGGCCAACGGGCCGACGACCGCGATGCGCGCCGACGCCTTCAGTGGCAGCGTGCCGTCGTTCTTCAGCAGCACCAGGCTTTCGATGGCGGCGCGCAGCGCCAGCGCGCGGTGCGGCGCCGAATTGATCGTCTCGCCCGACGGAAAGCCGCGCTCCGCCAGCCCGGGCAGGTCGCCACTGCGCAGGCGGGCGGAAAAGAGTCGCACCAGCGCCGTGTCGATGTCGGCCGCGCGGATGTAGCCACGCGCCAGCGCCTGCTTGTAGCGCTCGCCCAGGCCCGGCGTGTGCGACAGCGTGGCGCCATTGCATTCGTTGTCCACGCCGGCCTTCAGTGCCGCAGCCGCGCCGGCGGGCGCATCCACCGCGTACTTGTGGTGGGCATGGATGTCGACGACGGCGTCGCAGTCCGACACCACATAGCCGTTGAACTTCCAATCCTCGCGCAGCGTCTTGACCAGCAGGCTTTGGCTGGCGCAGGCGGGCTCGCCGTTGACACGGTTGTAGGCGCACATGATGGAGCCGGCCTGCGCATCGACTATTGCCGCGCGGAAGGCCGGCAGGTAGGTGTCCTCCAGGTCCTGCGCCGAGACCCACACGTCCACCGTGTGGCGCGTGGACTCGGGCCCGCTGTGCACGGCAAAGTGCTTGGGGCTGGCGATGACAAAGGGCCGCGCCGGGTCCGGCCCCTGCATGCCATGCACGAAAGCCTTGCCCAGCGTTGCCGTCAGGAAGGGGTCCTCGCCATAGGTCTCCTGACCCCGGCCCCAGCGTGGGTCGCGGAAGATGTTGATGTTGGGCGACCAGGTGTCCAGTGCGCCGCCGATCTTGTTCGGGTTGGGCTTGTGGCGGCCCAGCGCGTAGACCGCGCGCACCTCGGTGCTGATGCTGGCCGCCACGTCGTGCATCAGCTTGTCGTTGAAGCTGGCGGCCAGGCCCACGGGTTGCGGGAAGTTGGTCGTCGCGCCCGGGCCGAAGGCGCCGTGTAGCGACTCCGTCCACCAGTTGTAGGCCGGGATGTTCAGGCGCGGGATGGCCGGTGCGCCGTTCAGCAGCTGCTCCACCTTCTCGTCGAGCGTCAGCTTGGACACGATCTGGCGGGCCTGCGCGTCGGCGTCCGTCTGCGGGCTGGCAACGCCAAGGCCGCTGGCGGCCAGGCCCCAGACGAGGCAGACGATGGAAAGGTTCTTCAACGGCGTCTCCGTTTTTGTCGTTGCGCCGCATTGTGTGGTAGCGCAAACAATCGGACACGTGCTTTTCCCTGATTGACATCGGCCAAGCCCTGGGCAGCTGGCTTGCAGACTCTATGAGAACAGGCTCACGTCCCTGGCGATGAATTCGACGGTGGTACCGATACCAAAATCGGTATGTGGCGCCCTCAAGCGACACGCAGCGCCGAGCGCCCTGTCAGCCGCATCGACAGGCCCACCGGCCCCATCGCCAGCTGCAGCAGCTCACGCGGCGCCTGGCCATCGGGCGTGTCCACCGCAGTGATGTCGAAGTGGCGCAGTAGCACGGCACAAGCCAGCTTGATCTCCATCAAAGCCAGGTAGCGCCCCGGGCAGATGCGCGGCCCGGCGCCGAAGGGCATGGACAGGCGCTTGGCCGCGCCGGCCTGCTTGGCGCCGGCCAGCCAGCGTGCGGGGTCGAAGGCGGCGGCATTGGACAGATGGCGCTCGCTGGTGGCGTCGCGCCGCATCACGGCCATGACGATCATGCCGGCCGGCACCTGCACGTCGCCGACGCGCGTGTCGTGCACGGCCTGCAAGGTGTTGATGGGCGCCACCGGCCGCAGCCGCATGGTCTCGTGCGCGCAGGCCTCGATGAAGTCCAGCGCGCCCAGCTGCGCCAAGTCCGGCAGCGCGGCGCCGGCAAGCACGCCGTCGACCTCCTCGCGGGCCCGGGCGAGCGCCTCGGGGTGCTGCCACAGCAGCCAGATCATCCAGGCCAGCGTGTTGGCCGTCGTGTCCTCGCCGGCCAGGAGCATGGTCAGCACATTGCCGGCCACCTGGGCATCGTCGATGCCGCTGTCGGGCGCGTCGGCGGCCACCAGCATGGCCTCCAGCAGGTTGCCCGGTTCGGCATGCAAACCCGGGTCGGCCGCCAGGCGCCCGCGCGCCTTGGCGATGAAGCCCTGCACGGCGACATCGATCTCGGCCACGCTGTGCGTCAGCGCCCGGTCCTCGGCCGATGGCCACCAGCGCCAAACGGGGAAGGGAGAGAACATGCGCTTGAAAAGCATCGGGAAGATGCGGTTCAGGTGCTGCTGGATGACGTCCTCGTCGGACTGCAGCGTGTTGACGTCCTCGCCAAAAGCCAGGCCCGCCACGGCGTCCACCGTGTAGCGCATCAGGTCGGCCTGCAGCTCGATGCGGCGGCCCTTGCGCGCGGCGATCTGCCAGCGGGCTATGAGCCGCTCGGCCACGCGCAGCAGCGCCGGGTAGTAACGCTTCACATGCACCGGGTCGAAGCCGGCCATCACCATGCGGCGCTGGCGCTTCCAGGCCTCGCCGTTGGACGCGAACAGCCCCGCGCTCAGGCCCATCTCGCGGCCCACGTCCTCCAGACGCTGCGTGCGCCTGAAGCCGTCCGGCCGGTCGCGCAGCGCCGTGCTGATCAGCTCATGGTCGCCGACGACGACGAGGCGGCGCTTGCCCAGGCGCAGCTTGAAGACCGGTCCGTAGACCTCGCACCAGGCCTCGACCTGCTGGTGCACCCGCGTCGAGTCCAGCTGCAGCAGGTTGCCAAACACCGGTATGCCACGCGGGCCGGGCAGGTCGTCGAACTGGCGCAGCGCGCCGGCGGGCGGGGCGGTGGTGGTGTCCATCGGGGCAGTCTAGGCGGCGGGTCGGCGGGGCGCACTGTTCAGTTCGTGGACGCCAGGACGCTTGCTCAGTCCGGGGGCGAAGAAGGTCCATCGTCTTGCGCGATCTGGGCCGCCGCATCAGGCACTGCCCGCACAGGCTTGACGTCCTTCTCTTCCGCGGTTGAGGTGGTTTTCGGCCTGCCGATCAGCCAGGTGACAACGAGTGCTAACGGGACTGCAACTATGGTTATTTCGTCCAGCCAAAGCGGCGTGAAGCCCAAGAACATCTTGTAGGGAATGCCCCAGAGGATTGCGACCAAGCAGGCAACAGTCAGGGTAAGAAGAATGCCCTTCCTTATCCAAACGCCCAGTCGCATCAACAGATTCATTGCTGAAATATCTTGCCTGGATTGAGGATGCCCAACGGGTCCAGCGCCGCCTTCACCACGCGCATCATCGCCACGGCTTCCGCACCGGTTTCGTCGACCAGAAACCCCTGCTTGTGCAACCCGATCCCATGCTCGCCCGTGCAGGTGCCCTCCAGCGCAATCGCCCGCGCCACCATCTGCGCGCTCAGGCGCTCGGCGGTCGCCAACTCCTGCGGCTCAACCGGGTCCAGCAGATAGGCCATGTGGAAGTTGCCGTCGCCCACATGGCCAACGATGAAGTAGGGCAGGCCGGCGGTCTCGACCTCGGCAATGCTGGCATTGATGTTCTCGGCCAGGTGCGAGATGGGTACGCAGGTGTCGGTCGTCACCGCGCGGCAGCCGGGGCGCATCTGCAGGCCGGAGAAGTAGGCATGGTGGCGCGCCGCCCATAGGCGCGTGCGGGCCTCGGGCGTGGTGGCCCACTCAAACGCCTCGCCGCCATGGTCGGCCGCCACCTCCTGCACCACGGCCGCCTGCTCGGCCACGCCGGCCTCGCTGCCGTGGAACTCCATCAGCAGCATGGGCGCCTCCTTCAGCCCCAGCTTGTCGTGGGCGTTGACGGCCTTGATGGCGTTGGCGTCCAGCAGCTCGCAGCGGGCGATGGGCACGCCGATCTGGATGATCTGCATGGCCGTCTGCACGGCCGCGTCGATGGTCGGGAAGAAGCACACCGCCGCCGACACGGCCTCAGGCAGCGGGTGCACTTTGACCGTCAGCTCGGTGATGACGCCCAGCGTGCCCTCGCTGCCGATGACCAGCCGCGTCAGGTCGTAGCCGGCGCTGCTCTTCTTAGCGCGTGAGCCTGCGCGCACGACTTCGCCGTTAGCGGCCACGAAGCGTAGCGCCAGCACGTTCTCGCGCATCGTGCCGTAGCGCACCGCGTTCGTGCCGCTGGCGCGCGTGGCGGCCATGCCACCGAGGGACGCATCCGCGCCGGGGTCGATGGGGAAGAACAGGCCCTCGTGTTTGAGCGCCTCGTTCAGCGCCTTGCGCGTGACGCCGGGCTGCACGGTCACCGTCAGGTCTTCGGCGTCAACGCGCAAGATGCGGTTCATGCGCGACACGTCTAGGCTGATGCCGCCGCGCACGGCCAGCAGGTGGCCTTCCAGCGACGAGCCGGCGCCGTAAGGGATGACGGGCACGCGGTGCTCGGAGCACAGGGCGACGACGCGCGCGACCTCGGCCTCGCTCTCGGCAAAAACGACGGCCTGCGGCGGCGGCACGTCGAAGATGGATTCATCGCGGCCATGCTGCTCGCGCACGGCCAGCGCCGTGGAGCAGCGCTCGGCGAAGTCGGCGCGCAGCGTTTCCAGCAGGGCGGCCGGCAGCGGGGTTGGCGAGAAGGGCGTTTCGGGTGCGTTCATGGGCAACTCCCAGCGATCTCAGGATTGTCTTGCAGCAACCGGGCCACAGTGACAGCATCGGCGCACCGCTGTCCCGGGAGAGCCGCATGGACCCCACCCTGACCTGGCTGCTGCTGATCGCCGCCGCCGCCCTCATCATCGTCGGCGCGATGCGCTTCGACTTGTTGAGCATTACTTGGCGCAGCGTCTTTGGTAGCGCGCCCAAGCCACCTCACAATGCCCCACCGGCGCCAAGGTGGCGACCGGTATCAGGCTTCCAGCCGCACGACGCCCCAGCGCACAAGCCGGCGTTCCATCGCAGCGGCCGCCGACATTGACCGCTTTGCGCGCGGGGGGCACTCCATCAGAAGGAGCGACCCCATGACCGCGCAAACCCATTCGATGACGGGCCTCACCATCAGCCGCAAGCTGATGCTGCTGACCCTGCTCGTCCTTGTCGCCATCGCCATTCCCTCGGCCTTCCAGGTGCGCCAGGCGCGCCAGTTGGCCACCGCCGCCCAGAGCGGGCTGGATGGCCTGGCACCCGCCCGCCAGCTGGTGCGCCTGACCCAGCTGACGCAGCAGCACCGCGGCCTGTCGGCGGCGCTGCTGGGCGGCAACGAATCGGTGCAGGCTGCGCGCGAGGCCAAGAACGCCGAAGTCGCCAAGCAGTTTGCCGAGGTCGACGGCATGCTCACGGACAGCAGCACCATGCGCGCGACCTGGCAGGACGCCAGGCAACGCTGGCAGGCGCTGTCGAGCCAGGTCGGCGCCAAGAGCTTGAAGGCGGCCGAGAGCAGCACGCTGCACGCCCAGCTCATCGCCGTCTACTAGCTGGACCAGCTCGTCGACCAATCCGGCCTCATCCTCGACCCCGAGGCCGACACCTATTTCCTCATCAGCGCCACGCTGACCCGCCTGCCGGTGGCGACCGAGGCGCTGGGCCAGGCGCGTGCGCGCGGCGCCGGCTTCCTGGCCGAAGGCAAGATCGGCCCCGAAGGGCGCACGATGCTGGCCGGCCTCGTCCAGCAGGCCGAGGACCAGCACCGCAGCATGGGCGTCGCCTTCGACAAGAGCTTCGCCGTCAACGCCGCGCTGAAGGCCCGGCTGGGCAGCAAGATCGCCGCGCTGGATGAACAGGTGAAGGCCTCGCTCGCATTGACGCGCGACGAACTCATCGCCAAGGAGACGCTGGGCTACGCCGCGCCCGACTACATCACCAGCTACACACGCACCATCGACGCGATGTACGTCGTTGCGGGTGAGGCAATGACGGCGCTGGACGAACTGCTCAGCGAACGCGTCACCAGCCTGCGCCGCAGCAGCTGAATCGTCGTCGGCCTGCTGGCCGGCATGCTCGTCGTCGTCTTCCTGTTCACGCGCGGCATCTCGCGCAGCATCACCGTGCCGCTCGCGCATGCGGCGGGCCAGGCCGAGCAGATCGCCGCGCGCGACCTCAGCGGCGATATCGTCGTGCGCGCCCGCGACGAGATCGGCCAGCTCACCACCGCGCTGCTGGCCATGCGCGACAGCCTGTGCGGCGTCATCGGCGAGGTGCGCAGCAACGCTGGCGAAGTGGCGCAGGCTTCGCAGGAACTGGCCTCGGGCAATCGCTACCTGTCCCAGCGCACCGAGCAGCAGGCCTCGGCGCTGGAAGAAACCGCCAGCTCCATGGAAGAGCTGACCGCCACCGTGCGCAGCAATGCCGACCAGGCCGGCGACGCCAGCAGCCTGGCCCAACGCGCCTGCACCGTCGCCATCTCGGGCGGCGCGGCCGTGGAGCAAGTCGTGGCCACCCTGAGCGCTATCGAGGCCAGCAGCCGGCGCATCGAGGAAATAATCTCCGTCATCGACGGCATCGCCTTCCAGACCAACATCCCGGCGCTCAATGCGGCAGTGGAGGCCGCACGCGCCGGCGAGCAGGGCCGCGGCTTTGCCGTCGTCGCGTCCGAGGTGCGCGCGCTGGCCGGCCGCTCGGCCGAGGCGGCCAAGCAGATCAAGCAGCTGATTTCGGAAAGCGTCGGCCAGGTGTCAGACGGCGCCCGCCTCGTGCAGGGCGCGGGCGCGACGATGCGCGAGACTGTGGACAGCATCCGCTCGCTCGCCGAACTCGTGACCAGCATCAGCCGTGCGTCCAGCGAGCAGAGCAGCGGCATCGGCCAGATCAGCGAGGCCGTCTCGCACATGGACCAGCTCACCCAACAGAACGCCGCCCTCGTCGAGGAGACCGCCGCCGCCGGCATGAGCCTGCAGGAGCAGGCCGAGAAGCTGGCCGGCATCGTCAACACCTTCCGCATGCCGACGGTGCGCTCTTAGTTCAGGCAGGATGGCGGGTCCAGCCACGGACCCGCAACCACCATGGGCAACCGCCTCTCCCAGATTGCCACCCGCACCGGCGACGACGGCACCACCGGTCTTTCCGACGGCAGCCGCGTGCCCAAGGACCACCTGCGCGTGCAGGCCATGGGCGACGTCGACGAGCTGAACTCCAACCTCGGCCTGCTGCTCGCCGAACCGCTGCCCGAGGACATCCGCGACCTCATCGTCACCATCCAGCACGAGCTGTTCAATCTCGGTGGCGAGCTGTCCTGGCCAGGCGGCACGCTGCTGAAGGACGCCGCCGTGCTGCGCCTGGACGAAGCGCTGGAGCACTACAACGAGCACCTGCCGCGGCTCAAGGAATTCATCCTGCCGGCCGGCACGCGCAGCGCGGCAATAGCCCATGTCTGCCGCACGGTTGCCCGCCGCGCCGAGCGCGTCGTCATCACGCTGGCCGCGTCCGAGCCCGAAGCCATCCGCGCCGCACCTCGGCAATACCTGAACCGCCTGTCCGACCTGCTCTTCGTGCTGGCCCGCGTGCTCAACCGCGCCAACCTCGACGGGCTGGGCGGGGACGATGTCTATTGGCAGAGCGAGCGGATGAAAAGGCTGGAGGCGGAATGAAGCATTGGATAACCGTCGCGCTGCTCGCCGCCACCGGAGCAGCCCACGCCACGACCTTCTTCGAGCCCTGCGAGTCGGTCCTGCAGACGCCGCCCTTCAAGGCGCTGCAGGCGTTCTACGCCGGCAAGCCCGAGCTGCCCAAACCTGACGCCTGCTTTCGTCTAAACAACCGCGAGTTCCTCGTCACGGTCACCGACACCGCGCCCATCGCGCAAGGCCTCTACTTCTTCGACGCCGGGACCAGCAGCTACGACTTCCCGGATGGTGCGCAGCGCCGGGCCATCAAGGTGAAGATGGAATTCGACGAACAACGGTCCAGCAAGCACTTCGCGCTACTGGAGACCTCCAGCCTGAACGGCGGCGAGTGGTTCACTGGCTACCAGGTGCTGTTCCTGCAGCCCGGCAAGGGCTCTGGCAGCTTCGCGCTGCAGCGAGTGCTCGAGGTGCAGGCCGATCCCGAATCCGGCATGTGCGGAACCCACGTCCGCAACGGCTCGGCAGCCGAGGTGAAAAGCGTGCGGCCCGAGAGCGATGGCCAGCCGTTGACGCTGGTGTTCCAGCTGGCCGAACAACGCTGCCCCGCGGGCCCGACACGCCAAGTCGAGAAGCGCTTCGCGTGGGACGGCCAGCGCTTCCAGCCGCAGCGCTGATCCGTCAGCGCTTGCGCCAGACCCGCCACACCAGCCAGGCCCAGCGCAGGCCACGCCACAGCTGGCCGCGCCGCTTCTTGCCGGCCGCTGCAAAGAAGGCCGCGCCGCTGCCGGCCGCCGCCAGCACCATGGGGTCGGTCAGCCAGTCCCGCACCGTCAGCACACGGTTGACGAGACCATCGGCGCGCTGGCCGAGGTCGTCCACGTCCCGCTGCGCCTGGCCGCGCAGCAGCTCCGAGGCCAACAGCAGATTGGCCTTGCGTTCGCTGCGCAGCAGCGGGTCTTGGGGGATGCGCGGGATCATCCTAGATCCGGTAGTTGGGCGCGCCTGAGGGACTGGCGAAGCGGGTCGGGGGCAAGGCGCGACGACGCAGTGGGCTCGTGCCCACAAGGAGAAGCAACGCGGCCAGCGGCCCGAAGCGCCAGACCAGCAGGCGTGCAGAGCTGCTCACCGAAGTGGCGAACGACGCCAACTGAGCAAGGTGTTGATGCATCGAGACTTTCGATGGGTAGCAAGCGGTCAACTGCCGGATCTAGGATCCCGACGGCGCAGTGCGTCTGCGTCCTCGCGCAGTTCAGAGAGGCTGGACTGGAACAGCGACGCCGGCTGCGCCACCAGGCCCTTCACCTTGAGCACCGCAAAGACGGCCGCCGCGATCAGCACGACCGTGCTGCCGCCCAGGGCCAGCAGGCGGTAGCTGTCCCATAACGCCACGGTGACGAGCACCACCATCATCAGCAGACCGAAGCCCGCCAGCAGCGCGGCCAGCACGGCCCACAGCAACAGGCCGGCGATGCGGTCCTTCTCTTCCTGGACCTCGATGGCCAGCAACTCAAGCCGGATGCGGCTGAGCGTCAGCAGCGAGGTTCCGAGCCGCCGCAGCGGCCCGGAGACAGGTTCTTTCGAATCGCTCAAGGTGGACTTCAGCGGCGGCCGATCAGCACGCCGAGAGCCAGGCCCACCGCCGCCGCTGCGCCAATGGCCTGCCAAGGGTTGGCCCGCACGTAGTCGTCGGTGGCCGCGGCGGCGTCCTTGGCGCGCTGCACGGCCTCGTGCTGGGCGTCGAGCAGCTTCTCCTTGGTGCCGTCCAGCCGTTCGCGGATGCGGGCGCGCAAGGCCTTGGCCTCGCCCGAAGCGTCCTTGCCAGTGGAGGTGATGAGCGCGTCGATGTCATCCATCACCGCGCGGAAATCCGCTGCCAGTTTTTCCTTTGCCTGGGTTGTGTCGGTCATGGCCGGCTCCTCGGTCGTGGGTTGGACAAGCGGCCAGCCTAACGCCATTGCACGGGTGTCAGGCCTTACCCCTGCCCTGAACCTAGGGAATCGACAGCCTGCCGTAGCCGCGCCGCATAGGCCTCGCGCAGCGCCACAGGGGCCACCACCTCGACCTGGCCGGCGTGGCGCAGCAGGTCCATCAGCAGCTCGGTGTCGTCCACATAGGGCAGCTGCAGGCGCCAGCGGCCGTCGGGCAGGAATTCGCTCTTCTGCGCCGGGTGCCATTCCTCGCGCGATACCCAGGCAGCCGCTTCGGGGCTGAACAGCAGCTCGGCCTCGCGCGGTGTGCCGCCGGCAAAGATGCCATAGCCGCGGTCCAGCTCGGCCTCCAGCTCGCTCAGGGCCAGGGCTTGCGCCTCGCTGTCCAACAGCGTCGCGGCCTCGATGCCGTCCAGCGCAAAGCGGCGCAGGCCCTGGCTCTGGTGGCAGAAGGCGTCCAGATACCAGGCATGGCGGTGGTGCACCAGGCGCTGCGGCGACACCTCGCGCTCGCTGACGTCGCCGGCGCCGGTCTTCTTGCGGTAGCGGATGGCGAGGCGCTTGCGCTTGACGACGGCGCTGCCGACGGTCTCGAAGCTGTCGCTGGCAATGCGCCGCCTGGCCGTGCCAATGAGCCTGACGCGCCGGCGCAGCTCCTGCGCCTCGCCCTGGTCCACGCCCAGCATGCCGGTGATCTTGTCGAACATGGGCTGCAGGTGGCGGCCCACCACGCCCTGCTCGTCCAGCCCCGCCAGCATCTGCTGCATGGTCAATAGCGCATGCAGCTCGGCCTCGTTGAACCACACCCCCGGCAGCTCATGCTTGCCGCCGCGCCACTGTTCGCCGAAGCGGTAGCCGTTGGCGCCAGCGTCGTACTCGATGGGCGCGTCCATGCGCTCGCGCAGATAGGCCAGGTCGCGCTTGAGCGTCGCCGGGGATACCTCCAGCGCCTCGATCAGCTCGGCAAACGACACGCAGCCTTGGGAGCGGATCAGGTGCTCAATCTTGTAGAAGCGCTCGGTGCGGTCCATCGGGTTTCCTGAAAATATTTACAGTGGTTTTCCGGCTGGATCATCCCATGAGCTAGCTGGCTCACAGACTGCTTGCAAGGCCCGCGAATCAACGGCGTGCCTCTCAACTCTGGAGTCCGACATGCAAGCCGTTCTGAATGCCCAAGCCACAGCCCAAGTCATCGCTCACCCCGCCGTCGTCCAGTTCGCGCTGGACATGGACGCCAGCCCCTCGCCCGTCAGCGCCCACGAGCGCATCGGCCTGGCCCTGGGCCGCGACTACGCGCTGCACGGCATCACGCCGCCCATCGCCCACCTCTATCCGCAGTCGCCGCTTCAACGCGGCTGGATGTCGGCTCGTGGTCGCACGGTGCGCACGCCGGCCAGCCCGCAGGTGGAACTCTGGCTGGCCCTGCGCACCCACGCCTGGGCGCGTGGCCGCAGCTTCGAGGACATCCAGCTGACGCCTCATCACCTGGCCCAGCTCGACACCAGCCATTGCCCGATCACCCGCGAGCTGCTGGGTGACGACAACCGCAGCATCGATCGCGTCCGCGACAACGCCGGCTACGCGGCCGGCAATCTCGCCGTCATGAGCCACCGCGCCAATCAGGCCAAGGGCAGCCGCGGCCACCAGGCCCTCATCGGCATGGCTGAAAGTTGCGCCGCCGGTCCCATCACCCGCATTGGCGGCCTGGCCGAGGCCGACTGGCAGCGCCTGGCCGTGCTGGCCAGCTTCGTCACGCCGCTGAGCCATGAAGAGGCCGCCCTGATCCCGCTGCGCGTGCTGCCGCCCAATCGCCTGCGCCTGTTCAACCCTATCCAGGCCCTGCTTGCCCTGGCCCCGCGCGTGCTGGCCGCTGCCGAGCTGCAGGAGCCGCATCAGATCCGCTGGGCGCTGGAAGATGCCTGGAGCCTGCCGCTGGTGCAAAAGCGCTGGGCCCGCTTCGCGCTGCAGCTGACGGCCGAGCAGGCGGAAAACCTCGTCGAACGGGCGGCCGCCAAGAAGCTCAGCCCCGTGCACATCCAGCGTCATGACGACGCCACCGACGGCTGGGCGCTGGCCACGGCCGGCTACGCGGCCTGAACGATCCTGCACCCGGGGGGTGGGCTGTCATGGGCGGGTCACGGCCGGCAGACAGAGTCAGCCGACTCCGTCACCCTCTGAGATTCACCATGACAAAGACCCTTCTCGCGCTGGCTGCGGCCGCGCTCACCCTGCCCTCGCATGCCGCGTTGACCGCGGCCGGCGACCTGACGTTCACGTCCTTCAATGCCGACGAAGACGGTTTCGCGATGGTGGCCCTGGCCTCCATCGCACCCAACACCAAGGTCTGGTTCACCGACAACGAGTGGACCGGTTCGGCCTTCAACACCGGTGAGAGCTACTCGTCCTGGCTGTCCGGCGCGGGCACCATCGCCGCCGGCACGGTGATCCGCTTCAGCAAGGTCGACAGCGCCACGCTGCTGGCTGCGTCCATCGGCACGTTCAGCCGCACAACGGTCTCCGGCAGCAGCAACTGGGGCATCAGCACTTCGGAAGACACTGTCTACGCCTACCTGGCCAACACCGCCACGGCCCCGACGCTGTTCCTGAGCGCCGTCACCACCGGCACCTACGGCACCGCTTCGGCTGGCTTCCTGACCGGCACCGGTCTGACTGCCACCAATGGCGCCATCACGCTGAGCAACGGCTCCGACTACGCCGAATACAACGGCGTCCGCACGGGCCAGGCGACGTTTGCCGGCTACAAAGGCCTGGTCAGCAACGCTGCCAACTGGAACGACCTCGGCACGAACGCCGTCGCCGCCAATCTGGTCCCGAACACGACCGCCTTCACCGTCAGCGCCGTGCCGGAACCCCAGACCTATGCGCTAATGTTGTCAGGCCTGCTGGCTGTCGGTTTCATCGCCCGTCGTCGTCGCGGCTGATCAACGCTCAAGAGCGACAAAGCGCCCCGTGGGGCGCTTTGTGCTTTGTGCGGCGCGTGGCTCAGACGAGTGAGCGGTGCAGGCGGATCTCTTCGACACGCGCGCCACCGACTTCCGTCGTACGGGCGCTGCCCAGTTCACGCTTGAAGCCGGCCAGCTCGAAGAAGCGCAGGGCGCGCTCGTTGCGCAAATAGCACCACAGCGTGGCCTTGGTGCAGCCTTCTTCCTGCAGGCCGTCGCGCGTGGCATCCCACAGCGCCAGGCCCACGCCCTTGTCCCAATGCACCGGGTCGGCGAACATGGCCCAGACCTCGCCGGTCGTGGCGGGCGTGCC
>Ga0307515_10007406_pt1 | contig 21692 bp, 19 predicted proteins | sample 17_EM_MG_FD_194513 | JGI IMG/M metagenome (GOLD analysis project Ga0307515, IMG submission 194513) | Populus trichocarpa ectomycorrhiza microbial communities from riparian zone in the Pacific Northwest, United States - 17_EM | ecosystem: Host-associated > Plants > Roots > Unclassified | place...
GTGAAACCCGAAACGCGGAACCGGAGATTGGAACCGACGGGTCTAGCCAAACCCGGCGAAACCCGCGGGTTGACGGGTACGGGTCCGGGTTTGGCCCGCCAAGAAGCTGCGGGTCGGGTTTTTGGCTGGGTCTGGAACCGAACCGACCCGTTTTTACGGTCCAAACCCGGACCGGTGGCGGGTTACCCGGACCCGTTGCTAACACTAGACAACACATAGTTAAGTTGCAATAATGCAGAATTACATGTGCAGCAGACAATAAAGCAATATGCAAGTATGTTGGGATTCCCAGGCCTAATCACTCAGTGATACGGAAACCAACCCGTAATGCTCCTCTGTCTACAGAAGCGCCAACACCTAAGCATGCTGTGTCTGAGGGATTAAAGACATTGGCTGAAGATAAGAGGCCAGAAGCAACCCTGCTCATTGCTTTGAGTTAGGATGCATTGCAATGTCATAGACGTGTCATAATCTACATCGGCAGAGTATCAGTTGGTTGCCGATTCAATCTCTAAACGCATTGCTGAATAGCCAAATTACAAGGTGAGGCATTCAATTACCTGGAGTGATAATAAATTGGGATAAGCACTGATAAGACCATGAGTTGTCAGATGTTCCAACTACTGAAAGAATGGGTTGCGAGATATCTAAGTTGAAGTTACTGTTTGATTAAATCCTATTGCTGATGATGGCCCTACGGGGAGAGAAACTCTTCAATACCAAACATGCAATTACACAATAACCTTTGGGATGCGTGGTTCTCTATCCGAGAGCCTGGCTCATAATAAAATAGTACTCTACGATATGACAGATGGGATCATAGCTAAAAGTTCGGACATATACTCCGGTAGTCCAAGAACGGCTATAAAGGACAACAAAGCTCCGGCTTTGGAAGGGTAGCCCCACAAGCACAAACGAAACCTACCTGGGAGAATGAAGCTGAAATATTATTGTTGTTTTCAGTTCTTATTACTATTATTATCATTACCAAGTATATTAGTATTATCTATTATGATTGTAGGTGATTCCCCTGCCCCATTATTAAGCACGAGTTCAATAATGAGTGCGATATCATATTATACTGATTATCTTATTTATTGGATTGCTTTGAACAAAAAGACCAGCTGTTTGCAGCGCAGTGTATTTGGTGGCTGGTAAGTATAATCCAGTTTACTGAGACATTGATTTACTATTGACATTATAAGATCTTTCCATCAGATTACATTAAGAATTGTGAAGTAACCCGGTGGCTCAACCTTCGAAGCTGAAAGATCCAGATTCTGATATTACTCAACTACAATTGGAATCCGAGACGGAATACCATTCCAGTTGGATACATCGAGATTTAGCCGAGGCATGAAGTATCCTTCGTATAGATCGGAAAACACGATCTGGATACATTGTCAAATCAGTCAATCTTTCCAATAAGGAATGACAGAAAAGATATCCAGACCGCAATCGGAATCAACTACAGACTATCGAAGCTTCCTTAAAGAAAGACAGACTCATTAATTAAAAGTCTAGTAAACAGTATCAGACTATGGTCGAGTTTAGGAAACCGTGGATATTGAGGGAGATTACACTTAGACGTAATATTACCGATAGTATCTGAACGCCAGATTTATCAAGGAGAGATAAGAGGGATTTTGTGAAGATACATGTCAATTTAGATTGCACTATCATCAGGCAAGATATTACCGCCAGCAATATTAATTAATCACCGAGATCAATTATATCAACATACTTTATGATATTGATTCGTCACCCAAATCAATTATAGGAACATACTTTACGATATTAATTAATCATCGAGATTAATTATACAAGGTATATGTATTGTCAGTATTGCATCACACCATGATACAACTTAGTTGCTATTTACTTGGAAGCATCCGGAAGGACTATGTATATTTGTCCCCTCTGTGTAGAGTTAGCAATGGTTCTGTTTTCGGACTGTTTCTACTATAGCGGTTCCAAGCAAACCCGGACACAGCTGGTTCAGTCTGGGTTTGTGCCAAATGGTTCCTTCAATTAAGTCCTTGAATATTCAGCTGATAATCTGGGGTTTGGTACATGAAATATGGAGGTTCAGACGGCGCATCTTTTGGCAGTCTCCGATTGTGATGTCTTCAAAACTCAGCAAGCTGCTTTGAAAGTATTGTCATTTTCGGCCGAAAAACGAGGTTTTTGGGCTACCGCTTGCTGAGATTTAAAGATATCGAAAATCGGGGATGGCCAAAAGATGCGCCGTGCTGAGCTGCTTATTTTACATACCAAACACTAAACTCTCTGATCAATATTTGTGGTCTTAAAGTGATGGTCTGCTTAAAAAATCGTCGATTTTTGATGGGGTAAGGCTGTTGCCACACAGACCTATAAAACTGGCCAGGTCCAAAACTGGAACCGTTGCTAACACTACCTGTGTGTATACAATTTATACAGACTTCCAATACATTTTGTTTGGAGATACACATAAGGAATTAAGATAGGAACTACGGCCGTGTACCTAGTATTTACTTAAGTGTCCCTGGATACATATATATAAGTATGGTTACTTAGGTGGAAGCACCCCTGTAACACTGCCTATGGATGGGTCTGCCATTGCCAGCAGCAGCCAGCCAGTCCCCTGCAGCGACAGCAACAGCAGTGGTAACCACATCACAAACATCACCAGCGTTGAGAATATGAGATTAGTTGATGGAAGTATGATTGTAGAGGGTGCAATGTTGCTTGGAGGTTAGGAATGGTGTCAGTGATCGGATTTAGGATTTCCTTTGTGTGCTATTTCATTCTAGGTTTTGTTGATATATCATAATAGTAGTAAATGTAATAGAACTGATGGTTTACTGAAGTCCAATCACAAAGGCGTGAAATCATGCTCGCAATGATGCATAACCCTCCCGCGACAATTGAGCATCTGCAGGGTACTGGACCATCTTGTATCAATCAATTAAATATCGTGAACCACTTCTGCGTGGTAACTATCATTTGTCAAATTAAAGCCATGAGGGTCTTTAAAGACAAGAACAACACACATCATCAAACGTACGGAGCGAGTAGTATCATCATCGCAAGTACAAATTGAATTGCGTGACAAAGGAGTAGGCCGAGAGATGATTTGTGATATTGTGAAAGGAAGTACGAACTGCTCGTCAAGTGCTTGTTGTCACCTTTGCAAAAGTGGGTACACTTGTTGTGATGCTTGACAACAGCATCACGACAACTCAAAGAACACTCTAGAACTAGTGTTAGCAACGGGTCTGGACTGGCACTTCCGGTCCGGGTATGGGTCGGAACCGAACCGCAGCCTGATTGGCGGTCCGGGTCGTCAGTAGACCCGAACTGTCGATTCGGGTACGGTTCCATCGACTTCTCCCTACCCGTCTTAATTGGGCGAGTTCTCAGCGGGTTGTACAGCAGGTACATCTGTAAATTCATATAACATGCTTGCCTTTACTATTCGATTATAGTAGTCAATCAAAATCGATCATTTGACATCCAGTAATCACATTTTGTATGTTTTGCATGTAGCGACATCGAGAATATTTTAATTCATGTTTTTCTTTTAATGATTTGTGTTTTTGACCAGGGAGGAGGTCAGTAGTTCAATTATAAGCTCAAATATCCATTCGATGCCTTCATTGCCCGATCTGCATCACCAGCAATTGATCATCCTCAGTTGATGCTGAGTTGACAGATATTGTCAGAATGGCGCCGTGACCGTGTCACTTGCTCTTTTGCACATAGTGGTTGGCAATACATTGGTTATGGATAGCAGCGAGCAAATCACTTACCAATTACCTTATTTACAAGACTAAACATTGTGGAGGCTCCATTGATGCTTGAGGTGTAGTGGCATCGACACAGACCATATTGCCTATAAAGGCTGCCAATACTTTGATCATGGGTAAATGCTGTAGCACAGCCCTTGGATTATACAAGATGCAACACCCAAAATCGTTGACGCTCTGTTGACGCTCATTTTCAGATAGGTGCTGTGACCATGTCACGATCGCATTTGCACAGAATGGCTGCCAATACGTTGATCATGGACACATGCCGTAGCAGAGCCCTTGGAATATACATGATGCAACACCCCAAAGCGTTGACACTCTGTTGACACTCTGTTGACACTGTGTTGATGCTCTGTTGACGCTCTGTTGATGCTGTGTTGATGCTCTGTTGACGCTCATTTTGAGGTGTAATGGTATCGACAAAAACGATATTGCCTATAAAGGCTGCCAATACTTCAATTATGGATAAATGCCGTAGCACAGCCCTTGGATTATACAACATGCAACACACAAAATCGTTGAAGCTCTGATGACGCTCATTTTCAGACAGGTGTTGTGACCATGTCACGATCACATCTGCGCAAAATGGCTGCCAACACGTTGATTATGGGTCTATACCATAGCAGAGCCTTTGGATTATACATGATACAACACCCAAAAGCGTTGACACTCTGTTGACACTCGGTTGTCACTGTGTTGATGCTCGGTTGACGCTCTGATGATGCTCAGTTGATACGCTGTTCATGTTCTGTTGACGCTCATTTTGAGGTGTAACGGTATTGACACACACAATATTGCCTATAAAGCCTACCAATACTTCGATTATGGATAAATGCCGTAGCACAGCCCTTGGATTATACATGGTGCAACACACAAAATCGTTGACGCTCTGTTGACGCTCATTTCCAGAGTGGGGCTGTGACCATGTCGCGATCACTTTTGCACAGAACAGCTGCCAATACGTTGATTATGGATATTTGCTGTAGCAGAGCCCTTGGATTATACAAGATGCAATACACAAAATCGTTGACACTCTGTTGACACTCTGTTGATGTGGTGTTGATGCTCTGTTGATGCTCTGTTGACGCTCTGTTGACGCTCATTTGGTAGTATAGCAGTATCAACACACACGATATTAACTGTAAAGGCTGCCAATACTTCAATTATCGATAAATGCCGTTGCACAGCCTTTGGATTACACAAGATGCAACCCACAAAATCGTTGACGCTCTGTTGAGGCTCATTTTCAGACTGGGGCAGTAACCATGTCGCGATCGCTTTTGCTCAGAACGGATGCCAATACGTTGATTATGGGTACATGCCATAGCAGAGCCTTTGGATTATACATGATCCAACGCCCAGAATCGTTGACACTCTGTTGACAATCTGTTGACGCTGTGTTGATGCTCTGTTGACAATCTGTTGACGCTCTGTTGACGCTCATTTTGAGGTGTACCAGTATCGACACACACGATATTGCCTATAAAGGCTGCCAATACTTCGATTATGGATAAATGCCGTAGCGCAGCCCTTGGATTATACATGGTGCAACACACAAAATCGTTGACGCTCTGTTGAGGCTCATTTTCAGAGTGGGGCTGTGACCATGTCGCGATCACTTTTGCACAGAACAGCTGCCAATACGTTGATTATGGATATCTGCCATAGCAGAGCCCTTGGATTATACAAGATGCAATACCCAAAATCGTTGACACTCTGTTGACAATCTGTTGACGCTGTGTTGATGCTCTGTTGACGATCTGTTGACACTCTGTTGATGCTCATTTTGAGGTGTACCAGTATCGACACACACAATATTACCTATAAAGGCTGCCATTACTTCGATTATGGGTAAATGCCATAGCACAGCCCTTGGATTATACCAGATGCAACACCCAAAATTGTTGACGCTCTGTTGACGTTCATTTTCAGACTGGGGATGTGACCATGTCGCTTTCTCTTTTGCCCATCAAGGATGCCAATATGTTGATTATGGATAACAGTGAGCAAATGGCATCCCAATGGACTTACTTACAAGATCAAAAACTGTTGACGCTCCATTGACGCTCACTTTCAGAATGTGGCTGTTACTGTGTCGATTTATCTTTTCCCTATAAAGGCTGCCGATACTTTTGTTATGGATAACAGTGAACAAATGGCATCCCAATGGACTTACTTACAAGATCAAAAACCGTTGACGCTCCGTTGACGCTCACTTTCAGAATGTGGCTGTTATCTTGTCAATTTCTCTTTTACCTATATAGCCTGCCGATACATTGGTTATGGATAACAGCAAGCAAATCCGTTTCCAATTAACTCACTTACCAGAGAAAATATCGTTGACGCTCTGTTGACGCTCAGTATTAGAATGTGGCTGTTACCGTGTTGTGGTCTCTTTTGCCTACAAAGGTTGCCAATCTGTTGATTATGAATAGCAGCAAGCAAATCATGTTCCAATTAAGTTGCTTACATATCCAAACATCATTGATGCTCCGTTGACACTCATTGTAAAAATGGGGCTGTTCCCATGTCGCTTTCTCATTCGGCTATAAAGGCTGCCAATACTTCGGTTATGCATATCTGCGAGGAACTCCCTTTCCAATTAAGATACATACAACACCACAAATCATTATCACTCCGTTCACTCGCATTTTCAGCATTGGGCTGTATCCGTGTCACATGTTCTTTTGTCTATCAAGGCAGCCAATAAGTAGGTTATGAATAACAGCATGCAACTCGCTTTCCAATTAACTTACTTACAAGACCAACAATCATTGACGGTTGATTCACATTCACCATAAACATGTCCTAACTGTTGGTTTATGGTGCATAATTTTGTCCAAATAATCATATAGTCATTATTGACAGCCAATGAATAATTTGTATCAATACTCAGTTGCATGCAAAAGCTTTATGGTGTATCAATTTCTGATCAACTGATGCAGAAGTTCTCTGAGCGATGGATAACTTAGCGCGGTGACATTTCAGCGCTTTCAGTTGGCAATTCACCGCATGTAGCGCCATGACCTAATTTTTGATTAATGTAGCCCAACATATTCAGTGTGCCATATCCAGTTCGATCTGCTCGATTTCCATGACGTACCATAAGCAATTATCACAATGCTCACAATGTGCACCCGGTCTAAACGCGGAGTGATGTAGTTGGTTGTATGGATGAATGCAACATGATGGTGGTCATTTATACTGATTCGTGTTGCGCAATGGCTGCTCCTTCTATGACTCCTATGTCATCACTAACTGAAACTTTGTTAGTAAATTTCATCTTTAGTTTAGATTGCGCATTCTCGCGTATCCGTAAGAGGCAGGACGATATTGCGTTGATCAATTGTCAATCATCTTGGTTCGGAGTCTAGACCGTTCGTATGGCCTGTATGACCCTTGCACATGCACAGACAAATCACCATGTCTCACAATATAGTCACTGAAATCAAAAAAATTCTTTCATGTATTGAAATAGATACACCAACTACTTTTTGCGGAGATATGTCGTCAATAATCACAAATTGTGCAAGTTGTGTACACATGACCTACGAGCCAATACAATATGTTCATCTGAATCCATTTCCTGTATGGTAGGTAGGTACAGAATACATATGCAGGGGTAGAAGCTTACGGGTTTAACTGGATTCGATTTGTTAATGGGTGATGAAATGGGTATCGCGCCAGTTGTGAGAGCCGATATGCATATGTGAGACGGTCGTTTGCCGCATGCTATTCACATATGGCTACTCGATCCCGCAATGTTCCTTGCGGCATTCCTATTTTCTGCTGACACTATCATGTATCTCCATCAGCTCTCCAAATGTTGTCGGCCCAGTCGCATGTGCCAACTGATCAATTTCCGGCTGAATGACTGCTTTAACAATCAATATGGCTATTCTGGACCTCAAATCTTACAAATGATGCAAGATGAAAAATTGTTCACACTCAACTTCACGATGTAGCAGGAAGCATGTCTCTCCTTGTTCTGAGTATAAAGGCCGCCAATGAAACAAATAAAGAGAATGATGTACCAAAGTCAATATTTTGCACATAACAGTAACATATCTGACTGCGACCATAAATAGAAAAACCCGAAAAGGAGAACCGGAGACTGGAACCGACGAGTCTAGCCAAACCTGGCTAAACCCGCGGGTTGACAGGTACAGGTACAGGTTTGGCCCGCCAAGAAGCTGCGGGTCGGGTTTTTGGATGGTTCTGGAACCGAACCGAACCGTTTATCCGGTCCAAACCCGGACCGCTGGCGGGTTACCCGGACCTGTTGCTAACACTACTGTCCGGGTAACAAACCCGCCAAGACAATGCCGGTCGGGTTCTTGGCCGGGTCTGGAACTGAACCGTACCGAACCGCCAGCCAAAAACCGGACCACTGGCGGGTTACCCGATCCGGTTGCCAACACCTGTCCCAACCGCTCGATCTTCCGAATATTATCTTGCTTCCCATCTCTCTGTCTGATCTGCGTGGGTCGGGAGTATCACCTTTTGGAAGTATATCCGATAGTCTATCAATTACCATGATGATGAATTACCTTCTCCAAACGACAATTTTGGTGCTTCGCACCCAGGGCAATGAGGCTGCTTGATTGAGTGCAAGTGAATGATTTCGAAGTAGTCTGCCATCCATGCACAGATCACAGGATAACATTGCTGCATCCGTCCATCCGCACAAAGCATAAGCTTTCCAGTGTTGAAATGCTTGTCAAGTGCACAAAAAATAAGCTCAAAGACCTTTCTTAAAACCTCTCGATTGTGGATTTGTTGTTCCATCATGGCAGTTCCTTTGCCATGTCCTTTACAGTGATATTTTGGAGGAACGGGATGAAGGGCAACAAGGATGCTTGCACTATTCGAGAGCTTTGATCTAATTGTCGAGTTGATGTTTCCGAGACTCAAATATACTGGCCATTCCTTCTTGTCACCAAAAAAGTTTGTATGATGTGTCTGATCTGAACTGCCCAATAAAGGGACAATCATAGCACCAAGTGGCCACCATAGCTATTGAAGCAGTCAAAGTCATCGTAGCTATGACGAAATTCAACTAACATACCTGTTCATTCCACCACTAGTCACTTGATTTCACCTCTGAGTTGATACGTTCCTCAGCATCATTGAATTCCTTTGCTGGAGCATATGACATATGTTTTCTGAATGCAGGCTGTTGCATGAGGAACTCAATGCATTCAACAGGATTGCGGTAAAAGAAATGTGTGTAATCATGTTGGCAAAGGTTGTTTGGATTGGCCAAATGATTGTAACACACCTTGCCCAATTTCCAACAGTCGATGCCCATCACATACGACATTTCATTCAACCATTTGGATGAACAGTGGGACGAAGTGAAGTTGCTGACAGTTGACATCGTAGGGTTCCTGAAAAGCTGATTGATAGCAACTCTGCTCAAGTTGTGCTTGATGCACCAGTGCGCTAATCAATACTCCTTCTCGCAAGAAAATGATGACCATAGATCAATTTCATCTTTGAAGATATCGAAATACTCATTACTAATAGGCTTGACGGCTAGACGGTTGTCCAAGTGTGGAGTACCATAAATATGTGTCCGAACTGGGGGTTGCTCTCGATCGATACATGCATTCTCGCTTTCGGCTTCAGTATTGCTGGAATCGTCGTCGGAAGGGTGAAGAGAAGGGTCGCGATGCTGTTCATGAATGAATGGAAGTAGAATACTATCATGCTCAATCCCAAAACCATGAACTGGCAGTTGTTCGGCCAATATGTATACTATCCCTTCTTTGTGCTCGCGACAGAGGTGAGTGATGTAGGAGCCGATGTAGGAGTACGTCTTCGAGCAGTAAAGACACTGATGACGAAGATCCATGTTTTGTTAGCAAAATGAAATGTCACAACAAGGTTAAGAAGCGTCTCGACTGTCTTTGAGCTACTCATACCATCACAAGCCGGGTGGTCCTCGGAAAAAGGGGCACCTCAGTTGAGTTTTTCCAAACAGGGGTCCTACCACTCTCGTAGGATTTCTCTCATCCTTCTTCACATGTTTGCAAAGTGTTTAATTGCTCTCTCAATTTCAACATCCCTTGGATCTGGAAAAGCATACTGCATCTGCATTCCGCTTGTCACGGCAATAGTTTTGCACCCTTCTACACCCATTGCCTGATTTGCAGTTGTCGCTTTTTGATAAGTTCGTACCTTAGATGAACCACGTATTCTCCTTAGATACCAACCCAGCGACGTCATCACAGGGTGCAAGAACTAGTGCAAGGACAAACGAGTGAGATATGACTGCAGAGCATAATTTTGGTTCTCTTTGTGATCAACTGGAGCGTTCAGTCGACGAATCAGGGTGCTTAGATGATGCTAAGCAAGTTGTTTTCTTGCTGAATTGCAGCCAAGATGATGTCGCTGGATCAAGAAAACCCTCCAAGCCCATATATATATTCGCCTTGCGTGCCCACCTTACTTACAATCTCCAGAACCTTCAACACACCCTCCTTACCTCTGCTACTGCATTGCATCACCCTTGACGATGTATTCAACACTCCCGACGCTTGTTTGGGGTAACAAGCATTCCATATCCACCACTCAATCATTGACCACTGTTGAGAACGTAAAATTTAATGTGATGTCTTCTGGTTGCCGAAATCAGTCATCACAGATGCTAATACAATCCAGATGCCAACTCTACAAGTCCGAGTCTGGGCCGAGAACACCGGTGTGGGAGTCAGCAAATGGGCGGCAGAAGCCATGGGGATTTGGCAGGATAAGGGTGGCTTCACAACACAACAGATAGATAATAAAGTGAGGGAGCGTGTCTTGGAGATTGCCCAGTCCATGAGCATCATCAACAAGTAAGGTGCCGGCCCTGAGCAATGGGATCTCCTAATCAATTGTTGCATTACTCAAATCAGTAATCTGGCATGTGAAAGGCCACTTTTGAAATGGTACATGGCAGACAAGACTAACCTTGATGGTCAGAAACTCAACGCAGCACTGGACGAGTTCGTGGAGGTTGGCCTTTGCCAAAGGAAGAATAGGCTCGAAGAAACCCTGGCTAAGGAGAGAAAACTCGTGGATGTTGGTACGTATTTTATCACCCCGATGCTCCTTTTGCTCTTCCTGATGATATGTAGATACAGATGATGACGAGGAAAAAACCTCGGGTCACAGGTCTTCACCAATAATCATGTGTTGCAACGCCTCGACTGATTTCCTTGTCGAGCCATTTAGCTTCACCATCGCCTATGTGGATGCTGACATTGCTGGGAAGAGTGTGGGTGAAAACAATACTCAGCGATTCTCATGGCACTGGCCTGGGGATGATGAAACAATACTTCCGATAGTTACATCAATCGTCAATCCAATCATTTTGTCAATTGTGAATACTGCAATCGCCAGTCTGCCAGACCCCAGCTTGAAAATCTGACAGCTTTGGGGCTGCCGCGATGAGACTAATGGAGTTGGTAGTCTGTACGCCCGTAATGTTACCCCAATCTTCGATAACAATACTGCTGCCGGATGGGTAACGGTGGCGATGAAATAAAGCAGCCCAACGCATTTTTGAATTATTTATCATGGCCAACAAGCCGACGGCACTAGTGTTAGCAACGGTTTGGGACCATCACTTCGGGTCTGGGTCTGGGTCCAAACTGAACCGTTGCCAAATTGGCGGTCTGGGTCGTCAATAAACCCGAACTGCCCACTCAGGTATGGTTCCATGGTAAACTCCCAACCTGTCTGGATCGGGCAGGTAGTAAGCGGGTCCATCTATAGATTCATATAAGTCTCTTGTATTTGCAGTGTGTTAATAGTATCTTATCAGAATCGCGTTTTCAGCAACCAACAATGTGTTTTTTCTTGTTGAGCAGTTTGCAATATCGATTAATTTGGTATCTGTGTTTCACCTTCGATATATGGTATTTTTGCTTAGCAAGGCGGTCAATAATACAGTTATGCACACGAAGCTCCGCGTAATGCCTTGATTACGAAATATGCAAGTCCTAAAACTGTTGACACTCCGTTGACGCTCATTTTCAGGATGCCGCAGGGAGCATGTCGCTGTTGTTTTTGCCAGTAATGGCTGCCAATATCTCATAAATAGATGTCTGCAACCAATCGGAACATAACTTACCCAAGATGCAAAGCTAAACACTGTTGACGCTCATTTTCAGGATGCCGCAGGGAGCATGTCGCTGTTGTTTTTGCCAGTAAAGGTTGCCAATATTTGGTGAATGGATGTCTGCAACCAATCGGAACATAACTTACCCAAGATGCAAAGCTAAAAATTGTTGACGCTCCATTGACGCTCATTTTCAGGATGCCGCAGGGAGCGTGTCACTGTTGTTTTTGCCAGTAAAGGTTGCCAATATTTGATAAATGGATGTCTGCAACCAATCGGAACATAACTTACCCAAGATGCAAAGCAAAAAATCGTTGACACTCCGTTGACGCTCATGCTAAGAATGGGGCAGTGACCGTGTTGCTATCTCTTTTGCCAATAAAACCTGCCAATACGTCCGTTATGCATAACAACGACCAAGTCACTGGTAAATTATGGTACTTATAAGACCACAAATCGTTGACGCTCCGTTGACGCTCCGTTGACGCTCAATTTAATGTATTGTCCTTTCATCATCTGCTGCCGTCGATAATTGTTTTCATCCTGAATTGACTTTATCAGTTTCCTTTCTGCATGATTAAGACTCGGCCCTGTGGCAAAGCCGAGTGGCATAATAATCTTGCACTGTTCACTCTCACACAACTGAAAATGATGTATCATGCCAAAAGATTCATTGCGCCTGCTATATATCTATTTATGAAGCGATATTCACACGCTACTTCTTACCATTCGCCCATAATATATCTCTAACTGAAACTCTCAGTCATGCTACATAAAGCTGGTGAACCATTGACGCATTCTGTCCTACTTTTTCTTCCCTCCTTTATTTCTCCGCGTTTCTGCTGCATTGACCATCACCAACAACTTTTCAGCCTGTCTCTTTGACTTCCATGTTGGCCGAACCAATCCGGGCACATTTGGTGTGGTGCTCACATCCTGCTGCTCTGGGCATTCCGGATCCTCAATGCCATTGTTCTGCTCTATATCGGATTCATCGTCCACTGTGCAATCCTCTTCACTCTCAATTGGATTATCCAAGTCGCCTTTCCAGTTTAGCCAATCATCACTGTCCGAAATGATTTCAGGTGCGCTATCCTCGTCGCTTTCGACTGGATGACGGTTGATTCTTCGGATTTGGCGGACATTCAAAATTTGAGTTCGTCCTCCAGGGAGGTCCTTTGCAGACAAAGGTGGTGGCAAAGGTGATCTTTCTGACAATTTAAATGCAGCCGCACCATCATGTTGAAAGAGTGACCAGGAAGCTTTGACGATCGCTTCCGTGTCCGAAATGTATCCTATGCCGGTCATCTGCTTGTTTGGAGCGCAAGATTCCTTCGGGGTACCACGTAGGTTTTGGCTGCCCTGCCACGTCTCCAAAAAGGTGTGAACCTTGGCCATTCTGTGCAATTTCCTTTCCTCCGCCTCTTTCTTCATTTCCAAGTCGTTTTCTGTGTTCATGGTATCCAATTCCGGGTCAGTGCCTGCCAAAATCGCGTTATTGGCTCGAGCAAACTGCCTTACAACGACTTTTTCGCAAAGGGTCTCGCCTGTCGTTTTTGACTGCCTCCAACCAATAACATCTCGGCCAAGGGAAAAACTGGCCTCCTCTCCGACACTATGTGGTATGATGGAGAATATGTTGCGCGCCACATTGGAGACATCGGGGTACTTTGAGTGCGTTTTTTCCTGTTGGCACCACCAATCGGTTATGTCCGGTATCCAAAATGTACTACTAATCTCCATTGGGTCAGAGTGGTAACCGTTGAGAGTTGGATTAATTAGTCCCCAGTTCTTTGGTGCTTCAGGCGGCGAATTCAAATAGAGCCTGGCAGCGGTCAATAAGCGGGCTGCGCGATTGCTTCATCCGGGTGTTGTCTCAGCCACATTGTTAGGCGTTAAGTATTCCTCATCATTGCTAGACAAATCATATGGATCAAAGGATGATTGATAGGACCCTGATGCCGTTGCAGAGGGGAGGAGATTGTTGCTCGGTACGGTTTCGAGTTTATTGACAGGCACACGTCGATGTTTGGCACAGTATTCATTCTCCACATACTTCAGAAAGGCCTCTTGGTATTGTGTAGTATAGGATGTCTCGTCCTCAGGATTAATATCCATTCCCTTGTCCCACTTTCTAAACGATCGCAACTTCCGGAAAGAATCGAGGATGTGCGCGGAAATCAGAAGCATGCCCGTCGTTGGGGTCACTTCAGCGTAGTGTTTGGGAAGCTTCTGTCGAGATAACTTCACAGCGAAGAACAAGTCTTCTTTCCACTGAGTCTTCTTCTTAGCCACAGCTCGCATTACGCCATCCGTGTGATCGAACATGTCATTGTACACTGTGATGACGTGATGCAATGTGACGATATGCCTCTTCGACATCCAAAGGGTCCAATATCAAAATGGCCTCAATACTTCCATGACATACTTGACAATCGTCCACTCATCCTGAGTTGTGAACAGTGGCCGGTATTCGCTGAATTTTGGATTTTGAAGCCACTCGCGTGTGAATTCCCGTAATCGGTAGGCACGCTCGAGCAACTCCAGTGTAGAGTTCCAACATGTCTTCACATCCATAATCGGAAGTACTGCAATGCGGACTTTAGCTTTTCGACAGTCATGAACTCGTTTCAGCGACCAGGTGTTGGTGTAATTAATACAGCAAGCATTCTGTGCTATATGAAGGTCAGCTTCAGGACATTCAAAATATCATGAAATACGTACTTTCTCAATTATCTTTGCTAAACCTAGTTTCATGGTCGACACCTTATTGATTCTAGCATTGCCCTCTTTTCGAAGTCTCTGACTGTTCCCAATGTCCATACTTGCATTTTCTCCAAATTGCTGATTGCACTCATGGGCTTCCCAAGACTTGGTGTGGCCATTCACACCGAGACTGCTCATGAATGCATCTAAAGCTAGCTGTATGACATGCGCCATGCATGGTATGTGGTTCCTCAATGCCGGCAACTCGATTCCAGAGGCCTCAAGTGTTGATTGCAGCTCGTGTCTCATCAAGTAGTTTGAGGAAGCATTATCCATTGTAATACCAAGTGAACAGCCGCCGGTAAGCTCAAAACGATCCAGCACGTCCTTCAAATGTTCAGCTAGCCTTGCTCCAGTATGTTGGCCCTTGACCGATCATCCTTAATCAGCTTTCGAAATGGGAACAGAACAGGCAATAAACCTCATCGAAAGTGAGTTGAACTTCACGCAATGCCCAATTTCGATCCATATAGTAAGCAATGACCGACGTTATGGCTAGTATGTTTGTTGAAGTCCATTTGTCCAAAGCTAAACTAACTTTATTTCATAATGGCAATTGCTTCTCAATTGCATCCACAGTCAGTCCATATTCCCTCCGGCAAATGTTACCAAGGGTCGTAGCCGACAGTAGGACTAGGTCGTCGCGTAATGCCTTATATGACCGTCGTAGCTCAAGATTTGATATAGCGTTTCATGGAATGAGTGCCAAAACAAATCCTAACATGAGGTAGCGATTCCACGTGTCTTGGTGAAATTCAGAAATTTGAAAGTCCTTAGCTGCCAGTTTGGAACGTTTTGTCTGTCATTTCGATTAATATGAATTTAACTGAGTATCAAATCTGATTTTCCTCTGCAAACTTACTATTGTGATTCCTCGACTTCCTTGCCTCTTCAGGATGGCTAAAGCTGTTTCATCCACAGTTGAACTAGTCAATTCAGTAACCTCTGACTCTGTTAATTTGTTTAACCTTGCGATGTGAGCTTTTGCCAGCAAGTGTTTCCCCATTGAGCTGGTCCAATGTTCTGATGGATGTCGAAGAACTTGATGACAAATGATACAGATGATGCCAGGGCTGCCAGTCTCCTCAATTCCGCAGTGTAAATAGAATCGCCACGACGGCGCATGTCTAGAATTGTGCCAAGCAATAGGCCACTTCGACCCTTCATTCATTGAAGCCCACCAAGCATCGAAGATGATTTGCAATGTAAGGTCTCTCAAATCGCGAATGAAGACATGTTCATTTTTGGAAGCGATCATAACCTCGAGTAATGAGGTGTTCCAAGATTTTGTATCGGACATGGCGGTAGAAATTAGGATGCTGGGTATTCCGACTCAAGAGACTGCCGAAAATAATGATACAGTCAAGCCGACCGCGGGTTCTTAAATATTGACTCTACACCTACAAGGAAAATAATCAGATCAGTAAGACATTGCATGCATATTTGTGAAGTTGAATATAAGGACAGATTGCAACGACTGACCGCGTAAAACTGCATTTAGGAACGGCGTAATGCAGTTTATTGCTGTGTAGCGTTCGGAGCCTTGACGCACCGTGGGCGCTGAATTGTAGGAGGCGGACGTGATATCGTCACTTGCATTTTTGCCAATGAAGGCTGTCGATGGAATCATTGTGGTTTATCTGCGTTCCATTCCGGTCAGATTATATAAGATGCCAGCGCACAAATCGTTGACGCTCCGTTGACGCTCATTTTGGGACATGGTTACGATCTTGTCGTAAGCATATTTGCCTAGAAAGGCGGCTAATCGTATGATTGTAGATCATTGTGGTCGCATAGCCCCTTGATTTTCCAAGATGGAAGGCCTAAAATCGTTGACGCACCGTTGATGCTCATTTTTAGGGCATACTGACGATGTCGTCGAATGCATTTTTGCCTAGAAAGACAGCTGATAGTATGATTATGTATCAATGTCGCCGCACTGCCCTCGGATTTTCCAAGATGCATGGCCAAAAGTCGTTGACCCTCCGTTGACGCTCATTTTTAGGGCATAGTGACGATGTCGTCAAAAGCATTTTTGCCTAGAAAGACGGCCGATAGTTCAATTATGTGTTAATGTCGCCGCACTGCCCTCGGATTTTCCAAGATGCATGGCCAAAAGTCGTTGACGCTCCGTTGACGCTCATTTTTAGGGCATAGTGACGATTTCGTCGAAAGCATTTTTGCCTAGAAAGACTGCCGATAGATCGATTATGTGTTGATGTCGCCGCACTGCCCTCGGATTTTCCAAGATGCATGGCCAAAAGTCATTGATGCTCCATTGACACTCATTTTTAGGGCATAGTGATGATGTCATCGAAAGCATTTTTGCCTAGAAAGACGGCCGATGATTCGATTATGTGTAAATGTCACCGCACTGCCCTCGGATTTTCCAAGATGCATGTCCAAAAGTCGTTGACGCTCCATTGACCCTCATTTTTAGGACATGGTTGCGATGTTGTAGTAACCGTTTTTGCCTAGAACGGCAGCCGATGATCTGACCATGGCTCAATGTAGCCGCACAACCCTAGGATATTATATGATACAAGGCCAAAAGTCGTTGACGCTCCGTTGATGCTCATTTTTGGGACATAGTAGCGATGTTGTTGCCAGAGGTTCTGCCCAGAAAGGCGGCCGATAGCGCGACTATTGGGTAATGTCGCCACACAGCTCATGCATTTTCCAAGATGCAAGGCCAAAAGTCGTTGACACTCTGTTGACGCTCATTTTTAAAACATAGTACAAATGCTGCCACCACCATTGTTCCATAGAAAGGCGGCCGATATTTCCATTATGACGTACTGTAACCGCGCAGCCTACTGGATGTTTCATGACGCAATGCCAAAAATCGTTGACGCTCCGTTGACGCTCATTTTTAGAATGTGGCAACAAGCGTGTCATTTACCTTTTTCGCAATAACGCCGACCTCTACATCCGCTTTGGAAGGATGTGACAATGCAGCCCATTGATTGCTGAATGTGTAAGGCTCAAAATCGTTGACACTCTGTTGACGCTCACATTTATCACATCGAAACAGCCTTTGTACACTCAATAATTGTATGCATCCAATCATATACTCAGTATTGACCTCCATTAATGCATTTGTATGTATTATCGTTTGCATCAAGGAGTTTTGTTACCTCTCAATTTCTGATCAACTGCTATCTACACTATCTGAGTGAGAAATGACGTGGCCCTATCACATTCCCACACTTTTGGCCGGCAATTGATGGCATGTGGTTCATTTCACTAGTTTTTGGTAAATATAGCTCGACTTCCTCACCATTCCTGATCCAGCTCCTTCTCCTCGATTTCCATGACATACCACAACCAATTTCAAATATCTCAATCATGTGCACCAGGTCTGTGCGGAGAGTTATGCATTTGGATACATGGATGAATGCAGCATGACGGTTGTCATTCAGATCCATTCATCAGGCGCACTGACCGCTCGTTCCATGACACGTATGACATCACTCACTTAAATTATGTTAGCTCATTACGTCACTAATATTGCTTTTACTTTGTCTCTTAACAGTCACTTGAAGAATGAAACTGAACGTTCTGGCTGTCTTACAGCGCAATTCGGATTCTAGAAGGTTCACATCGTGCGTTCGACCCTTTCACATACACAGACGAATTATCAAGTCTCACAATTTGGTCACTGAAATCAAGAAAAAGCTGACACGTAGCAAAATTGGTAAACAACTTGCTTTTCACCGCGATCGGACGTCAAGAATTACAGTTTGCATATCTATTCTTCGGCTGATGCAGGAGCCGTCACCATCTCTTCGTCGGAATCCAATATCTATATGGTAATTAGCTGGAGGCTATATGCAAGGGTAAGAGCTTACTGGTTCAACAGAGCTTACTGGTTCAACTGGCTTCGCTTTCAGCAACGTTGATGAATCAGGCTCCGCAGCTGGTTCACCGCTAGGTATGCTCGATTTTGACTGCAGCTTCACTGAACCTAGCCTGATATGACTGCTTCCTGGTCGAGAAGTCCCTTGCGGCCTTTGCGATATTCTGGGGACAATGTCAACACTCTCCATACGCTCTCCAAATGTTGTCAGTGGAGGTGCCAGAGCGTCATCATTCGTTTGCAGCTGAACGATTGCTGGAACCCTCAATTCGAATGTGCCGTACTTCTTATCTCGTTCACGGAAGTAGTGGGCTGCATCCTCCCGTCCCGGTTGAGTCAATTCGTCGAGCTTCATCTGCTTTAGCCAAAACCTCTCCATGCGCTGCTGTACCGTTTTGGTGATTGTGCCCATCACCCAGCTGGGTTCGTCATCTTCGCTCAGCTTGCGCTGCTCAGTCTCTTCATCATCCTCATCTTCCCCATCCTCCCCATCGTCAGAACTTGCAAGATCACTCAGACTGTCTCCGACAGCAACCAGCATCTCCTCAAATGTCATTTTGGGCTCTCTGTACGTCAATCCCGCGATTTCAGCATGCTTCATATCGTCCTGCTCTTGCTGAACCGCTGCCTCTGCGTCTTCAACTCGCATTCTTGCCACAGCGGTCTCTCTCTCAACATAATCCTCTATCCATTTCTCTTTCTCTTCATTGCTTATGAAGTGCGTTTCTCGTTGTTTCTCTGCCACAAGCTTCTTTTTGGATCTCAAGCTGCGCCATGCCCCAAGTGCTCGGACTCTCTCTGCTTCCTAGCCGCTCTTGCCTTCATTCGCATGATGACGTCGTTGGGTTGACCGCTTTGTCGATTTGCCGTATCTGCCAGCCGGAACTGGTAAATAGTTCTGCTTTGGAGCATTGACCATTGTAGTTTGCGTGGAATGTGTTGTTGGGCAAGATGTTGGATGTTGCAAGTTATGGACAATATGGAGGCAAGCTGCGTCGTTTATGTCAAGGTTGGTACGTTTACTCATCTTGAACAAAGCAAAATCTCCCTCTTGACTGTCAATAACTCAGGAATAGTGACGCTAACCGTACAACATGACATGGTGGTTAGCATCATTTCCATGCAATATCCCGGGGATTATTTGAGATAAACATCAGCAGATGTCTTTTCCCTCGAACAACATCTTATTAATATATAGTGATTAGGCGATTCCGGTGGTCATACACCGCAGTTTCTCCCTCTCACCAAAGAATCAACATCAGACCGACTTTTTGCAAATTGCGGGGCGGTGGGAAACCCCTGCAACTTGCAGCCAAACTCAGCAGGATTCATCTTGAGCATAATGATCATGTTGGCTGCTACTTATTCCATTCTGACAAGAAGCTAACTGTATAGTCCTCAAGGGTTCCCACTTCCTCTCGTTATCATCTTCCTCTCCTATTCCTCACCAGCACATCATGGATACACAACCACCTCCGCCAGGTGAGAGCGGATCGAATACCGGCCGATTGGCGGGCGCTACAACACATACGGACATTCTTGGCACGCAACAAGAGTGCAGACACAAGTTAGTTCACAGCGACGCTGCCAATCCAGCCACCAAACATACGACCCAAGATGCACATTTAAAAATCGTCCGCAAGACTGGAAGCAGGAAGAATAAGAAGCAGCATGCAGTGGGATGTGAGTATATCCATATCGAGACAAAGGGCAGTCAATTAACTGTATAATGTACAGCAGGTGTCCGTAGAGGGCTATGTAACGAATTTATCGCTGCCCGTAATGGGAAACCTCCATGGTCGAGAAATGCATTTGTCCACACAGTCCGCGAAACTGAACATCATGATGTTTTCAGCTCTGGGATTTTCGCAGATGAATTCCCTGATAAGCATCCCCGTGAGTGGACAAAGCAGGCATTAATCACCTTAGAGGAGGCCATGGAAGCGTATATGGTAGAGGTAACAGCCGAATTTCATTGTTAGAAGCAGCAACTAATGTCTTGTAGGTTTTCAACATGTCTGCAACTATGGCAAGGCAAGGAGGTCGGGTACAGCTGGAACAGTCTGACATGCGCCTGGCGTTGAATATGGCCAAAATGGCCAAATAAGGCTTTTCGTGCTCTGCAATCGAGGAAACGAAATACCATATTAAGAAACCACGCACCGAGGTCCGAGAAGAGAAGAAGCGGGGTGTTGAGTTTCCTGGGCATAAATAGGTAAAGGCTGCGATACAAAGATACCTGGCAATGCTTCGTCAAAACCAAAAGTCCGGCTGCCTTTCTTGCCAAAATGGCACCGCAAAGAATCTGCAGACACGCTGGAGACGCAAAGGAACAGGTGCACCTCCACCCGACCGACGCAGAGAGCGGACTCCAGAGCGGACTCCACCACTGCCCGGCACGCCACCCGCTCCAACTGGTAACACTTCCAGAGTTCAACCTTCTCAAATCGTCAATTTGCCTGCTGGATATGCGTATTCGAGTACAGCTCTTCCCTGTACGGAATTTTTTGATGATGAGGATACTGAGCACGATACCGATTTTGATCCAGATATGCTGACTGATGGAGGTTAGTACGCTCTCTGTGGTGTGGTAATGCAGCTAACAATCATTTCGAAGACAACAGCAGCGGATTGAGCGATCCTGCAACTAATGACGAGCATTGAGCTAAAGACACGGGATTTTGGAGATTATGATTAAATATATCTATGTATTATTAAAGAACAACGTAGTGATCAAGAAGAAAGTAAACAAAAACACCAGAAAGGCAGCCAAAACAATGTGAATGATGGACTGTGCCAAATTAAATGATTGCATAGTCAGATACAGCCATGGCAAAATGAGCGTCAACGGAGCGTCAACAATTTTTGGTCATGTGTCCTGGGAAATCACACCTCCGATAGGTTGTAGTCAGTCATAGAGGAATTATTGGCTGCCTTTATAGGCAAAACAGATTGCAATACCCTCCCTGCCCCATCATGAAAATGAGCGTCAACGGAGCGTCAACAATTTTTAATCATGCGTCCTGGGACATCACACCTCCGATAGGTTGTAGTCAGTCATACAGAAATTATTGGCTGCCTTTATAGGCAAAACAGATTGCAATACCCTCCCTGCCCCATCATGAAATTGAGCGTCAACGGAGCGTCAACAATTTTTGGTCAT
>Ga0307515_10007407_pt1 | contig 21692 bp, 21 predicted proteins | sample 17_EM_MG_FD_194513 | JGI IMG/M metagenome (GOLD analysis project Ga0307515, IMG submission 194513) | Populus trichocarpa ectomycorrhiza microbial communities from riparian zone in the Pacific Northwest, United States - 17_EM | ecosystem: Host-associated > Plants > Roots > Unclassified | place...
TGTCACGTTCCCTTGAACATTGCCTCACAGTGTAATTTGAATCTCATTTGATCATGGCCTCCAACTTTGCACAATCGCGGGCTCCAGGTGTTTGTCCAAACTCGCTCTTATATGACATTGGAGTGTATCCTCAAGTTCACCCAATCAAGGCCGCCAAGTGTATCTCCAAACTCGTTGGATCATTGTGATCCACTTTGCCCAATCATGGCCTCCAAGTACATCTGTGAGTTGACACAGTCTTGTCCTCCATGTGCATTTCCAAACTCGCCGCATCATGGCCTCCAAGCACACATGAGTTCCCCGCACACCAGCTGCGTTCCCATAGAACACGTTGTTTTTCCCAGACTCGTCTACATTGATTGGAAATTCTCCCAGTCATGTTGCTGGCACTCTCAGATTCTCCCAGACTACTTGTCGGCGCTCCAAGGCTTTTCGCTGGCACCCAGTACTATTCCCAGATAGACCTGCAGGCCACTGCATCGGTCCAGAAACTCTGGGATTTGACCACTCTCAGGTTCTAGTTCGACAACTCCCAGTCACTCCCAGAGGCTCTGAGAGACAAAAATGGGTTTTGCTGATGATTCGACTACTCCAGATTGGATGTAGAACACAAGAGGGTACCGACACACAAAAGAAACTTCATCACCCCAATGACCTCGAAATTGATAGATGTCTTCAGAAAGAAAAACTCTTGTACTATTGGACAAACCTGTTCAATTGATCCCGCTTTAGATCTACAACCAAGGCTGAAGATGCAATATGAATTGATTTAAAACCTATCTGATGTCAAATATCAATCTGTTTCAATATATATATCAACATCTCTAGTGAACAGCATGATCATGTGGTCATCAGCACATGCAGTATTACTGATATTGGATGCAAAGATGATAAATGGCAGCCTATAGCTCTAGGTGAACTACAGGGTACTCAATTCAGCAACAGTCAAGAACTGGTACCCCCTACCATCTATCCTGAATATACACAATGAAATGTACAGAGATTAGGTATTGTTTGCACTTGATTTGCAGAATGCTAATCATCTGATCTGGATTACAGAAGCCAATGAATATCAAAACACATTCTGCACCCACAATGGCCAGTTTGAAATATCACACTGTGCCCTTTGAATTAAACAATGAGGGGGCTGTATTACAAATATATAAGGAAGACTAACAGAAGCTATTTACTGACAACCTTACCATGTGTTGCTGAGGCAACATACTCATATATTGGACCATATACATTGGGCAAGAACATCAGGTAGGCAATGTTTTGGAAGAAGTATAGCAGTTGGTACTTGATTGCAATACCAAGAAGTGCGAAATAGAAGCCACAGAGACCAGCATTCTGTGATTCACTATGCATACTGATTATATTGGTATGACATCACATTATATGACAGTATTTACGACAGAACCAATCGTCAACCAGCATCATCCTACTTAGTTCATTATCCTCCTGGTAGATGGATATACCTTCTCAATTGGGGGTATTCTCAACTAGGATAAGACTTCAGGTACCTACCGCCTAGTCTGCTTCACCTTTTGGAATTCTTTTTCAACTCAACCGAACTGCATTTTGAACCATCAATATCTGTTAGCCATTATGGAGTCTATGACACAATAGTAACACTGTCTTATGGATACCAATCACAAGTTCCTAATAAAGTGCACCTATCAGAATTCCAAGTATTGTGAAATGGCAAGAGTACTCTTGCAGCAGCAAATAAGATGGGCTGAAATTCTCTCATCTTATGACTTCAGCAAGCATTATTCGAAATGAACAATAAGCACTGCTAAAAAACAATATGGACTATCTGTTTCAAAAGAAGGCTATTTATTGCATTGCACGATTGTTGGCTACTCTGTCGATTAGTACCTCAGACCTTTCTGGCAATCTGCCACCATCACTTCATGCTGTTAACGATACTGATCCAGAAGTGACTGAGATGTAGAATGAGATTAGCTTCCCTAGTCCATCAAAAACCAGTGGGGTAAGATAAATATACACATGAAAATTTGAATGTCCTACTTAATGTCATAGTGGAATCTCTCATGTATGGTTGGAGAATATTCATTCCAGAAGAACTCTGCAACAGTGTAAATACTCATTGCTATAATTGCTCTCAAGCTGGCCACATTTATGGTATTCGATTGAGTAGCACTGGACACTTCATGATGCATGTATGTTGCACATTATAAAGTCTGTCATCAAATTGAAACACTGTACCACCCCCACTACATAGTAAATAGTCTGCTGCCACAACCAAGCAACCTCTTGGGTAGAATAACTACGGATCTCATCTTGTACCCAATCGAGTTGATACACACTAGAACATTGTCATGTTTATCTATTCAATCAGCTGGTGATATAGCTACCCAGCTGACAAAATATGAACTTTCAATCATTGGTATATATTTTTTCGAGTATGAAATCTGCAAGTATGGTGTACCAAACAGGATTGTTACTGACTGAGCAACATGATTCACTAGCCGATTCAAGACTTGAGTGTCCTACAATACGACAATTAACAATCAGTTCTACATTCCCTACCATGCATTAATTGGCTTCGATACTGAGTGGCAGAAATACATTATGGAGCAGCACCTCTGTGCCACCTCCATCGGAAATCAAGTTGACTGGCTCCAACTCCTTAGTCCGACAAAATTCGCTTACAATGACACATTTTATAGTTTAACTATGATGACCCCATTCTGGGCCATCTACCATCGCAACTCTTACAATGCAGTATATGCTACCAAGAGCATTACATCGTTAATCAGAGACTCAGGTTGTATATTATGCCCGCCATATCAGATCAGATTAATGTATTGTCCCCTATATGATTCTATTACGTTCCGTTTTTTCAAAAACAAAATCCCTATCTCTTGTCTTTACCATCTCCCATCCCATTCTTCTTTATCCAATTCATTTCCATCACCATAGAGTACCACACAATGTCATTCCATTCTACTTCCACCTACCATCATTATAAGCTATTAAGAAATATAGTTTTCATCCAAAATCACCTGTCATCTTCTCAACATATCTCATTCTTCATTTCTCATGTGCCATCTCTTATTTATTATCTCTTGCCACACCTCATTATCCTCTACTCTGTATATTTTTATAATTCCAGGGCTGCTCAATATATATAGTCTCAGCTTACTAAGAATTACTCTTCTTAAGGAGTACCACTAAATTGAACATGGTACAATTAACTTATTGTGTATCAACCGCATCTTGGTGCAGTTGATTATGTCAACCACCTTCAGGTTGATTACATTTGGATTGAAGTTGTCACGAATAAACATGTAGAGATTAGCAAACTGCAATTGACCACTTCACGATTGACCTTCTCTGAAACACCATATTCAAATAAACCGCCTTCCACTCAAATACCTGCCCAGTGACCACCGTGGATAAACTACATCCAGGTCAGCCTCCAGCTAATTAACCACCTTCGGATTGTCCACCTTCAGCTCCAATACATTAAAGTACATTTTCCAAATGCCTCACTCACAGTCTCCACATCGATCAACACACTCGCATCATCACAGATTGTTCATTTGCAGCATCACTCTATCCAAGTAGATTTCTCAACTCATATAATCAACTTTTCCAGCTGTACCTCTAAAGTGGTCATTCTTACTACCTACCACAGAATCTCCATCTGATTATGATTATGGTATCAGAAATCATCTTTGAGTTCTCACACTCCTGGCCTGTGAGTACATTTCTCAGATTGCTTACTTTCTATATTTATATACTTGTTAGATTACACTGTAATACCATTGGCAGCCAGAATAACAATATTTGTATATAATAATAGACATAGGTATTATGACCTGCACATTTAGACAGGTATGTCCATCAAGTGCAGCCTAATGATTACTTGATCGTTATTGAGAGTGTCCCCACTACATCAGCAAGAACTCTAGTTTCCGGCAGATACACCCGGGTGCTCCGGACGGCGCCGACAGCTCTGACAGAACCTTGACCATCCAACGGAGAATGACAGGGTTCCGGTCGCCCTGGCGACGGGTCCGAGGTTACTGGCGTGATGTAGTGGCTTTCTGTTGCACCTGGCAGCACCTGGCAGCACGTTGAATCACTGTAGAGCAGTCTGGGAAAATCATCTTCTTGGGGAATGCTGCTGGTGCGCCTGGAAATGATAGCTACTACTTATCGTTCAACGATTTTCAAAACTTATGCATTCAGTTTGTATTCTCATCTATTTATCTATGTATCTGTATAGCTATCTACACACAGGAAATCTGGACTGGCAGCATGCTGTGATTGAGAGCAATTCGAGGTGTGCCTGACTACGACGATGGAGTGAACTCGGAGATACACTCCAAGGCAGCCATCGAGCGATTTGGGAGATACACTTTGAGGCCATGATCAAGCGAGGTTGGAGATGCAATTGGAGACCGAGATTGAGTGAACTCAGCGATGCACTGGGAGGCCGTGATTGAGTGAGTTTGAACATGCACTTGGAGGCCAGGATCGAGTGAACTCAGCGATACACTCCGAGCTGAGATCGAGCAAGTTTAGAGATGCACTTGCAACAGGCTATGATCGAGAGCGATTAGAGGAGTACTTGGAGGTAGTCGATCTAGAGGCAGTCGATGGGAGGCGCGCCAGGTGATGAGACTTTTTTGATCCGTTAGTTATCTCATAACCGTGGGAATGTCACGAGGTGACTTTACCTTTTAAGCTCATATGGAGAACTTGCTGGTGCCAGTTGATCTGTAGGGAGGTACGCCAGAAGCGTAAGCTATATTTATTGAAAATACGGAAGTATCTACATTTCTCTTACTAATATTTGTACTTTCTTAAGTATTCTCCTTACGATAAGATGGTACTCTATGGATAAGGATAATGTGGTGTGTTAATAACTTTTAATACTTTTGTTATCATTTATGTTTAGGTTGTCTAGAAAGTTCCGGTTAGTACTTGTCTATAACCTTCTTTTTAGTTCCGTTGGAAGAGGGATTTATCAACGCTTATCTTAAAAGAACGCGTCTAGATTGTTCTGTTATATTCTTTATGGTTCTTATGTATTTTTGTACAGTTGCAGAGTTTTTCTCTTCCTGTTTTGGTTATTGATCCGCGACCGTGGTCACGGACAATCACCCGTTTATTATTGTATATATAGATACTGTTTCTCCGGTGAGAGAACAGTTCTTTAGACTTGCTCAGACATCGATAAGGAATACTACAAATATCTCCCTTCGAATCCTCTTCTCAGTATATGCTTATATTTCGAACACTTCTTGAAATCATTATATTTGCAATACTTATTCTTCGTATACTTCTTTGGAGATTCTAATAGATCCCTCCGGACTTTCGCTGTTATTATCGAATAATATTCAGGGGTCAACTCGAAATCGAGAGAATCAAGGGACGACAGACAAGCTTAGGTGTATGCTGTAGTCGGTGTTAACTCATGATAATGGCATGGAGAGATAGAGAGGGATGACTTAACTTTATGTTCTTGCAATGACGGTAGAGTTGTACACGAGGAATAGCGAGATGGGGGATCAAGATGGAAACGATATGGAGGACAAGAGCGGACCTGAGACATCAGGGGTGAAACTTACCTGATTGGGTTTAGAAGACCTCGAATCGATGTTATTACCCGCTCGATGGGCACCCATACCTGCCGTATTGGGGATGGTAAATTGACTCACACACGAGATTCTCTTAAATCCCAGTTCCTCATGATGATTCCCCCCATCTCCTCTGATCTCTCTCTTTCTTGTGCTCAACTTTACCATTACCTCAAAACACGAAGTTAAGTCATTCCTCTCCATGGCATGATCATGACTTAACACCAAGTACAGCATACATCAAGTACAGCATCATCCCAAGATCGACAGTCTCCCGCTCCAAGCCAGTTGCCCGCTCTCAGCCAGTTTCCCATCTCTCGGCGGATGTTGTTGTACTCAACTCTCTACATTACCACAATTACAATTTAACCAATGAATAGAATCTCAGCTGCCATCGCGTCTCCCTCCAAATCGACCGCTTCCAAGTACTGCTCCAAACTCGCTCAATCACGGCCTCACAGTGCATATCTGAGTTCACTCATTCTCGTTCTCCAATTTCATCTCCAACCTCACTCAATCACAGCCGCAAAGTGGATCTTCAAACTTGCTTGATTACGGCCTCCAACTGCATCCCCAAACTCGCTCAATTATGATCGCCAATTGCATCTCCAACCTCGCTCGATCACTGCCTCACAGTGCATCTCCAAACTCGCTCAATCACGGCCTCCCGGTGCATCTCCAAACTCGCTCCATCACAGCCTCCAAGTGCATCTCCAAACTCGCTCTGTCACGGCCTCCAAGTGCATCTCCAAACCCGCTTTATCACGGCCTCCAAGTACATCTACAAACTCGCTCTATCATGGCCTCCAAGTGCAACTCCAAACTCGCTCTATCATGGACTCCAAGTGCATCACGAAATCCGCGCTATCACGGCCTCCAAGTACATGATTAATGAGCGACGGCAGGTGTACGGAGATAAAGAGGTAACAGAGGTGGACTGAGCGACGGGGATCACATATTCTGGAGACTCCGGGGTAGATAGACATCATCTCATTTTCATCTCATCTGGATCCACCCAACTGCGTGGATTCTCACGGCCGTGTAGTGTCATATCTTCTCACTTTCTTCCTACGCTCCTCGAGCTAGAACCGGTCTTTCTCACGAAATCCGTTGGGATGTCGCGAGCATCAGCAAAAACTCTAGTTTCCGTCAGAAACACCCGGGTGTTCCGGACGGCTCTGACGGCTCTGACGGTACCTCGTACCCTCTGACGGAGAATTACACGCTACCCGTCGCGTTGCATACGTACCTCCTTTACTTTGTGGTGACATTTACGCACCATCAGCAGGACACGTGTGTTACACTCTTCGCAGGGGCTGCAGTTATGCTGAAGCCGTTTACACAACGCCTGGCGATGTTAAATCATAGCTACTACTTATCATTCAACGATTTTCAAAACTTATGCATTCAGTTTGTATTCTCATCTATGTATCTATGTATCTATCTAGCTACCTATCTACACATGGTATATCTGGACTGGCAGCACGGGGTGATTGTCAGCAATTCGAGGTGCGCCTGAAGATGACGATCGAGTGAACGTCCACCTCCGTTACCCCTGTATCTCCGTACACCCGCCGTCGCTCATGAACGATGTACTTGGAGGCCGTGATCGAGCGAGTTGAGAGATGCACTTGGAGGCCGTGATCTAGCGAGTTTGGAGATGCACCTGGAGGCCGAGATGGAGTGAACTCAGAGATGCACTTGGAGGCCGTGATAGAGCGAGTTTGGAGATGCACTTTGAGGCCGTGATCGAGCGAGGTTGGAGATGCAATTGGAGACCGAGATTGAGTGAACTCAGAGATGCACTCCGAGCTGTGATCGAGCGAGTTTAGAGATGCACTTGCAGCAGGCTATGATCGAGGGAGATTAGAGGAGTAATTGGAGGTGGTCGATCTAGAGGCGGTCGATGGGAGGCGTGCCAGGTGCTGAGACTTTATTCATCACTTAATTAACTCGAAACCGTGGGAATGTGACGAGGCGACTTTACCTTTGAAGCTCTTATGGAGAACTGGGTGGTGGCAGTCGATCTGTAGGGAGGTACGCCGGAAGCTGAAGCTACATTCAGGGGTCAACTCGAAATCGAGAGAATGAAGGGATGACAGACAATCTTAGGTGTATGCTGTACTCAGTGTATGCTGCACTCGGCATATCCCGCACTCGCAGTTAACTCATGATGATGGCATGGAGCGATAGAGAGGGATGACTTAACTCTGTGTTCTGCGATGATGGTTGAGTTGTGGACAAGAAAGAGAGAGATGGGGGATGAAGATGAGAATGATATGGAGGATACGAGCGGATATGAGAAATCAGGGGTACGACTTGCCTGATTGGGTTGGGATGACCTCGTATCAGTGTTAGTTCGCGCCGGATCGGGAGTCGTACCTGCCGTATTGGGGATGGTCAATTGACTCGCCCACGAAATTCTCTAAGTCCCTGTTTCTCATGATGATTTCCCCCGATCGCTCACTTTCTTGTGCTCAACTCTACCATCACCTAAGAACACGAAGTTAAGTCATCCCTCTCTATCTCTCCATGCCATAATCATGAGTTGACACAGAGGACAGCATCATCACAAGATCGACAATCTCCCGCTCCCAGCCAGTTTCCCATCTCTCGGCGGATGTTGTTGTACTCAACTCTCTACATTCCCACAATTACAAGTTAACCAATGAATAGAGTCTCAGGTGCCGTCGCGCCTCCCTCCAAATCGACCGCTTCCAAGTACCCCCCCAATCTCGCTCGATCATAGCCTGCAAGTGCATCTCCAAACTCGCTCTATCACGGCCTCCATGTGCATCACTCAGCTCGCTCAATCACGGCCTCCAAGTAGATCGTTGATGAGCGATGGCGGGTGTACGGAGATACAGGGGTAACGGAGGTGGACTGAGCGACGGGGAGTACATATTCGGGGGACCCCGGGGTAGATAGACATCATCTCATTTTCATCTCATCTGGATCCACGCAATTGCGTGGATTCTCACGGCCAGGTAGTATCATATCTTCTCACGTTCTTCCTAGGCTCCTCGAGCTAGAACCGTTCTTTCTCACGAATTCTGTTTGGATGTCTCGAGAGGTGTGGCGGAATGTCAATGGTGGGCTCACAGCCGTTGATGTATATATATAGAGATACCTAAATAATGCATGCTATATTATGAGGTAGCGGATCTTGTGACTGTAACAAAGACGAATATGATAGACGAAATGCTTTGTGCGTATGGAACCCTGTGTGTGGCTTCCGGACCTATATACATTTTGCTGACGTACTCAATGAACCCATTCCGACGTATGGTCACAGTTGGCCACAACCCCACGGTGATCGTTTACAATAGGATACCGAAAGAGCGATACGAAACGCTGAAACCGCGATCGGAGGGCGATATGCAACGCGACGCATCCTATTGGCGCTGGGCGCGGAGTAGTCTGCCACCGGGGTGTCTCTGACGGCTCTGACGGAGCACGTCCACTCTGACGGAGCCATTCCGCCCGGACTGAAATGTTTTTTGCTGATGGGAGTTGTGGCCGAATGTTGATGGTGGGCTCACTGCCGTCTCGCTCTGTTGTATTACCATAAAGGCCTCGAAGTGCTGCATCTCTGAATGCTCTCAATGGGTGTCTCCAGGTGCTCCTCTGATCATGCTCGACTACCATTCCTGGCCAGATTGACCGTATGTATATAAATAGATATACTTAAATGATGCATGCCATATTATCACGTAGCGAATCTTGTGACTGTAATAAAGATGATTATGATAGACAAAATGCCTTGTGCTTATGGAACCCTAAGAAGGCAGCATCTGAAAGTACTTAGAAGCACTGGTGAAGGCAACTGGAGTGTCTGGGAGGTTTGGGTGTGGCTTCCGGATCGATTTACATTTTGCTGATATACCCAATGAACCCATTCTGAGGTATAATCACAGTTGGCCACAACGCCGCAGTGTCAGTTTTCAATACGATACCGACAGAACGAAAAGAATCTGCGAAACTGTGATTGCAGGGTGATATGCAACGTGACGCATGGTATTGGCGCCGGGCGCGGAGTAAGCTGCCACCGGGGTGTCTCTGACAGCTTTGACGGAGCATGTCCACTCTGATGGAACGCGTCCACTCTGACGCAGCCATTCCGCCCGGATGGAAATGTTTTGTGCTGATGTATGTTCACTCATGCACTCGCTGCTACCAGATCTACTGAAGGTAAATGTATAGGTAGACTTTTATAGGCAATACATGCTATATTATAATATTGTGAATCTTTATGCGATTGTAAAATACAAACATATGTAACATAGATAAATATGATAATTGAAATCGCTTCAGATAATTGAATCTGAGATATACATAACCACCACCATGAGATTACAGCATACCACATTGGAGGTTATCCATAGACCTTTGCAGACGTTTCAGCTACTCTGATATTTTACTCTCCTATCAGCTCTATTTCATACCATATTGAATATACTTCTACATCTGTAGGTGCTATCAAAAGTACATGAGAATGCTCTTGTAGCATCTGAAAGTACTTGGTTTAACATGAGGGGGGTCTGGGAGTGTCTGAATTAGTTATAAGTATTGGTAAGATTGACTGGAGTGTCTGGGAGGTCTGCATGTAGCTTCCGGACCGTTTTACATTTTGCTGATGTTCCCCTCACTTTTTCTTGCATCTTAATTTGTGATCGGTTTACTTAACCTGGCCTAATCTGGCTTAGTCTGGCTTACTACGTGATGTACGCTACTCACGCGTTGATTTTATACTACCACACACACTAGACACGGGCTGGGGTACGCGGCCAGTATGCATACGTGTCTCTTCTTGACGTATGCTTAGCAACAATGCACCCAGCCCCATGTCAATTTCTTCCCTCTACTGTGTACCTTCCGCATTCAAACTACACTGCAGCGGATCGCCAAACTTTCTTTTCTACGCAGTCTTTTGAACTGCCAAGTCAATGAATTTTGCAGTGATGATAGAGTATCTTACCCTTTTGGCTACCAGCATACTATTTCGCATTGAGCAGCGATCGAAAGCTGCCTGGAAACACCCAGAGATGTACAATAGGCTGGATGTCGCGATTTGTAATCCATGGGATTGATGAACGCATAGTTAAAACCGATGGAGTAGATCAAGAATTAGCTGACCGTGGCTGTGGTTGGTGCGAACTCTATGGGTTGGCAACCTTGACCAAATTGTGTTTCAGCTTATTGTTTTACCCCGCAGTATAGTTTTTACCGTAAGGTCGAGGATGTATTGCTAGTTTTAATTACCGATGGCACTCACACTATATATATTTTCAGGCTTGCAATTATGACCAAAGACGAATGGCTGGTGGAATTTCTGCTCTCTACGACCATTGTATCTCCATGTTCTACTCATCGAGGAAAAACACTTCATCATCCCCTATGACCCAAGACTTGCAATCACTCTCTAGATCACACTTTTCCCTACCGTCTTCCACTTCGGCATTGACAATGTCGTCATACCTGTCGTATCTGCCTCTGCCGTTGCTGACGTGACTTTCCAGCGGTTCCCGTCTCAAGGTATGCTTTGTTATTAATTCTGCTAGAATACAAGGCGAATTCAGCCCGTCGATATTGAACTGCAGATATTTGGTCACCCGGTACCACAAATTCCGCAGTTTCTCCAAGTCACACGTTCGAGACCCGACCGTCGTTGCCGCAATTTGTCCGATTGGAATTTCGATATCCCCTCCGCCTGTTGAAGAACGCTGTCGGCTTTTGCCGTTGGTCAAAGTTTTGATGCCCACAATCAGGCTGACACCTTTTCCTCTCCTAATCGAGCGCTCTAACCACTCTCGTGCTGAAAAGGTTTTGCCTGAATTCTTTAGTTGGTACGTTTTGCAGATTGTTGATTACACAACAGTCTTCGAATGGTACTAGGCGCCGAAAAACATAGAGACAAGCCGCATGAGAAACGTATGGAACTGTGAACATTCTAGACTGTCATGGAACGATCTAAATCGTAAAAGAGCTATGCTTTCCTTCGACGGTGAGAGTGGATACGGGCTGTAGAAATCCTGCTTTGGATACTCAACGTTGAAGACCAGGCGACCAAGTTCAACTGCGTCTTGGGCAAGAAATTGCTTCAAGATCCATTTGTTTCGCTTTGTTGACCGCCGTATGAATGTGCTAAAAGAAATCGAAGCTGGGAGAGAAAAGGGAAGAGATGATGTTACGCAACGCCAGGTTGACACAATCTCCAGCGTTAGTGCACATGGTTTTGCGTTACCATAGTCAATGAAGAGTGACACTATGGTTCCTGAAAGACGAAATTTGTTTCCTCTGTGCACGTCAAAACTTGCTTGTGTGGTGGCCTCAAAATTCATTTCGATGGCGACACTTGTTGCGGTAGGTGTAGTCGTGGGAATGTACGATTGGTTGTCTTAGGTACCGTGTTTCATAGTAGGCATCCAGCCCGCTGTTAACCGGAGTCCCGCATTGCGGATCGGTTCGATTTCATCAGCCACATCCGAATTTATGAAGTTTGTATGGCTATGTGTATGGGTATTCGCATATTGAATGCAAAATTGAAACTGTTCAAGCCCTGCTTTCACATAAATATGCATGCTGACATCTTAATTCGCTCTTTTCAAACCATGTGGGTGTGAGGTCATCTGCAGGCTATAATCGGTGTATTTGTCTACAGCTGCCAGGTGTCAAGTGACTACCCAGCACAATGCGGCACAACAGAGTTTTCATATAATAGGCACCGACTGGCTTCCACGGCTATTCTCGAGTCTATGAACGAATTTTCGAGTTTTTAACTGACGGAATTCAGTTTCTAACAGCACGCATAACACGGAGGTGACACTTTGAGCCGCGACAAACTAACTCTTGCAGGACACTTAAATGGAATTTCGGTCTCATCCGATGCATTCTACTGCTGCATGCAAGCTACTCCGAAGCCTCATTTCGTCAGTTTTTTCTCCATTTGCTATTGCCGAAGAACTTTAACAGCTCTTGCGTATGCTCCTGCCGACCTCTTACTCAATATGGACTCTCTGACCATTATACTCGAAGCACTGTGGGACGTTATTGACACTATTGTGCTGTTGGCCTCGTTTCAAACGGCGACACCAACTCACAGTTCAACATTCCCGAAGCACGTCTAGCATTGTGGCAAATGCTGCTGACGCCCTCGGTTCTCGCCCTGACGGTGATGACGAAGGACATACCTTGGTTCATATCGCTACGGCACTTGTTGCGGGCGACCTTGTCGACATCGTTACTTGACCTGACGGTGATGGCAACTGGGTGCCTAAGCCTGCTCGAATCCAATAATTCCCGTCAGCTAACGCAACCTCGAACACTGTATTTCAGACTGTTACACCGACTCACTCACTCACTACCGCGGACTATACCCACTTCCCACCTCCACCAATTCCTTCGAACACTTTTCTACTGTTGGGAGGATGTCGTTTTCTTATTTTGAAAGTCGATCGACTATAATCTAGATGGAGTTGAACCCCTTACACTCTAGTAGCCTAAGTACGCTGTCCATAGATTTGCTTAGTGGCAGTATTGACAAAAAAGATATAGATAGCACCAGAGCAACTTCTACAGACCCCGAACTGTCGAACCGCCGAACTGTCGGACTGCCGGGCTGCCGAGCTGTCGAAGCGCTGAATTGTTGAACCGCTGAACTGTCGAATCCCACAACTGTGCTGATATATTCTCGACGAACGAACGTACTGTTTCTGCGCAAAATTGAAATTATTTACTGGATACTCTCAAGGATCAGCTTCGATGGCGTCACTGGAGTTTAAAGTACGATGTTAACGATGATGACCCATGTCACCTCCCTCCATATTGCGTCATCCCCGCTAACCCTGTTTCTTCACTTACCGGCGGTGTCATGTATCTCGTCAATACAGCCCATTTTCGCGGATATTGACACTAGCAATCTAGAATTGATGCGATCCTTTGCCTTTTGCCCTACTGGCTATTACCCTCATCATCAGTGAATGTTCGGCGGTATTTTATCCAAGAATCCACATGATTTACACGACCTCCACAAGGCCATATGACGTCGCTTGCCTTTGCTGTGACTCCCCGTGATCTCTTTTTTTGAGCAACCCGATTGATTATCCATGTTTTGGACCCGAGCGGGGAGACATCTAGAGGGAGTACACGAGCCATCATACAGTGAAACAGCGTTACTGGAACTCACTGGCATGGAGCATTCCATGATATAATAATTACACCTGGGGCTGCTGATTATTGGACGATAAACCTGACGATATGCAAGCTACCGAACTGGCAAGAGAGGATTGACTACAAGTTTCCATATCGTATTTATAAGCTGCATCTTAGCTTTCAAGCATCTTTGACCCAAATATGAATACTGATATACATGCCGATAATGACCTTGACAGCTGCAGGTACGCTACTCTCAAGAGTCCTCGACCATGTTCACGCTATGTTTCAAGTGAAAGACGAAGACCATCTGCACATCGGGGGTGGGTGGCACACCTTACACATCAAATTCGAGACCCGAATAAACTCTAAGATATATATACTCGTATGAGACCTAGACGATCTGCACAGTATATGTACCGGTTCTGGTGGGGAACAACGATCACGTAATGACGTACATCGAACGGGAAACTTAAACTAACTCTACAATCTTCAAAATACACTAAACCTAGCCGTACTGGTGCATATCTATTCGTAGAAGAAGATTTTGTCAAACGTGAGAATACATACTAATAAGATACCTAGACGACCTGCGCGGTATAACTATCGGCGGGGGAACTGATCATATACACGATACACATCGAACGGGAGACAACACCTAGCAAACTCACAGTTTGTCCAAGCAGGAGGCAACCCATGCGATGGCCTGTGCTCTCGATTATTCGGACCTTGGTGTATGCCAAGGAGAATTACCTGACATAACGAGGTATTGGTCTCCATATCCTTCGACAGGCGTTTTCATCGATCCAGGTACACCTCAGAGTATTGAGATCGAGAAGTGCTACAACTCAAAATTCAGCTGTTCAAGCGACCTACGACTGCGACTCATCAATGTTTTCTGAGCGGGGCTTAAGACTATGGCGGGTTCCGGGAGGTGTGCTAGGCTACAGTCAGAGCAATGACGGGAGCATATCAGTGCTGCGTGAAAGTCATCTTGTTGTCCCAACGACTTCACCTGCCATTTGGAATCGTTTGAATTTTGTTGGAGTGTACTATTGCAAAGGAGATGGTAGCAGCGGTTGATGGTATCATTCTAACGAGGTTCCTGTGCGTGCAGCTAGGGCTGCGCGGCATGCAATCATCGCACCTGAGCTACGGCACACCATCTTGCAAGGCCGTGACATCCATGTACCGTCCTGATCTAGTCGCCGTATCATTCAAATTGACCTGCCTGAAGGATTTTTGCGTTGAGAGTTGGGAACTGGTAGTTTACTCCATGGAATATGTTCTTGTATTGGCTTCAGTGTTCTAAATGTCTAACGATTGAGGAGTGATCCAGGAGATCTCTACTGTCCTACTATGTCTTGCTGGTTCAAGTCGTTCAACATCACTACAAATGTTCAGTACTTGATCTAGTGTAGCCATCTCTTACTACGGATTATCTAGTACACCCGTGGCTCGTTGCATGATATCCTGCGGACGGTATGTGTTCCAATATATGGGCATAGTGTATACGGCCTTGCTTGTTGTTAGAAGGCTGTAACTCTTTGAAACTTTCTAGGGGTGGCTACTGGTGCTATGCACTACGGACATACTGGCCACGTGTGCAGTGTTTTCTGTATCCGCATGTCACGGCTGATCGTGGCCCGAAGATGAAGCGCCTTACTCATGGTCGGCTACAGACGACTTCATTGATAGTAGGATTGGGTTGTTATGAAGTAGCGCGGTGTTGGGGTTCCAGTAATATAGTTTTCTCCATATTGGTGTTGAGCGCAAGCCTTACTTGGGGGATTCCTGCTTTGCGGAAGAACTGTCTTATGTGATGGGGATTATTTATTGGACGGGACTTCCACATGTCATTATAGTGTGTTGGGAATCACGGCTATACTAACCGGTCCAAATTAATTACAGATACGATGCTAGGAGCGGCGGATCTGTATTACGGGCTCTGCGACATGCGGTACTCGGCCTCTAAAGCGGAAGTGACGGGCTTGCAGGACTGGAAATATGTACTTAGCTGAAATGAAGGAATGCGGGATAGGTGATCATTTTTCGTTGGCACCTTACAATCTAAAGAATAGTATAACTGACCTAATTTTGAGTTAGGGGTCGAAAATATGAGAAAAATCCGTGGTGGCTCAGTTCGGGCTAAAAACAATTAGTGTTCGAATTTTTGAAGGTTGGAAAGCTGAGATTCCGATTTCGTTTGTGGGAATTTGGTGGCGGGAGTCCGGTAATGGGTGTTTGATGATCGGAAGTTCGGTGTGATCAATGAAGCACATGGTTGAATCCACAATCCTGTACCGTTTATCACCTGAGCTTAAATGCTTCGCATGTGACGTATGTTGGATGCCGGATGCTTATTGCTAGGTACTTGGATAGTATCAGTCGGCTCACTTTGTCGTCTTTTACAGCTTTACTGACATTCATGCCCACATGATTACCTTACATTTCCATGCTCTCTCTCCGCTTCCTGTATCTCAATGTACTGTATGTAGCATGCATTCAGATTTCTTTCTGTTCTGGGTGGTGTGGGTGAGATTTCCGGGTCTTGAGTTATTCCGCTTTAACACCGCAATAAGGCACATGATCGAACACTTTTTCCAACCTGTTTAGTGTCGGCCGTCGGCCCTTCCAGTGCTTTTCCGGGATCCACGTCGTGTGTGCTGGCCATACCGCTGTTGCCTAGTCTCTTGCATAGATAGTGGGACAGCTAACCACCCAACTACGTATGCACTTCCAGCAACAACCCCACTTTCTACCAGACATATCACTCTGCGCTCCTAACTGGCTATGCAGCCCTATTTATCTTTCTGTCAACACACCACAAGCAGGTGAGGCTACGTATGCTTTGGGGGTCAAAATTCGAAACTTCATATCGTCATAACTACACAACTAGGTTAGGGGTAGGCCTTTCTAATGTCTGATGCTGCGGCTATATGGTGAAGCTTCAACTTTGTACTCACTATGTCGTCATGGCAATCACAGAAAATCACTCGTTTTAAACCCACCCAATGTTGCGTATACTTGGATCTGTCTCAGCCTCCGTTATTGTCTTGTATGAGGATACAACTTATATCAGGATACGGGGTAGATTGTAGATACATGCGTATGCAGACGCACATGGGAGACTGTATGTATCGGGTCTTTGAGGCCTCGATATATCGATGGATACACACAGTCAACTACTAAAACACCTAAAATGGACTAGATATCCGCCCGGGCGGAGGAATGATTTCAAGCTTAGCTTTTTGACAACAACCAGCGGGTATTGGTTATGTGGTATAGTCTTAGGCAGATTAGCTCGGGGATGCTGGCAGGACCTGGCGCTGACTGCCTCCTCTCACCCATCTGCTGGGGCTCTGCCTCCAGATTCTCCAACAGCGGAATCTGGTATTCGAATCCCGCTCCCCCCTTTCGGAGCTTGTCGTGATACATCTTGTCGAAGCCCTTGGTTTGCTTAGGGCTGAAAGAATTATCATTGACGATAGGACACGCGCGGCACTATGGGCTGCCCGCTTCATAGGATTCAACCTGTACAGATCTAGATATCCGTTGTCCTTCTGTCTGCCACCTCTTTCTCTGTTCCTTTCATTAGTGTATAGTTGTATTGGTCGGCTGTGTAGCCTGTAATGCGATTTATGATTGCGTTTCATTTTTCTCATATCTCTGTATAAGCCGCTTTTATAGAGAAGGGTTAAAATAAAGCAAAACGCCAGTTACCATCGAAGAAAATGTCGTTCAGAAATACTATGATAATCAGTTAGTCGAAGATTCTAGGACAACCTTTGCTCCTTGATCTCATATAACAAATGCGGTGGCTGAAAATGTTTTGCGACGGCCTAGAGAGCAATAGGGTTTGCAGGAGGAGGTTGTGTGGAATTTATACGGGGAGAACATCTGAGAAGGGTCAAAATTTTTAGAGAATCATGCCTGATTACTCGGAGTTTCTAGTAGCGTACTGGTTACTTTCGGATGAAGACGGTTGATTGTATCCAGGGAAGTCAATGAGCCCGGTCTTGTCCGAGTGGACTCAGTCGGTCCGTGGGCTTGGTCGAGTCCAGTCCGAGGTGATGGACTGGACGGGACCGACTTACTCTAAGGGGGTCGGAAATGTGCTTTTTGTGCCTTTCCCCATACAAATGAAAAATGATAATGCACCGGTTGTATGGTACAAAAGGCACCAGGATGTGCTAGAACCAGTTTGTTGGAAAGATGGAGGTGTTGAAATAGTGATGCTAGAGAAGCTTGATTGTATCCTATCTAAGAGGGCCACAAGGCCAATATATATGAAAGTGCAAGTATGGCTGAATGGCAACAGCCCGTATCAGAGTCAACAGTCATCTCCGGCCATACGAGACATCACCGTCTCCGGCCATACAAGACATCATCATCTCCGGCCATACAAGACACCATCTCCGGCTGAGACCTGTATATGCAATACTCCCCCTCTTGCTATACACCGTAAAGCAAGAAACAAATGAAAAAAGATGAAACAAAGTGATTCCCATAGTAGCCTCCTTAAAACCCTGCGAGAGTGAGCAGGGAAAGAGTACTACCGTAGCCTGAGGATTTGGTCGGGGAAACTCTAGATCAAACAAATGGTATACTACCTTGAATAGTAGTATAGGTCCCTGAAGAATAACACCTTTGATAGATGGTTGAAAACCCTGCAGGGAGCCAAGAGCTAACCTATCCAGATGATTTCCCACTTGGTGAAAGCCAGCCCATCCAGATCATATCCAGCCAGCTGAGACACAGCCTTTCTCCCATCTGTTAATTTATGTTACAGTTATAAAAACAGCTGTTAAGCAAGGTCAGCTGGATGGAATCAAGATTGGGCAATATTGCCTACTAGCGGGCAATGAGTAGATCATTTCATGTGTAACATTGGTCCTTATTGGACAAATGTTTGTGAAGTTGTCATGGGTGTGTGGTAGACATATCAAGGGAAGATTTCATCAACCACACTATCCTCTCATAACCCGGTAAGGGGAGTAAGGGGCTGTCATACTCTAAGTAGAGTGAATACAGTATGATTACAACAAAACCCTGGGGGCGGCAAAGCCGCCACCATGAGGATGGCCATCCATAAAACAAAGAAATCCGTCTATCCAAAAGCAGAGTGAAACAACCTTAAATCCAACCTTCCGTGATGGTAGAGCTTCTGCTCGTGACTCGGTATCGATGGGAGCTTGCGCTCTTGACTCGGCATTGATGGGGGCTTCCGCTCTTAACTTATCATCGATGGGAGCTTTGGCTACCAGCATATTTCGTAGCCGTCAGTGATCGTCAATCGTACACGGCATATCTATCATATCAGCATCTCAGAAGGTGGTTATAGTCACCATGTATTTAAGTGCGCTTGTGCTCTTCCGGGCACTCGTACAGTGCTTCCGCATGCTTCATACAATATCGGTAATCGTCGTGTGGTATCAGACATATCGGTATTCATTGGCAATTGGCATTGACTTGTAGATGCTTCTCAGTGATGTAGTTCGGAAGAAGTGTCGGTGACCTTCCGGTCGACTTCTTGGTAGTCATCTCAGTGGACTGCCTGCCGGTGGGCTTTCAGCTTGTCGGTAGGACTTTATTATACAGACACGGCTATCTCCCCCTTTATGAAAGATCATTGCTCCGCCGACGACTTATATATATATTGATTGTGGATTGCCATCGTGGCGCGGTAGCAGTGTAATCGTGATTCTGGATCGTAATTGTAATCTCTCTGTGATTCGATACGTAATTTGGTTCGGCTTTTTGCTTCATCTGCACACTATCTTCCTTGGGCTTCGGCATGTTCTTAGTCGACTTCTCTGCGGCCATCTTGGTAGGCAGCTTCGGTAGAATTTTTGTTGGCTTCTCGGTTGTCATTTGGTAGGCCTCCGGTATGGTGATTCGGGATTCAGTTCGGTATGCCGTTCGGCCATAGTTTCTTGATCCTTCGGTATGCCATTCGGTAAACATCTCTAGCAGTGGCTTTATCTGGTTGGGCTCCCGGTAATCCTCTCATTCGATCTCCTTCAGGACCAATTCGGTAGCTTTATCGCAGTCATTTGGTATCTCGTTTGGTATCTCGTTTGGTATCTCGCTTGGTATCTCGTTTGGTATGTCATTCGGAACTTCGTAAAACCACATAGGACTCATACAGCTTCCATTCGGTTGTCTTCATTGTAGATCTTCGTAGCTTGGTTGATTGAGTCTGGCAAAGATTGCAGATGCATCAGTGCCTTCCGGCAGTGTCATGTAGAGATTGTCATCAACTTCGTAATTAGGAGATGCGGTGTCTATATAGTTAGCTTGTCAATAGGAGTACAAGTCATACTGAAGTTTATGTGCTTGTAGCTTGCCAGCTTTAATCAATTTAGATGCAAGTAATAATTATATGATCGCTTCCACAGAAGCCTGGAGTGGTATGAGTTGTAGCTTGTAGTGATAGTAGGCATGATCTGTGTTCAATAGTAGTATTGACTTCTTGGTCATGGCCACTGCTTGGCAGGCTGTATCATTTATGCAGTGGAGATGTCGAGTGTAAATAACGGTTTCTCTAGACACCAGTGGTGAAACCTCCTTGTCAGAAGGATATGATCTCGCACTGGTACATGCAGGGAGACTACGACAGCTTGTCAGCCTCGGGCAGAGGATTGTGGCCATCTGTAACATCATCATCAGTACGGCCATGAGTACTATGTGTGTAGCCTACACCTGTTCGACTGGTTCCAGCGTGGTCATTGAGAAGTTCATCTCCATCCTTTTGTTTGTCTTGTACTCAGAGAAGTCCATCGCTAATATCTGTGTAGTTATTGAGCGAACTATCTCTACCTATTCTATTGTCTTGTTGATCGTTTTCATTGTTAACTGGCTTTGTCTGAATCGCTGTAGGTGGTAAACAGAAGCCTGGTGATTGATACTTTGCAGCTATCGCATTCTTAGTAGTGTTTGACTGCTTCTTCCCCGAATTCATTGATCAGCAAAATGGATTTTAGTCTCTGGAAGACTCCAGGAGTGTCTGAGAGGATGTGGAGTGTAAACTTAGAAGCATCAATTTCAGGAGAGTATCAGACCCTAGGATGGCATTCCGGCTGGCCTTCAGAGAAACGGGGATCTTTGATAACTGGTACAGGAGTAACTGGAATCTCTGATAACTGGTATAGAAGTACCATAGGAGTGATTGTGATAAGTTTGGGAACGCGTCAGAGTGCCGGAGAGAACTGTGGGTGCACTTGGAAGTGTCGGCGAACCAATGCGGAAATCACAAACAAACTCTGAAAGATGCCTCGGTTCATATAGATATTTGTCCTGCGGACTGCGGGTGTTGACTGAGACTCTCCGGATGTCCACGAGCAATCGATTTCCCTCAGCAGCGAATATGATGCATGGATTCATGTTCATTATGAATTCTGAATCATACTGGCTACCATCATCTTCAACACTGTATTAATTGCCTCGCTACATTATAGTACCAAGGAAAATGGCAAGTGATTCAAACATAAACACAGGCACAACGAAACCATAACCGGACTAAACAGTCACAATATATCAATCAAACATGGTGTCGATGTCATCCACTGCTTCTCACATCTCATTAGGGCCAACAAATAAGGGAATATATAATTCATCAATAGCACAAAGAAGCTGGAGGCGCACCTTCTATTTGGTGATTATTTGTACCTCGCGAGTGGCTGAAATTGAATTCCTATCTCGTGTAGCTCGATTTGTGATATCTAACAAACGTGCAATGAGATGTTAGCTAGCTGCAAATGAAAATTTGCATTTGAAAGGCAATATTATATATTCGGATGAGAAAGGGGACAAGCTACCAGGGAAAAGCGCAGCACCAGATGGGAAGTGGTGTGTTGCAGGAGTGCGGAATGAAAAAGAAGAGTACCAAATCTATGCTGCGGAGCGCCAAGGGGGATTGAG
>Ga0307515_10007408_pt1 | contig 21689 bp, 19 predicted proteins | sample 17_EM_MG_FD_194513 | JGI IMG/M metagenome (GOLD analysis project Ga0307515, IMG submission 194513) | Populus trichocarpa ectomycorrhiza microbial communities from riparian zone in the Pacific Northwest, United States - 17_EM | ecosystem: Host-associated > Plants > Roots > Unclassified | place...
GTGTATATAAAACTGTTTAGTTTTTCGTTTTAAAAATATTTTTGAAAAAAATAAAATTTTATTTATTTTATTTATTTCAAATTAATATTTTTTTTGTATTTTCAGATCATTTTAATGTACTAATATCAAAAATAATTTTTTAAAAATAATAAAAATATTATTTTAATACATTTCCAAGCAAAAAAACATTTTAAAAAACAACCGCTATCACAATTCCAAACACCCCTTAATCGCTATCCACTATCCATCATATTAATTGACACACCCTCTTTCTTTTTTAAATCTTAATATTTGAATCATGACCTTCTGACCAATAAATTAACTTAGAAGACTGCTAAAACACCTTGCAAACAAAGTTCCAAAAATCATTTCTTCGAATTTAAGTAAATTACAGAAATTTGTATTTTATCTTTTAGTTTGAAGCCTTGAAACTCTGAATTTCAGCGATGATTGGGGTTTAAAATTGATAATTTGCTATGAATGAATTCATGGTAATAATTAATACATTTCATTTGTTTGTAGTCTGGCTACAAATAGTGTCAAAGATGAGGTCTGGATCTAAATAACCTATAGTTCACGTATAAGATTAATAGAAAAAGAATAATGCTAAATATTAATAAATTACTACTAGAAAAAAAATCGCCACGTTATTTTATCTTGAAAAGAAATCTCATTAGGAAATTAGTACGATTTTATCCATCAAAATCATTAATATGCAGGGGAAAGGAGCATGGGCTGCGGTCATTTTGTAAAACATTGCTAATTTTGAGCGTGATAAATGGTTTAAAAACTCAGAAATTCAAGAAATCTTGCTCATGTAGTAAAACATAAAATGATCTCAAACATTACTACATTAGGTGAGAGCACCCTGTGGATCACGCCTGCAAATTCTGCCTTCATTATATCATACATATTTAATTATATTGGTGCTCATGGTATGGTCTCATACATTGCACACATTGCACGTATTTGGGACAGCGGTAGAGGTTTTTTATTTGGAAATATATTAAAATAATATTTTTTTATTTTTTTAAATTTATTTTTCACAACAGCATATCAAAACGATTTAAAAACACATAAATTTTTTTTTAAAAAAAACAAATTTTTTGAAAAGTACGGTACAACCGCGCTACCAAACACCCTAATTGGTGAGAGAACAATACATAATTGTTAATTAACAATCCAATAAATGTGGAGATTTTCAACAGATATTTCATGAGGATGAATTTCTTTCCCTTTTTAGGAAGTGAGCTTACCCTGTGCATTGCTGTTGGGTTCCGGCTCTATTCCTCCTCAACATTAATCATCCCACTGAAGGAGGGGCTGACCTTACTGAGCTCACGACCCAAGTGTCTAAATACATTGGTCATTCCACAAGCTGATATCTCTCATCTCTACATTATCAGAAACTGATGTGTTCATGCATTTAACATATTATTTTTTCTGGACTTCTTCTTCCTCCTGTTATAGACATATAAGAAACATGAGATGTTATCATGCGTAAATTCAAACACAGCTTTCACGCAATGACTTTGTACAACTCATTATAAAAAGGAAGAAATAAAGAACAATACTAGAAAATGATTCCGACACATTGACAGAAAAGAAGAAAAATATTTTCTAATTATTTTATCAGTAAAAAATTGAATTTCTTCAAAACAGCGTTGTTTATAACATTTAGACTAATGATCTCTATCCTAGTTGTATCTTTTTATTTTTAAAAAATAGACTCAAAGAATAACTAATACAATACAACTACTTACTCACTGATCACCCATAAAATTATCTATCAAATCGGTAGTCCAGGCCTTATTTTACCAAATCCATATTTTAGGGGTAAAATACGCCATTAAACCCCAGATCATATAAGGAATATTTTTGGCTGGTTCAACGCAAGCAGCTCCAATCCAAACCCAAACCTATTCCACATTAAGTAACCAGATGCTACTATACTGTGGTGCATGTGTTTTGGTACAATCCACGAACTCAGTTGACTAAGAAATAGGGTACGAATTAAGGATAAAAGAAGCCAGGTAATGAAGTCCTGAACCACTCAATTTTCAAAATAATGCAAGGGCAGCTTTTAACATGGGTGCCTTCAATGTGCTTACAAGCAGGCTTGTGTGTCGATCAAATGTGGTGCCAGCGCTTGTCTTTTGTGTATGCATTCATGCATGGGTATGATTTCTAGGTAAAGAGAATTGAAATTACCTTTCTTTCGTTTGCTGTACAAAACTACTATGTTTCTTCTGTATGGCTTTGCAGGAGCGGGACCTTTTGGCTGCTTGATTCAAAGCTCCTTACCCCATCATCCACTCCCACCTTTTCTTCTTTGGCTTTTCCCCACATCACCGAATAAAACCCGATGACAATCACAGTTGCACCGACCAAACTAAATATTTCAACTAGGATGGTAAATGATGTGTCCTTGTGTCTTCTCTTTATTATAGAGAGAAAGATAATATAACAAGGTAGGAATAGAACCAACTTGGCAGCATGATAAAATATCAAACCTATTACCACCTTCAAACAAAAATAGAAAAAAGAAAATATACCTTCCAAGATACAAAGTATCCCTTAAGCAGATGATACTAACAGCAGCTGCGATGACAATTCCCAAGGGCTTGAACATTGCAACAAAAACAGGTCCTGTCTTATGCAGGCACCAAGTAGAAACGCCAACTTGGAATGCAGAGCCGAAAACTCCCTGCGTTACAACTTATTAAAGTTTTAAGTCATTATTTTCAAGTTAAAGAAAAACAGACATCATTCAGAGAAGCCAAGTAGGAATGAGAACCAAAATTGCTTACACCAATCCACAATATTAAAGCTTGCATTGGTGGGGGCAAAAGAGATTAAGCATGTAGATAGCAGATTATTATGTCTTTTTCTACATGAAAAATATGAAGATTTTTTCACTGCTTACCGAATACACAACAGCAATCCATCTTACAGTAGGTTTTAAACTCCAAGCACCAGGGTCCCTCTCCATAAACAAACAAACTATTGTAGACAAAATGGTCACAGAGAAGCAGTAAAAAAAGACTACAATAAGCTCTGCTGGATATTTCTTAAGGATCAATGCCTGAAACATGAAGAACATTAGCTAGAAATTCTTTTTCTGTAACTGTTGAGACTAGTTTTCATTTTCCTTTGAGATTTTTAATAAATATTACCTGTATAATTAGCCATGCAGAAGCCATAACACAATCAACTGCAAGGAGCAGTCCTCCAATAATCCAATTTTGCTGCTGCGAGAGAAGCTCATGAGGCAAGTTTGAAGTAGAGGGTGCCATCAGAAGTGGGGGGCCCTTATAGTAACAGACAATGAATGCCCCTGCAACCGATACTATTGTTCCCGTTGATTTAACCAAGGCACTGGAGCTCCTCCAGTCAAGTTTCTCCATCCTGAGACAACCGGTCAAATAGATTTATACCCATGTAATGTTTATGCTAATTTATTTCAATCCTATTTCCCAGTAGCATCTCCAGTCTGCAAAAATTTCACTACTAGTCTTAATCAAGTATTGCAGCTCTATTAGAGAGCAGCACTTTTGTTTTGTTTTTATTTTCCTTTTGACAATAGAAATTCTGGACAAAATGGAAACAAAAACAAAACAGCAAAAACATAAGGAAAGAAAAGAAAAGAAAATCAGATTCCAATGTCAAGGGAGAGCAATGGAGAGTTAAGCGACAAGACAAGCTCCAACCTAATGGTTCTTTGCCAACATAAAAAGGAAATTAATTGTACAAGGATAAATTTCTGTCTAATTTTAATAATTTCATTCTTAGAGAATTTTTGGTGAGTGAAAGATGGAATAGAAGTTGTAAAATGGAAAACCCAACTGAAGTTGATATTTCCATTGCCAACCTAAGAAAGCTGCTCTAACTTGTAGAAGCACTGATTCCTCAAAAAAGGGCTTGCCATTATTTAGGAGAATACCCTAGAAAACAATGATTTTGCAAAAACCAATAAAAACCTTTGAAAAAACTCAGGGCATAATCTCATGCACAAAATGAAGTAAACTAGGTGAATCTCTCTGCTGAATCACTAATTAAAGTAAGATCCATAATAACCTGCAGGCTTCCTCCATGACACGATCTGAGTACCCTTCATTACTAGCCCGACCATTAGTAAGTAGGTTGCAAGTTCCAACGATGTCTAAGAGAAAATCTCCCACTCCAGCTTTCTTGTGATGAAAAATCACAATGAATCTATAACCATCCAATATAAATAGGATCTGAGGGAAAACAATAAGGACCTGTCCTGGAAAGGGCCCCTCAGATGCTAGCTCCTAGTGTGTGTTACCGAATAAAAAAACGCTAGAACTGCTATTGTTGAGCCTAGAACATATTTAAAGAAAAAGAGAAGAAAAAATCAGGTGTGGTGATAATGATTCAAAAATTTCTTGTTCCAGCTTCCAAGCCCTACAACATGGCTATTGCTCCTAATAGTATTCCTTCTACAGGTTTGTCAATAGCTCTTGGAAGACACGTTCTCCAAAAGTTCTCTCAGTGATTGAGGAATTTATCTTTCCCCAGCATTGTGTTCAAGGCTCAAAACAGGATTCTGATTACTCCAATATGACCTGGTCAGCCTTCTTGATAGGTTTTCCAAGTGACTGGGAATTAAAATTTGAGCTGCTTTAACTTTAAACTAATCAGAAGTTCGATATCTTTGGATGCTGCCTGCCCCCAAAATCCGATAAGAATTTTTTTATCTACTAGCTATAAAAATCAGCAGTATCAACATGCACGGACCTGACTTTTTTTCCATCTGAATTAAATATTTAAATGCCGTTAGTTTCATGAAATACCAGATAATGTCATACTCACCGATAGAAAAGAAAGGAAATATGGAGGTCAATTCTACTTTAAAAGTTCATCATAATTCATGGAAATCAAATTCAGTGAGTAAGTAAAATCAAGAGGAAAGGTTAACCTGAAAGCAACGGCAAGTATGAAAGTAAGACCAGGAATGAGGTTGAGCATGGCAGTGCCAAGTGTAGCAGAGCTCAAGTTAATCCCCGCATACCCAAATATCTGCGCCAACCAGCTGAACAAACATAGCAAATCATCCCAATCAAAACCAAACAAAGCAATAAAGATTCAATCAAACAAAATCAAAATAAATTAAAATCGCATACCCAAATAGACCAAGCAAGAAGAATCCACAGAGAATAGGGAAGGTGAGTGGAGGTCTCTCTGATCTGACAAATTATGTAATCAAGGAATTTGAAACCCAAGAAAGAGAAACAACTTCTATTTAACAATAGCGCATGGGATGCAATGAAAAGTAGAATACCTGTGAAGGAAGAAAGAAGAAGGGAGAAGAATGAGGGAAGCAAGGGCATTGGAGTAAAGGACAAAGATGAAATTGGTCATGCCATCTGACATGGCTGCTTTGCTTAAAATCATTAGCCCAACTTGTGCACACTCTGCCATTACCATCCCCACGAATGGAGCTGCTGCTTTCAAACCCATTTCCACTTTGCAGCAAGACAGCTGCAGCGATGTGCTATTAATGAATGAAATCCATACGTTGAATCAATATTCAGACAAGCTTTTCGGACCTCCTTGTCCCTATCACGAAGACCCCGTCTGGCATTTCGTTCCGTGTGGATAGATTTTGATTTTTTTATTTAAAATTAATTGTGATGATATTAAAAATAATTTTAAAAAAATAAAAAAATATTTTTTTAATATATTTATAGAAAAAGCATCTTATAAAACAATCATTACAATTTTGACAGCTTAGTTACTTGGTTCCAAAAGTTTAGATTCCATAGGCTCGACCTGATAATACATTCTTGCTAACCTGCTCAGCTTCTCTAATTTGACATTGGTAGAGCAGGGAGGATCGAGACTAAACAGTTCTCGTCTTGAGCTTGGCCTCACAGGCGGAGCCCCGAGTCACCTCGCTCTCTTAAGATTTGTTCACCGCTAACTTTTGTGCTTGTGGCCATTTTCTTCTCCTTTGGACCTTCTCTCTTGGTGGCAAAGAAAATAAACACACTGCTAATGGTCAAGGATATGGTTATCTGTGTAACGAAGATATTTTGGTATTTTTATGATGGGTGTTTGCCTTTTAGATTGTACGATAAATTATCATAAATACCTATAAAATTAATACATTGTTCGGCGTTATAAAAGAGTAGATTTGTATTTTTAATTATAAGTATACAATAAAAAATCAATTTGCTCTTATATACAAAAATACTTTGATCGCTACAGAAGGATGTTTTTGTCTTACACAATCAAAATACCTCTTTGCCCTTAGGGTTTAATTTCTTATGCCTTGAATCTGAGGGCATTTTTGCTATTGCACTATTTTGTTTTTTTGTTACTGTGTAAAGTAATGGTTAGTTTTGTTTTTTAATAAATTAAAAATATTTTTTAAAAAATCATTAGCGCGTTATGCGGAACCACGGCGCGTGTGGCTGATTCTAGCATCCTCCCCGTGGACTTTAAAAATGAATGTTCTATGTGATTTAGAATATAAATAAAATAAGTGGTAGGGTTGTAAAAAAGCAGTTGAAATATGGAACGCGGTTCAATTTCCGTTCTCAAAAATTTTGAAATTTATTTTTTTTATTAAAATTTAATATGATTTGAATGTTTTAATGTGCTGATGTAAAAAATAATTTTTAAAAAATAAAAAAAATATTATTAATATATATTTTGACACAAAAAATTATTTAAAAAATATTTATAACCACATTATCAAACAAGCGGTGAAGTGTTAATCGAATCGTGGCGGGCGTTTGGTTTGTTAGTAATTAATTAAATATAATGGTGGAGATCAATAGGTATTAAAAAAAATAACTAAATATGATTTTAAAAAAAAATAACGAATGCTGGTGGAACCCAATAATAGATGGAAGAAAAAATGAATGATGCTCTGCCACACTAATAAAGTTTCCCAGCACAAAAGTCAAAAGAGGTTAAATACAATTTTATGCAATGTAAGAAATACAGCATCAAATTAACTTTCCTATCCATTTTAGCCCCTCTTCTTTCACAAAGTGAAAAAACATCTTGCACTCCTCGATGGCATGTTCGTCGGCACCCGATCTAATTAGTGGCGGAAAGAATAGCCACATGGCTGTCATCATTACGAACCCCACCGTCAATGGCCCTGAAACCGCCCAATGCAGCTGCCATCTACCCCCAAACCACCTCTTCATAGCAAGCTCCACGACCAAGCACACCCCTTGCAGCACAAAGAACATCGTGACTTCCCATGAAGGGCTTGCGCGTGTGACGCGGTAAAATAGGAGCTCGTGCATGAGACCGGAGACTAGGAAAGAAGCCGCCACTGCCGGGAGCGGGGCCCACTCACCTAGCAAGGATCCCAAAGAAGACCTCACGGGTTTGTATACGGTATGGCGCAGTAGGTTTGTTACCATGAGGTTCCACCTTCTGCCCCAGAAATCTTGCAAAGATGTTGACAAATAAGGCTCATTGGACGGTGGTTCTAGCTCCATGTGTAGTATGGCATGTACCGTAGCGTTGAATACACCAAAAATTATGTCCACCAACAAGTATACCATGCAACAGTATAGAGCAAGGACCAATTTTTGGTGAAACCTGCCCTTGTAATCATTCACGCCCACTGAGATGGTAAAAAGCAAGACTTTCGTCGCCAAATTCAGAGCTAATTTCGGTGGGTTTTGGGGTGTTTGAGAAGATGGGTACTTTTCATTTTGCTTTATTTTGATGGGAAGGAGAGCTTTAGAGATGAATTGAAGGAGGGAGTTGGATTGGTCACATGAAAGCGGACCGTGATCGAAGGCAAAGAGGGCAAGCTTGAAATTGGCTAACCAGGAGATGAACAAGGAGGCAATAGTATTTGGAAATAAGTAGGAGAAGAAGAGAGGAAGGGTTATGAAGAGGTAGAAAATGGGAAGGAGAGAGACAAGCCTAAGCTTACCTTTCGGGATCTTGGATGATATGAAATGACAGTAGATTAAAGATGCCAAAACTGAGAGAGATGCCTTGATCAAGTTCTTGATTTCCCCCTCCATTCTTGCCTGTTTGTGCGTTTTTCCGTTTTCAATAGCTTGTAATTTGTGTCTGCAAATGGCTTTTGATTTTGAGAATGTCACGATGACATATACCTCTTTGTTTTTTATTGATCATTCACCTTGGACAGCCCCGGTCTATTTGGTGCGCTGCCGACGTTCTTTCCTTTCGGATACAAAGAATGTGATTCCATTTTTCACTAAAAAATCAACGGTACTAGATTTTTTTACATATATATTATTATCAGCATATATTTAAAAGTACTTGACATTTCAATATAGCAATAAAGACGGAAATGTAAATTCTTTTTCATTTTGATATTCAAAATTTTGAAAATATTTTATTTTTTATAAGTTTATTATGATTTGATAACTTGATTTATGAGTTTTATGGGTTATTTAAATTGATTTATTTTTTTATATATTTTTTATCTGGATTTTACAAGTTAACTTGAGTTATTTTTTTATTAGTTTTTTTTAATTTAATTTTTTAATATTGAATTAATTAAAAAATTAACTTGAGTTTGAATGCTTGTACTTATATACTTGTAGTTGTTATTTTAATACTTGTTATTTTTATTTTCATTGTATAATAAGGTGCCTCCGGATTTTAAAGAGAAAATGTTCTCTTTCTTTCTTTCTTTCTTTTTGGTTTTTTAGATACAAAACCATCCCACCCACATGTTGTAATAAAAAATGAAAATTTTCTACTTCTTTAATTTTTAAAAGAGCCATAATTTCTAGTATTAACATCATATGGAAAATGTTCTTTTAATAGCGCTATCCTTCTAAATAAATCAGTGCATTAACTAATATCTGTTCTCATCGACCTAGACAACTACATAGAAGAATACCAATATATAGAGATCGGAGACGAGGTCCACAAAGCTTCAAGCTGGCTGTTCAAACTGCTATGCTTTTCACCATGGACGAGGTTGGTCTATCAACACCATAGAAGTACAGAATGATTTCAATTTTCAAGCGCAGAAACCAGGAATATGAAAGACCTGGTATGAAAATAAATCCTGGCCTCTCTCACCATCACGGGGACCCATTAAAGACGCAAAAAAGGAAAGCAAATTTCAAGACAGCATCTCTGTCGCTTTTCCGTCTGCTGGTTGCTCGATGAGTACATCTGTGGAAAAAGACCAGCTTCCTACTTCTCAGTACTTGACCAGTCTTCTCAATACTGAAAATATCTATGGATCCTAAAGATGCAACCATTGCCAGGTTGCTGGATAACTAGCTCTTACTAGAACACTGTTCATATGTTTTTATTCATTGAATAAAGACATGAAAGTTGGTGCGCATAGAAACAGACATGGAATTGAACATAAACCATCGTACGAGGAAAGCGAAAGCCTGGAGGAATTTTCCCTTTCTTCGACATCCAATGTGTAAATTGGGGAATAATGGGGGTGGGGTGTACACACTCATACACACTAAAAGGATTCTCTATTCTTTTCCCTTTGATGGGAAATCAACCTCAGAAGCAGCTGTTGCTCAGAAGCAAAACGTATAGTCATAGTACAAGAACACTAGTAATAATCACTTTGAACATGTGTATCCACCTAGCGGAAATCTGCAACTAATTCCTTGAAGAGTCCGAGTAGGCTCTCAATACTCATCACTGAATGGTCAGCGTTATCTCTTACCCGCACACTCACCTGGAAACAACACAGGACAACAACAATTATTTTTTTTATAGGAAAAGAGAAGAAAAAATAGTCCAAATATAGATCTTTTAGGAGAACACTGGGATATTTATTATAGTTTATGACAGTGGTTCCAAAATAAAAGAGGTTCCTAGAGCATAATCTCCAGATTCATGCTAGTATTTGGTGATTCCTAATTGAAAATAAGCTGATGATCTACATGGATTTGGAAATCCACAAAACTAATATTCACTTGTATCTAAGGCAAGTAAAATACTCAGCATCCCTATAAAAAGCAGCAGGTCACACTTGTTAAATCAAGCAATCACGTTTACTTAGTTCAATTAATAGAAAAACTGTATTACCTGTCCAGTTTTGGATTCCTCTTCGCCAACAACCAGTATATAATTGTACTGTGCCAACTGAGCTTCTCGTACCTGAACAAAAGGCTAAAAATTTACTAAAATCTAATCGTGTAGCATCCATATTTGCAATAATAACCACTGAAAGACCACAATTGAGCCAATGCATGTCACCAGAATCCAGGAAGGGCATTCATAACAAAGAATATGTTATTGGTTTGTAGGATGCTAATTTGATGTCAAGGATGGAAGTTGCAAAAGCACCTTTTTCTGGATCTTTCTGTCGGTTGCATCCACATCAACATAATAGCCAGCTTCATGAATCTGATCCCGCACCTATTAATTGTAACAAGAAAATGCATTGATTTGTGTTCAGTGCTATTAGGGTCCAAATATGATAAATAATACAATAAAAAAGCTATTTGCATTGCATCATTTCGCACCCAAAACTAGATCAATCCACAGCTAAAAAGGACTCTGTAATCCACTATCACTGCAAGGATGGAATTAGTGAGTCCCTTTCACAAACATTGCTCGATAATAAACTTGAAAACTATTGTGCCATGACACGACTGGTTACACAACTGAAACTACCTCAACAAAAACATCCAAGCCGAGCAGTGTGATAGAAAATTATACAAGCAAAACTTAGACCATGTCATCATGTACAGAGTATATCTGACACAATAAAATAAATATTTGCCATCCATTTTGTGCATGAAACAAGGGGCTCAGGTGAGTATCATGTCAGTAAATGTAACAAGAAAACCCTGCATGCATTCCTATGCCAATCATAAGGTTAACGAAATTGTAAGGGAGAATTCAAGAGTGTTGACAAGCAAAATTTTATATGATACACTCCTCATCTAGGGGTTAAAAAGCATACAGCAAACTAACCTGTAATGCATAAGACTGGGATTTCTCAGACACAGGGCAGACAATCGCTTGACGGGGACTAAGCCAGAAGGGCCACTTGCCTTTGTAATGCTCCAATAGTATAGCAAACATGCGCTCAACAGAACCTAGGATCGCTCTATGTATCATAACAGGTGCTTCACTTCTGGCTTCATCCTCAGCTGAATATTCCAACTTAAAACGATCTGGAAGCTGGAAGTCAAGCTGCAAACAGAGACGGACATTCATTCACTACATGAAAATTCTGCATTACTGTAAAAAAGCCAGAAAGCTAGAAAAAATAAATGTCAACAATCTGAACCTGCAATGTGGCACACTGAAATTTCCTCTTTAATGCATCGGATACACTGATATCTATCTTCGGTCCATAAAATGCACCATCGCCTTCATCAATCTGTAGAACATGAACCAAAATATCACATCAGAGTCAAAGCTAACAAAAGAAAAATGAAAATATGTAATAAGAAAAGAAACCAATTATTTTCTAGACACCTCAATTGGCTGAAATTTTCATAGGGATAGAAATGGAAATAGGAAATAAGAAAAACCAAAAGTCATCTATAAACCAAACCACTTTCTGTAGTTTACCACATTCTTCTAGACTTCAGAAAATTGGCATAACTTTCATATGATCCAAAGACTCACATCTAATCAACAAAGCCTAAGCACGGTTAAATATGTTGCACCTAACTTTCATATGATTCAAAGACTCATCGAATTGACGAATTCTAGGCACAGTTAAATATGTTGCGATGGGTACAGCAACATACTCTAAACTCTGCAAGGGAAACTAAAAGGCACTTTGAATATTAACAGCCTCTGGTGTGTTTTCATCATTTGGTAGATGAACTAAAGATACATTAAAAATTCTGAATAAAAAATTGGGAAAAGTACTAATACGTTGACTTTTGAAAGATAAATGATTATCAACTTTTATGAAGCTTTTTGGACAAATAAGTTCACTTTTATAATTTATGTTAAAAGAAAATTCTTATTTGGTTATGATAGCTATATTACCCTCCATATTTAACAAAATTACAATTTGGAGTGCTTTTTATTTTCTTTTTCTTTGTTTTAGTTTGTTTAAACAAATTCTTAACACCATTTTTTAAATATTTTTTTCTCAATTGTAAAATAGTTTATTATTGTAACCAATTGTTATTATATTGATATAATTCTAAACCTCAGAAAAATTCAAATGTAATTATGATTATAAAAAAGAAATAATAAAATTCTTCATATTTGTAAATCTTAATTTTAAAAAGAAACAAGATCAATTATAATCTTATTTTTGAAATATATTGTCTGGATATTATGTGGAATATAACAAAATATGAACTTCTTTGAAAGAAAAACTTGATAAGTGAACTTGTTGGTCTTCAAAAAATATCATAGAACTTATTGATATAATTTTTCCAAGGAAATTAATTCTCTAGAAAATCTATAGTCGGCAGATTGCAGATGTCAGAGGCACGACAAACTGGCATGAAGAAGAATTTCAACTGCATATATGCAAATCTGCAACCAAGAATTCAAGCAAAGACCAGAAGTACCTAAGAATAACATTACCTTCCATGGCTTCCCAAACTCATCCAGTGCTTCTGTAAGAGCTTTCTCAGCTTCATCCCATGTTTCCAAGACTCCTAGGTATTTCTCTGGCCTCTATAATACAGACATCAGGAGGCACAAAATAAAAACCTTTTTTTTCTTTTCTGGGAAGCAAGACACTGAAAATTCATCAATTTCTTCAAGAAAATGGGAAATGATAAACTTAATTTACAAAAATGTTTTCAAAAATAGCTGAAGAACAGAAAAATTGCATCAGTTCAAAATGGCTGAACCACAACTATCTAAACAAATTCAAAATATCTCCATCAATCTTAAATGCCTTGAACAAAGCTTGGCTTGGTCAAGGAATAAATCATTCAGTATATAAATCCACGAAGGTAAAGGCAAAATGATATTTTTTGAATATTAAGATTTTTCAAATTCAGGTTTCATTTAAGAACATGCAAAATTTTATCTGAGTTGACAGGATCGTTTCCCTAAGCAATCAATTTGCAAAAAATTCAAGTTCATCATACCGTAGATAGCTTCAGCTCATAAGTGAATCCAAATTTTCCATAAGTATAGTCGATGAATTCTAAGACACCTCTGACTTCATCTTTTATCTGAAAAACAGAACACACCATTTCTATTAGGGTTAGGCAACAAAAAGACATTTAAGAGGTTAGTCAGGTGTCAATGTAACTTATATTACCTGGGATTTCCTGCAGAATATGTGAGCATCATCCTGTAGTAGCGAAATGCAAGACAAATGAGGGACAGAAGAGCAGATACAATGATAGCCATGTATTAAAAGCTAAAGTGATGGATTGGAAAATAAATAAATAGATTACTAGTACATTGCCACAGCTAGCGATTGATCACATCAATATAGATGAGCTCTTGAACTTTGTGAAACTTCAACACCACATATGTGGTAAGAGTTCATTGCAGCTCTTAAAAGAATAGGGAATAACTCAGAAACCTAAATTCATAACTTTTAAGTACAGAGCAGGCAGTTACGCCACCAGGGTTAAAAACCTAAAATAAGTTTTTTTTAACTAAATGCATACCTGCTGAAATCTTCGAACACGTGTTAGTCCAGTGAGTGCACCACTTGCTTCATTGCGATGCAAGGCCCCAAAATCAGCCAATCGAAGAGGAAGTTCTGGAAAACAAATCTAAACATTTAAGATAGGATGGCAAGAGTATGATGGACCCCACTCAAACATTCAAATCATTAGAGCTTTCCACAAACAGCAAGTGCATCCTTATAATTAAATGCACATAATTTCCATACCCATGACACCAGAACACTCAAAAACACCTCAGCAATTCTGTTAAAAATAATTCAAGGGAAAAGAGTGCAAACAACCCCCACCTCAGCCCCCCTAAACAAACATAAAGATGATAAAAGTGGATAAAATTTCAAAGAAAATGAACTTACCTCTATATGAACGAACTCTATGTTGAAACATCAAACAGTGCCCAGGGCAATTCATTGGTTTCAGTCCAAATTCTTGATTTTCAATCTGCAGCACACAAAGTATCATCACGGCATTTTTTCTTAAATTCCAAGACGTAAAATAAGAATGCTCTCATCATTCAAAATGACATGCACTGCCTGTAGGTCCTTTGAAGTTCCGATCATTCAGAATTTTGCAAACATAACCCCTAGAAGAATTTTTTCACTTTACATAAATTTTTATGTGGTGCTTGTCAATCCATCAGCCTACCAAGCATGTTTTCACACCCCCCCAACAAAAAAAAAAAAATCAGTCACATGTATATCTGTGCTTATTTCCCATAATAACCCGTTATCCTCCAACTTCACACTGCAAATAACTTGCACCAATTGATCATCTAACTGTCCTCTTCATCAGAATTCAGAAAAATATATTTCACTCACCTCAAGCAGAAACATATTCTCCTTGTAATTGGCAGCATGACCAGATGTCTCCCAAAGTTTCATGTTAAAAATATTTGGAGACTTAACCTGCCAAACTTGATAAATTTAGGTGCTCACTTTTAGACATTATATAATATAAGATCTAGACAAGCATTTATAACTTCAACCTCTTCGTAACCTCTTTTTCTGTACTCATCTTTTATAAATTGCATTAGTTTGTTGTAAACCCGAGTTCCATGTGGAAGGAAAAACCAACTTCCTGGACTGAAACACACCAAAGATGCAAAATCAGCATCATGGAAGGCAACAATCTATAGAGATGAGCAAAATACAAGAGCCCATATCACACCTCAGTGGATGACAAAAGAATAACTCCTGCTTAATACCCAGCAACCTGTGATCATACTTCTTTGCTTCTTCCAAGAACTGCTTATACTCCTGCACAAGAAATTGAAGTTCAGAAAAGAAATGGTGGCATCTTAAACCAGATAATATAATCACATTTCCCATTTTCATATCACTGGTTTAACCTCTCCAAATCAGAGAAAACTCATAGTTTTGCTAATAGAGATTAAAGATTCTTATGGAAAATAAACTGTTTACATTGTCCGATCTGTGCCACGGAACCCTGTTACACGTTTCTTTTTACACACAATGCTGTGGCGCCTTTTCCAGTTTAATAAGACAGTAAGCAGCCTCCCTCAACAGTACACCCTGAGCTATTGACTCAAGAACAACTTCTCTATGTCTTTGAATTTTTCTTGAGACACACAAATCTAAGGCTTCAAAACAATAGTTCCCATTATGATTCGAAGTCCTTGTTGGTTTCATTGGTTTAACTAGATTAATGATAGTTTGTTTAAACCCAACATTCATAGGCAAATCTGCTGTAGCAATCACAATTTTTATTTTGCTTTTGCTTTTATGGCACACTGATAAGTGCACACCATATAATAATAAAGCAGCCTGTTTCGGTGTTTATGTGAAAAATTTAGTCAGGGTATACACAATAAAACATTTTTTCCAAGAGAAAAAAGTCAAGACAAAGATTTTTCTTTTCCCTTGTTTTTCTTTATTGGGACTTTTAACAACCAATATAGCAACCCTATGAATTAAAAATCTACCATGATATGAGTCATTATATGAGCCCATAACCCAGTTTGGACACCAAAACTGAAATCACACAAAATCATACACCATTTGAAAGCATTCAACACAACTAACTAGGAACAGCACACAGTTGAATGTTGCAAAAGTCTCTGCAATTGAAAAGTAGAAATGCAGTTCAAAGGGCAGAGAGATGAAAAAGGGACCTGCAAACGTTTTTTATCCGGATAAGAAATTCCATACACTCTTTGTAAACTTTCACGATCTCTATTGCCTCTCCAATAAGCCGATGAAGCCTGCAATTACAAATTCAAAAGTAAAGCAGATTACATTTGATAAAGCAAATTGATTGTCTATGAAATAATGATTAAAAACACATGATAAAGTATCACCTTCAAACATGCAAGAGCTTTCACAAAGGAAGTATTAGGTATATGAGGCCCACGACACAAATCTACCAACGGGCCACATCTGTATACAGTTATAGTTTTGTCTGCGGGCAGATCTTTGATTATTTCAACCTGATAATAACCAATTTTTGAAAAAAAAAGATGAGAAAGGTGGGTTTCTTTTGTTTAGGAAGGGAAAAAAACCATTAAGACATTTTTGTTTCAGATAAAACTGATACTTAAACTTGCCTTAAAATTATTGTCTGAAAACATCTCAAGTGCCTGTTCCCGCGATACTTCAATGCGCTCAAAAGGTTGTTTCTCCTGAAATGTAAGAGTTATCAAATCAGTAAGCACAACTCAACTGCACCACTAAGAACATTGAGAGCATGATGAAAAAGAGACATTGGTTAAAGTAACCATGCATCAAAAAGAATCTAACAAATTAGAAAATCATTATAAATCTTGTGTTTGTATGCATGTGATGCATTCCTAACAAATATACCAACCCAACCCATCCCCACTCGTTATAATTAGTTACATTCTATATATTTATTGCATGAATAGCAATTATCTGCATGCCCTTCCACATGTCAAATGTATCCAGCTCTCATATACAAATATTTAGAACAAGAAATGGTTATATACAGTACTCTCTATCATTACCAACTTGACATTTTAAATCATTTACCCTGTTAAGTCACTTCTTATATTAACAAAATTGCAAAACATACTAAAGATTGTCAACAAAAATAAGCAACACGTCAACCCAACCAGCCCTTGGTCATAATAATGAGCTATATTATATTTATTTATTGCATGAAAAGGAATTATCTGCATGCCCATCCACATGTCATACACAAACAGCTCTCATGGGAAGATGTTTAGAACAAGAAAAAAGAATCAGCTATATAACACTTTTATATAAACATATTTGCAAATCATACTCAAGATTATATACAAAAATGAGCAATCTAACTCTGCTAGACCAACAACAGTAAGCCTTCCTTTATATACTAGAGAGCCAAAACAACAACACGGCGATGCTGACTTAAAGGATGAAACAATACCGCAACAGCTTTCAACGCAGCTGCATCAATCTTCTTGAAGTGATCATCATTCAATCCCAATTCACCATAGAATGCATCATAATAGAATCCCTGCAAGAAGAACATATGAGAATTTCAAATTGAAACTTAGATAGGGCTTCAAAAAGAAATGCAGCCATGGAAGCAAAGGGCATGATGAAAATGCAACATTTTTAAGCACTTAAAGCAGGAATTGAGTTGCTAATATTTTGTTGTTGGAGAGGGGGATTTATGTAACCATCCAGATAGTTTCCATTTAAAGGATAAAAATGACAGAAAATTGTGCTGAATGAACAGGAGCTCATACATTAAATGGTCAAAGAGATGACACAGTCCTGACAGAGCACCTAAAAGAAAAAGGGCCTCTGAAGAGCAATCATCAACAGGACAATATAAGAAAAAAGTTCAGCTTCATTGAAAAAGAAACACAAATCTCTGTACCATAAAAATGGGGAATATCACAGAAATAAACTTTCAGATAATACTCGTCACACACACACACACACACACACGTGTGTGTGTGTGTTGCTTACCCTGTTTGATAATTTAAACCAGGGTTAACACTAATTCTCTCCACCCCCTCCCCTTGGAATTTTGATCTGAATCATGTGATCCCGATCGTGGTACGTTAGCTTTCAGGAAAGTGAAAACTGGCAATCGCTTTCTTTATTATTAAACTTCATGATAGATTTACCAGTATTTTTGTTTAAATATAGCAGTAAACATGTGAAACATATATAACCAAATAATCAGAGTTGAAGAAATAAATTATTAGTTGTAATCTAAAAAGTTGCATATTTAGGTTGGACTTTTCAATTGTTGCTCTTAAAAAAAGGAAAGAAGATGATTTTGTAAAGCTTCATGATTGGATAAAATCAAATTTTTTTGGGGGAAGAGATAATTTGTAAGCTATTTTCTAGAGCCAGGGATGGAAAATTTCTTTTTTGTAAGTTTTTGAGTACATGCACCAATATAAATACAATACTTCTATCTTTTGACTATACACGCATATATATGGAAGACCAGTATAAAAACAAATCACAGCCCAAAGTAGAGATCCCTCATACTGCCTTCCGGGGGATAGCAAACACAATACTGTACATCACATTCCAAGCAACATTTATTGAAACTCATATATTTTCTCTTGGAAGATTCCCAGCACACAAAACAACAATATAAAAAAAGTTTTCCTTACACTTACAACCATGAAATTCAGAATGAAAAAAATAAATAAAACCAAGACACACATTAATAGATATGAAAAATCTTTAAGGATAAAAGAAAATCCAAGAGAAACAATCTAACCTAACCAACCAGTACAAATTTTCATAACTCTTTGGTTGTTACTTAATCTAGCAGGCTGAATAACTATCAGTGGAATTAGATGTACGTTAGTGGAAAATAAAGAGACGGTTCATAAACCAGTCTTAAGAGCAACAGTATTAAATCATACTATATAGGAATACAGGTTGAAAAACAAGAAGACGGTTGCAGAGACTTAAGCATGGGAACTAAGTCTTGTAAGTTAAATCATCTTTTGTCCACATCAGATAAGACCCCTCGTCACTTTCTCATCTTAACTGACTGAACAGGCTCCAAACTTGGATAAAACGTATGTTCCCACCAAAAGCCCTTGTATCTAGGAAAAAGATGGTTTCTTATGTTCATTTCAACACGATAAACAAGTAACAGTGGTACTTGGTTCCATAAACTGCACTGCTGGTATAGTGAGACTCATTATCAGATCTCTCGACAATTTTTGTGAGTTGTGATAGGAAATGATCTCACCAATAATTATTGACAACAGGTTACAAGAGGCAGACCTGATCAAGAAGAAGTCAACCAACTTGGCAATCCCAGTAAAGTTTATTTTGATATTGCAAGAACAGACATTATGGAAATAAGTCACAATGAACCAGAAACCATAGCAAAAAGGTCAACAAATGGAGGAATATTTGAATTTCCACGTATGTAAAATATATAAATATCATACCTCTCCTCTAGTGGTACAGGGCCCAATGCAAAGCTTACAACCATACTCCATCTCAAGAGCCTGAACCTCACAATGATTAAACCCGATATTAAAACTGAAGTAAAAAGATAGTAGTACATTGCCGCTAATCAAACCAGCACGAATACCTGGCCAAGAATGTGAGCACTGGAATGCCAAAAGGTGTCGCGTCCTTCGTCACTTTCAAAATTAAAAATCTTGAGCTCACAATCATCCTCTAAAGGCCTATTCATGTCCCACAACACTCCGTTGACTTGAGAGATCAACGCGTTCCCAGCCACACTCTTCCCAATCTCCTTTGCGATATCCATAGGAGACGATTCCCATCTTTTTCCTTCCTTCACTGTCCCGTCAGGCAAAGTAATCCTAAAACCAAAACGAAAACGAATAAAAAATAGAATACAATTTTTTTTCAAGAAAATAGAGAAAAACTAGGGTTTTACTTGATGGAGTCGTGAGGGAGGGATTGGAGGCGGGAGAGTTGTTCAGATTGAATGGATTGGAAGAGCTGGATGCGTTTAGGGATTGCTATATTGAGATATTCTTCATCTCTTGCGTGAGACTTGGAGACAGCCATTGTCGTGGAAGAGGAGAAGGAGAGGAGACGGCGAGGACGTATAGAAAGAAGGAGAGGAGAGGAGGATGAGAAACGGCGGAGAGGTGAGAGCAGCCGAGAACATATGCACATAGCACACAGAGACTGCGTGGGTTTTCCCCAAGAAAGTGGTTTTAAGGGCGTTTGGGCTATGGGTTTTCTGTACCTGGCGTCGGGATCGAAAAGTGGCCCATGAAATTACCCCCAAGGAGAGTCCCGCTCTGGCCCGTTTTCTTTATAGGCTTTCTGTCGTTGTTGGGCTTAGCCTACAAGTCCCCTCAAATAGTCCTACATTAGACAAAACCCAGTCGTTAATCTACGCGTTTGGAGGTAGCTTTGTGAGGTCCTAGTTTTTTTGTTTTTCATTATCCAAAAAAATAGAGTCTGAGTCAGTGTTTTCTCATGGGGATTCTCCTGCCATCGATGAGGCAGTGTGAATGACTTGTCTTTTAAATTTGGATAATTCGGTCCTAGAGCCCGAGTCAACCTCGGCTGTGAAAGTTACTGCGTTAGGAATTCTAGAAATTGAGTGCAGAGCTATTCACTGAGTGAAAATGTTACTGGCAGTTTCTTTTTAGAGCATGATCAAGCTTACAAACACCAATAATAATAATAAAAAACCCTTGTTAGCAGATCTATGAAAACTAGCTATCAAGGACGGCTGGAGCATTTTCTTGGCCTCGCCCAGTAACGAGTCTTTGTTTCTTTAATCGATTGAAAATTGGTTTAAAAGATGAACCAAAATTTTACAGGATATCATGCAAAACATGTCAGGCAATTGCCATCACCAGCAGATAAAGTAGCAAGATTTAACGTGCTTGCCGATGCCCTAATAAATTTTAATCACGTACAGCTTGCTGCTAGTTGGGAGCACTATAATTGAAGGCACGAGTGACCTATTTTGAGTTTCAGCATACCAAACCTTAAAATTGCTAGCATACAAAGTGGTGGAGGGAAAAAAGAATGGCAAGAGGCCCTGGTGATGAATCGCACTGCAGAAGTCATCATACTAGTAATTTAACTACCAGTACATATTCTACAGCCACAAAGCATATTCTAAAGAACTATCGGTTCAAGTTTTGAAGACAGTGTATAATTAAGCTCTTCTAAAGAACTACCGGTACATATTCTGCAGCCACAAAGCATATTCTATATTCAATATCAGCAACATAAAAATACTGATCCTGTGTCTGAAATGCCAAATCTCCTCTCCTTTCTTCTCAAAAAGAAAAAACTTCGTAAATTTCAAAATTGCCTTGACCTTAACTTTCATTTCGCATCCACTGCTTTATAACTGACAGCTTTACACATTACTTGAATCTGGCTCAATCACTGATCGTAATCCACCACGTATCATCATCTGGGAATAAAACTCAGCATGTTCCTGCAAGCCAAATTCCACATTTCAGATATTATTCATCTTAGATAGCTTAACCTGGCAACTCATTCAATCATGGTTATCTAAATCCACCACCAAGTTCAAGTAGGACATCGGTGGTAAGGTGAGCGCTAAACATTTTATCCATTGTCATGTTAAAAGCAGCCATCAATATAACATTTCCACATCATAGCTGTACCAGCCAACTCTGTTGTCTTGTTAGGAAGCAATATGTGGCTTACTATAAAAGCAACAGTAATGATATTTCTTTCAACAAAATATTTTGTTAAAAGAAAAGGATATTACGTGCTGTGTGTGTGATTGTGTATGAGTGCTAATACATGGATGAACGTCTTTTAAATCACAATGCCATAACTTGGATGGTACTTTCTCATTCCTTTGGGGGGTCATCTATGATTTTCTACAGCAGTTATCAAGTTATGGTAAGGTTTAAAGTGTGATTTGAGTAAAACGAGAAAGCATATATGCTTTGTATCATCTATGATTTTCTACAGCAGTTATCAAGTTATGGTAAGGTTTAAAGTGTGATTTGAGTAAAACGGGAACGCATATATGCTTTGTATCTCAACTAATGCACTTGGGGCCCATCATGTAACTCAACAATTGTGCTTAGCTACAAAAGCAATCACTCTGACACCAATTGTTGACTGGCATGATATGCTGCCAAATGAAAATAGCTCTTTATTTATA
>Ga0307515_10007409_pt1 | contig 21687 bp, 19 predicted proteins | sample 17_EM_MG_FD_194513 | JGI IMG/M metagenome (GOLD analysis project Ga0307515, IMG submission 194513) | Populus trichocarpa ectomycorrhiza microbial communities from riparian zone in the Pacific Northwest, United States - 17_EM | ecosystem: Host-associated > Plants > Roots > Unclassified | place...
CTACGAGGAGGCGGTCCGGCTGTGCCGCGAGATCGGTGAGCGCTTCTATCTGGCCGACACCCTGACCCACCTGGGCGATTGCCGCCTGGCGGTAGGTGACGGCCGGGCCGCCCGGGCAGCGTGGTCCGAGGCCTTGGACACCGGCCCGATGGAGCGCGCCGCGTTGCGCCGCCTTCAGGACGCTTTCCGCAGCCTTTCGTGTGTTCCGCCGTAGGCGATCGCTCCGCGGAGTACCGATTTCGGCATCTTGGCCACCACCGTGTAGTTGGTGTCCACCACGTTTGCCACGGGAGTCAGAGCTGTCTGGGACACCAGCTGATAGGCATCCATTGTGGACAACCCGGTCAGCTCGGCCGTCCAGTGCACCAGCTCCGTATGCGCGATCCGGAACGCGTCCTCGAGCGGCCGGGCGGAGCCCGTGGTCATCAGATACTTGTCGTCCTCGAGCCGCGGCCACGCAGTGGGGACTCCCTTGACCAGGTCGACGACGGCGATCGTGTCCATCGCGCATTCCACCGCGACGCCGCAGGTCTCGCCTTCGCCCTGCCGGGCGTGCCCGTCGCCGAGGCTCAGCAACGCACCCGCGACGTTGACCCCGAGATAGCACGTGGTGCCGGTGCGCATCTCCGGCGTGTCCATGTTGCCGCCCCAACTGCCCGGGGTCAGCGACGAGCGCAACTCGCCCAGCGGCGGCGCCACGCCGACCGTGCCGTGCATGGGATCGAGCGGCAGGTCGATCTCGTAGGTGCTGTCCAGCGCCGCATATCGCACCACCCGGGAGGCAGCGTCGATCGTGTAGAACCAGGTTCGCTCCGGGAGCGGGTCGTGCAGCATCGCCGTGAACGGGGTTGCGGTCAGCGAGCCGAAGAACGGCACGGTGCTGCTGACGCCCCAGTCGAAGCGTGGCTCGATGCTCAGGAAGTGGATCGCGACCGTGTCGCCGGGCTCGGCGCCCTCGATCCAGAAGGGGCCGGTCTGCGGGTTCAGGTAGCGCGGGTCGGTCACCTGCGACGCCAGGTCCGACGTTGAGCGCACCCGGCCGCCGAAGCAGTCTCGGGTCCAGGTGGACAGCACCTGCCCCGGTCGCAAGGTCGCGACCGGGGCGGCGCCGCCGAAGGTGTAGACCCCGGTCGCCGGGTCGGCGTCCGGGTCAGGGCTCCAAAGCATCATGCCCTATCGTGCGCCTCTTCCAGCACCGTACGGCCGATGGCCCGGTAGACCTCGGGACTGCGCGACCGCAGGAACACCACCAGACCGAGGCCGATCACGAACGTCGCGACCACGATCCAGGGGATGGCTTTGAAGAACGGTGATCCCGCCGCCCCGCCGCCCGCGAAGTCGATGTTCGAGAACAGCAGGTAGACCACGTAGATCATGCCGACGCCGCCGAGCGCCGGGATGACCCCGGTGGTCAGCCAGTTGCCCGGATGGGCCTTCTTCACGTGGAAGTACCAGATGACCGCCAACGAGGTGATGGCCTGGACGATCAAGATCGCCATCGTGCCGAGCAAGGCGAGCAGCCCGTACAAATAGATGTAGCCGCCGCGGTTGGGGTCGCTGCCGCCCACCGTCAGGAAGTAGAACCCGGCGGTCAGCACCAGCGTGATGACCGACTGGACGGCCGACGCGATGTGCGGCGACTGGTGCTTGGCGTGCGTGGCGCCGAGCGTCTTCTTGGTGGCCGGGATCTCCCGGCCGATCGCGAACAGGTAGCGCGACGCGGCGTTGTGGAACGCGAGCGCGCAGGCGAACGACCCGGACACCATCAGGAAGATGTAGATGTAGGTGATCCAGTGGCCGCCGAGGTTGGCCTCGGCCAGGTCGGTGAACATGTTGATCGGGCTGTTGTTCGACAGGTCGATCGAGGCCTTGGCGCCGTTACCGGCGAGGACCATCCAGGAGACGAACGTGTAGAACAGGCCGAGCCCGATCACCGCGATGAGGGTGGCCCGGGGCACGATGCGCCGCGGGTTGCGGGACTCCTCCCCGTACACGGCGGTGGTCTCGAAGCCGACCCAGGACCAGAATGCGAAGAACAGGCCGAGCGCGCCGCTGCCGGCGGCGACCAGGGTGCCGGCGGACGTCTGGACGCCGAGCCCGCCGCCTTCCGACAGGTCCTTGAACGCGTTGATCGGGTTGATCGAGGACGCCATCATCCCGTCCGGCCCGCCGCCCTGGAGCAGCACCGACAGCCCGAGCGCGGCCAGCAGGACGACCTCACAGATGAGGAAGAAGCCCAGCACCGCCGCCGCGATGTTGATGTCGAAGTAGCCGAACAGCGCGATGAGCACGATGCCGACGACCGCGATGACCAGCCAGTTGAGGTCCCAGCCGAACCAGTCCTTGAGGGCGTAGTTGCCGAAGTAGGCGAAGATGCCGATCAGCGAACCCTCGAAGACGACGTACGCCATCGTGGCCAGCAGCCCGGTCGCCATGCCCCACAATTGGCCGAGGCCGTGGGTGACGAAGCCGTAGAACGCGCCGGCCGTCGTGATGTGCCGGGCCATCGCCACGAACCCGACGGTGAACAGGGTCAGCACCACGGTCGCGACGAGGAAGCCGGCGGGGGCGCCGAGGCCGTTGCCGTAACCGACGGCGATTGGGACGTTACCGGTCATCGCGGTGATCGGCGCGGCGTTGGCCACGGCCATGAACAGGACGCCGGCCAGCCCGACGGCCCCCACCTTGAGTGTGTTGGTGGCGGCGGCGCGCGGGACCGGCGCTTCTTCGAACGCGTCGGGGGCGAGGTTTTCCGTAGTCATAGACGACCCTCTCGTCGGGTCCGGACCAATTGGTGCGTGATCAAGACCACCTACATGGTCAGGACACTGGCACCCGACAGCCCTGCTGACAAGCATCAGTTGCTACAGGGAGGTAAAACCTGGATGTCTCGATTGACCGGCGCCGCGGACCGCTGGTAGACCGAATCAGACCAAATGCGGAAGGTGGTACCCATCATCGACTACGGTGAGTTCGCCTTCGAATCCAAGGACGAAGTTCTCGACAAGGCCCGTCGTTACTGGAACCCGGGCAAGACCCAGTTCTGGACCGACGCGGGGGTGCCGCTGGTCATCGACCGCCGCGAGGGCTACTTCCTCTACGACATGTCCGGATCCCGGCTGATCGACGTGCACCTCAACGGCGGCACCTACAACCTGGGCCACCGCAACCCGACCGTCATCGCCGCCGTGCGCGCCGCCATGGACCGGTTCGACATCGGCAACCACCACTTCCCGGCGCTCGCCCGGACCGCGCTCGCCGAGGCGCTCGTCACCTCCGCGCCGCCCGGGCTCGGCAAGGTCGTCTACGCGAGCGGCGGTGGCGAGGCGGTGGACATCGCCCTGAAGTCCGCCCGGCACGCGACCGGCAAGCGCAAGATCGTGTCGATCGTGAAGGCGTACCACGGGCACACCGGGCTCGCGCTCGCGACCGGCGACGACCGGTTCGCCGAGCTGTTCCTGTCTGGCCAGCCCGCCGACTTCCCGCACGTGCCGTTCAACGACCTCGAGGCGATGGAGATCGCCCTGAAGGGTGGCGACGTCGCCGCCGTCATCATGGAGACGATCCCGGCGACGTACGGCTTCCCGTTGCCGGACCCCGGTTACCTCGAGGCCGTGTTCGAGCTCTGCCGACGCTATGACGCCCTGTATATCGCCGACGAGGTCCAGACCGGTTTGATGCGTACGGGCGAATTGTGGGCCATCACCAAGCACGGCATCACCCCCGACATCCTCGTCACCGGCAAAGGTCTGTCCGGTGGCGTCTACCCGATCGCGGCGGTGCTGCTGTCCGAGCGTGCCGCCGGCTGGCTGACCGAGGACGGGTTCGGGCACATCTCCAGCTTCGGCGGGGCCGAGCTCGGCTGTGTCGCGGCCTTGGCGACCCTGCGGCTCACCACCCGGCCGGAGACCCGCACCCAGGTGCACTATCTCGCCGACCGGATCGGCCGCGGCCTGCGCGCGATCCAGTCCGCCCACCCCGACTGGCTGGTGGGGATCCGGCAGAACGGGGTGGTCATCGGCCTCGAGTTCAACCACCCGACGGGCGCCCAGGCCGTGATGCGCCGCCTCTACGAGAACGGCGTCTGGGCCATCTTCTCCACCCTCGACCCGAGCGTCCTGCAGTTCAAGCCGGGCATCCTGGTCGATCCCCGGCTCGCTGACGAGATCCTCGACCGCACCGAGACGGCCGTGGCGCTCTCCCGTGACGATGTGGCGGTGTCATCGTGAGCGCGCGTGACCTGGCCGGGTGGGCCGCCGACGCCTTCGCCGGCTACGACCTGGCCGCGACGCACCGGATCGTGACCGCGGCGACCGGGCCGGGCCCGCTGCCGGACTACGTGTCGGCGCGGGTCGACAGCTTCACCGGCACGGTGGGGCTGCCACGACCGGTCGGCGTGGTCCTCGCCCGGGTGTCCCCGGATGCCCTCGGCAGCACCGCGAGCGTCGACGAAGCGGTTCGGCGGGTCCTGCTGACCCGCAACGCCCTGCTGGTCGAGGCCGTGCCCGCCGCCGACGCCTGGGAGCTGGCCGTGGCCGATCGGGTCCGGCATCTCGCCGCGCTGGCCGAGGCCGCCGGTGCACCCGCCGGGGTCCTGCAGATGCTCGACGCACCGGCGGAGGCCGACGCGGTGCTCGCCCCGGTGGCCGACGCCCCGGTGGTCGTCATCGTCGACGCGGGTTCGCAGGTCACCGTCGTCGAGCCCGGCGCAATCGTGCACGCCGTCGGGGCCGGCTACGCCGATCTGGGGCACGCCATCCGAGCGGCACGGGGCGTCCTGCGCGAGACCGGCGGAGACCGGGTCCGGGTCTACTCGGAAGACCCGCTGCGCATCGCCGCCGCCCTGCAGGCGACCCGGGTCGCGGTCGGCGATCTCGAGATGCCACCGCCAGCACCGGACGGTCTGCTCACCTGGACCCGGATCGGCGTCGCCCGGCCCCTCGCGCGGCAGCCGTGGGTCTCGCCGGACGCACCGGTCCCGGCCTATCCGCGCGCCTCCAACGAGTCGCCATGACGACCGGCCACGACCTGTCGGCCGGCGACGCCGGATTCCTCGACCGGCTCGCCTCCCGGGCCGTCCGGGAGTACGGGCACGGCGACGACGTCGAACTGACCCTGCTCAACGTCAGCGAGAATGCCACCTTTCTGGTCCAGGAACCGGCGACCGGCGCGCGGACCGTGCTGCGGGTGCACCGTCGCGGATACCACGGGGAAGCCCAGATCGCCTCCGAACTGGCGTGGCTCGACGCACTCCGGGAGGAGGCCGGCATCCGGACACCCCGGGTCGTCGCGGCGCGCGACGGGCGGCGGATCGTCGACCTCGAGCCGGGCCGGACGCCGCGGCACGCGGTGATGTTCGAGTGGCTGCCCGGCACCGAACCACCCGACCACGACCTGGTCGCCGCGTTCCGCACGCTCGGCGCCATCACCGCGCGGATGCACGAGCACAGTAGCGGCTGGCGCCGGCCGGCCGGGTTCGACCGCTTCGCGTGGGACTACGACGGGGCGTTCGGCAGCGTCGCGCGATGGGGTCGCTGGCAGGACGGGATCGCGGTGGGCTCAGCCGAGCGGGCCGTGCTGGGTCGGCTGGACGGCGTGCTGCGGAGCCGGCTGGCGGCTTTCGGGCGCGGCGCCGAGCGGTACGGGCTCGTCCACGCCGACCTGCGGCTCGCCAACCTGCTCGTGCACACGTCCGAGACGTTTGTCATCGACTTCGACGACTGTGGATGGGGCTGGCTGCTCTACGACCTCGGCGCCGCGCTCAGCTTCATCGAGGACGACCCGCGAGTGCCGGCTCTCGTCGACGCCTGGGTCACTGGATACCGTACGGTCCGGCCGCTGTCCACGGTGGACGAGGCGGAGATCCCGACGTTTGTGCTGATGCGGCGGCTGCTGTTGGTCGCCTGGATCGGCTCGCACTCCGGCACCGACCTGGCTCGGTCGATGGGCGCCGCGTACACCGCCGGCAGCTGCGAGCTGGCCGAGAAGTACCTCAGCTCGTACGCCTGACTGCTTGAAAGGGGTTTGGATGTTCACCTCGGTCGCGGGCCTGTCGGTGCTGGTAACCGGCGGCAGCAAGGGCATCGGCCGTGGCATAGCGCGGATCTTCGCGCAGGCCGGTGCCAACGTCACCATCACCGGCCGCGACGAGGCCGCGCTGACGCGCTGTGCCGAGGAACTGGGCCACGGAGTCGCGACGGTGGTGGCCGACGTGGCCCGCCCCGAGGACTGCCGGCGCGCGGCGCAGGCGGCGGTCGATCGCTTCGGCGGCATCGACGTGCTGTGCGCCAACGCGGGTGTTTTCCCCGAGTCCCGGCTGGCCGACCTCACCGAGTCCGATGTGGACACCGTGCTGGGCGTCAACGTCAAAGGCACCATCTTCAGCGTACAGGCGTGCGTGCCGGCGCTGACCGTCAGCGGCCGCGGCCGGGTGATCCTGACGTCGTCCATCACCGGCCCGATCACCGGCTTCCCCGGCTGGACCCACTACGGGGCGAGCAAGGCGGCGCAACTGGGCTTTCTGCGTACCGCCGCGATCGAGCTGTCGCCGCAGCGGATCACCGTCAACGCCGTGCTGCCCGGCAACATCTCCACCGAGGGCATCGACGCGCTCGGCCCCGAGTACCGCGCCGCGATGGAGAGCTCGATCCCGCTCGGCCGGCTCGGGGATGTGGCGGACATCGGCAACGCGTGCCTGTTTCTCGCCACGCTCGAGGCCGGCTACATCACCGGCCAGACCCTCGTGGTCGACGGCGGGCAGGTGCTGCCGGAGTCGATGTCGGCCCTGCAGAACCGGTGAGCGACCCGGACCCCGTCGGCCGGGCCGGTGAGGACGCCAAGCGCCGGCTGCTGGAGCAGATCCGGTCCGGCGCCCTGGAGCCGGGCGCGAAGCTCGGCGGCGAACGCGACCTGGCCCGTGCTCTCGGCGTGAGCCGCTCCACCGTCCGGCAGGCCTTGGCGGCGATGGAACGCGAGGGCATCGTCCGCCGGATCCCGGGCCGGGGCGGCGGCACCTTCGTCGGCCACCCGAAGGTCGACCGCGACATGTCCCGCATCGTCGGCGTCCCCGCCCTGCTGCGCCAGCAGGGGATCACGGCCGGCACCCGGGTGGTCAGCACGGCCTTGGCCCGGGCCGACGACGCGACCCGCGCCGCGCTGCGCCTTCCGGAGGACGCGTACGTCCTGGACGTGGTCCGGATCAGGCTGGCCGACGGCATCCCGATCTCGCTGGAACGCGCCCGGCTGCCGGCCCACAAATTCCCCGGCCTGCTGGAGCTGCCGCTGGGCGGCTCCCTCTACGAGCTCCTCGACACCCACTACGGCGTTCGGCCGGACGCGGCGGTCGAACACATCGAGGTGGTGCTGGCCAGCCGCGACGAGGCCGCCATCCTGGACGTCGCGGTCTCCGCCCCGCTGCTGTCCATCACCCGCACCACCTGCGCGGCCGACGGCGAACCCTTCGAACACTCCCACGACCTCTTCCGCGCGGACCGCACCAAGATCACGGTCCGCACACCCCACACCGCATAACCGGCGTCCGCCAGCCCCGGGTTCTCCGCACCGTCCGTAGGACCAGGTGCCGGTAGCGGCTCGGCCCCGGGTTCTCCGCACCGTCCGTAGGACCAGGTGCCGGTAGCGGCTCGGCCCCGGGTTCTCCGCACCGTCCGTAGGACCAGGTGCCGGTAGCGGCTCAACCAACCACGCTGAGCACCAGGCCGTAGGCGACCGCGTGCCGGTGGCCCAGCCGGCCGGCCGTGTCCGCCCGGCCGACCGCGGTGCCAGGAGGCATCGCGCGGGCGACGCAGCCCAGGATCTCGTCGTCCCCCGCGGGCCCGCCGACGACCAGGACCGTCCCCGGCGCCGCGGGCAGGGCGCGGGTCAGGTTGGCGCCCAGGATCTCGGTCTTGAGGCGCAGCCGCAACGCCCGCCACTCGCTGGGCGCGAGACGGTGGCCGAACGGCAGCCAGCCGGTCGGGCCGGGCACCACCAGCGCGCCGATCGCGTCGCGCCGGATCGGGGCGTCCAGGAACGTACGCGTGCCGTCCTCGGCCAGCAGCAGCTGGGGTGCCTCGACGCGGGCCGCCGGGCCGCGTTTCGCCCATTCGGCGGGGGTGCTCGCGACGCCCAGTACCGCGGCCGTCGCAGCGGTGAGCAGCTCGCCGGCGCCGGCCAGGACCGTCGCGCCCGCCGCGGACACGATGTCGATCGTGCCGCCGCCCAAGTCGACGACGACCGCGCCGCTCGGCGCACCGGGTGTCGACAACGCGCCGAGGCGGGCGCCGACGGCCTCGCTCGGGGCCGTGTGCACGTGCACGTCCAACAGCGCGGCCAGTGCCGGGCCGGGGTCGGTGTACGGGGCATCGGCGTGCAGCGCCGCTAGTGCGACGGCCCGGCAGGCGACGGCACCGCTGCGGGCGAGCTGATCGGCGGCCACGGCGGCCAGGTCGACGGCGAACAGGTCATCGACCGGCCGCGGTGGCCCATCCGGGAGCTGGTACGAGGTGACCTGGCCCGGCGGATGCGAGGCCAGGAAGGCCGGGGACAGCGCCCGCGACGAGCCGTCGGCAAGGGTCATGGACGCCGCCGGGATGACCGGGCCCGGAGAAGTCGTGGCGGACAGGGCGACAACCGCGTTGGCCCGGTCGTACAACCGGCCGGCGACCACAGCCGCGTCCGCCTGCTCCTGCGTGGACAGTCCAAGCTGGGCGACCATCCACAACGGATCGACCAGCGATCGCAGCGGAGACCGCACCTCCACGGCGACCAGCAGGGCATCCACCAGGCCGGCGGTGGGGACCTCGTCGACGACCGGGATTCCGGGCGGCAGCCGGTTCGCGATGAGGACCGCCTCGTCCCGTTCCACGACGACGGCGGCGAGAACGCCGCGAGTGGCGAGGCCCCGCAGCTCGTCGACGACGGAACGGTAGCCGCGGCTCGCCGGTACCAGGGCGATAACCGGACCGTCGGGGAGCGCGGATCCCACCAGGAACGGCCTGCCCACCCCGGCACCGCGACCACCCGTCGTGGACGCCTCGGTCGACTCGATCCGCAGCCGCCCCGTGTCGACGAGCGGCTCCGGCAGGGTCGCGGTCGTCGTGGAGACCGGCCGCAGCGGCGCGACGACGGCTGCGCCGAGGCCGCCACCGTACACGGCGACGAGCCTGCGGACCAGCCTGGCGGCGCCGTCGAGGCTGGCGGGTCCTCCCTTCGGCCCGCGGGTCGGCAACCGGTCCGCGCCGACCACCGTCCGCGAAGGGGCGTCGACGAGCACGACCTCGGTGGTTGAGTTGCCGATGTCGATCCCGGCGAACCGGGTCAACGCAGCAACCCGCGTGCCGCGTACGCGGTCGCCGCCTCCCGCACCAGCGCCGCGCACGTCGGTGCGTCCCGGGCCGCGAGCTCGTCGGCCAGCGCCATCAGCTCGTCCATCGTGGACCGGCGAGGGCGCAGCGCCTCGTAGAAAGCGATGATCTCGGTCTCGGAGAACCGCGTCAGCTCGGCACCCCGCCGGAAGTTCGCCGCCAGCTGAGGGTTGCCGTGCAGCTCAGCCACGGCGGCCTGGGCCTCCAGCGTGGCCGGATGGATCCGTACGTCATCGGGGGTCAGCTCGTCGCGGACGAGCGCCTCGACGGTCAGGTCCTCGGCCGGCTTGCCGGAGAAAGCGCGGCTCACGACCGCGGCTCCTGGAAGGAAAGCTGCTCGGGTGCGGCCGCCGGGTCGACGCAATCGCGCTCCAGCGCCACCAGGGAGATCACGCTGGTGTGGTAGCGCGCCTCGATCGCCTCGTCGGTGTAGGGGTTTCGGGCCGGTACCGGAGTCGCGCCCTTCGCGTGCCGGCCGGCGTTCGCTCCGAGCAGGCGGTACATCTCCGGGGTGAGGGTCGGGGCCATGCTGTAAAGCTCCAGGTTGGCAAGCGGCGGCAGGTCACGGCGGTGGATCAGGGCGGTGCCCTTGCCCTGCAGGCCGATCCCGATGCCGGAACCGGCCAGCCGCGCGGCGGTCAGCCCCACCATGCCCACATCAATGGTGGAGTTGACCCGGACGATCCGGGCGAGGCAGCCCTCCTCCTCGAGGCCGTCGAGGAGCTCCTGGAGCACGTCCACGACGAGCATGCCGCTCAACGTCTGCCAGACCGTGCGCCCCACGCCCGGCGAGACGCCGATGACGACGTCCCGCGGATCGGTGCCGAAGGCGGCCGGACCGGACGACGTCAAATAGCCGCCGGCGAACGACGACTGCGACACCCGCAGGTCTTCGACACCCCGCTCCTGCCGGATGCCGTCGATCTCGGCCTGCCGGGCCGGCGACGGCTCATATCCGGTGCCCGGGCCGGCGTACTCGTTCGGGTCGGTCACCAGGCTCAGCACCCGCATGTCCTCGTCGAAGATGGCGGCGGTCTGCAGGTGGTCGCCGTGCACCCGGGCGACGGCCATGGCAAGAACCCGGGCCGCGGCCTCGTCGTGCCCGGTGTCGTGCAGCGCCCGCGCGATGTCGAGGGCGGTCAAGCCGGTGCCGCGGATGGCCTGGGCGGCGTCGAGCACGGCGAGGGCATCGGTCGCCCCGAGATCCTTGGATCCGGCGGCATCGACGGCCTTCGCCAACTGCTCATCGGTGAAGTCGCCGAGCCCGAGGGCGCGGTAGACGTCCCGCACCGCCTCCACCGCCCGGGTCCGCAGCTCTCCCAACGACGAGGGCGATGCCGTACGCAGGCCACCGTCGACCCCCCAGTCCCGCTGGATGGCGAGCCAGTCGTCGATGTCCTCCGCGTTCCAGTTGGACGGCCCGAACATGTTGTCGTAGCGCTGGATCGACCCGAACCCGCTGCAGATGTAGTCGCTGCCGGCCAGCAGGATGGGCAACGTACGCGAGGTGCGCCGCACGTGCGACTCGGACATGAGCGCGTCATTGCCGGAGCAGGACTCGAGGTTGCGGGCCATCACCATGACGTTCTCCGCCATCAGCTCCCGCACCCCGCGGGGCACGGCAGCTGCGACGCTCGCGCCGTCAATCCCACCGTTCTGTACGCCCTGGGCGCCGATGGCACGCGCAAGCGAGACACACCGCGACTCGAGATACAGCATGCTGCAGCCCTCGGCGCCGGCCATCAGCACCTCGGCGCCGGCCCCGGAGGACACCCGCATCTTGATCCCGCGACTGGCATAGCCGGAGGTCAGCAACGCCTTGGACCAGGGCGTGTCGTCACCGTCGATGAAGACACCCTCGGTCCCGTACAGGCTGACGGTCTCCGCGTACGAAACCAGCCCCCGCATGCCCATCTCGAGCTCCATCGCCTCCTCGACGGCGCACTGCACGAGCACGCCGGCGGCCCCGACAGCCGCGCCGACGGTAACGGCGACGGCGTTGGAGAACGCGTCGGCGAGCACCGGCACCGTCGTCTCGAGCTCCCGGAAGCCGTACGCCGCAGCCGTCGCCGCGTCCGCCGCGAGCAGCAGCGGGTCGTCGAGCAGGTTGGTCACATGGGCCTGATTACTGGGCGTCCGGCGGGCCCGCAGCTTCGTCATCGCCATCATCAACTCGGCCGGCCGCAGCACGGCGACGACCCGGGCGAGTTTGGCCGGCGTCATCCCGCCGACGAGCCGGATAATTTCGGATCGCGGCACGGCCGGATCGACGAACAGCCGCGCGGCCGCGACATCGCCGAGTGCCATGGCCTCATCGGCGACCGCGAGGTCGAGCCCGTGCACGGCGATGTACCGGTCGATCGTGTCGAAGTCGTCCCGGGCCTTCTGGTCCATCTCGACCACGATGCCGTCGACCACCCGCAGCGACGGCGCGGGATCGGCCGGGCTGTGCAGCGCTACCAGCCCGAGCGCGGGATCCTCGCGGGCAAACCCGTCAAGGTTGACCCGCTGCTCATCCATGAACCGGACGCGCCCGACCGGCTGCTCCACCATGCCACCACCCTAGCGACCCGAAGATCACCCGCTGACCTGTCCGAACAGACTTGTCATGGCTCTTCGGTGCGCCACAGCCGCCCGGTCGCGCCATGGTCGGCATCGGCGCGGTCGACCACCAGGATGATCTCGCCGGTCCGCCGGGTCCGCGGCGTCGGGTGATTGCGGCCTCTATTCAGTCAGCCGCTTCCGGAACGGCCACCAGTGGCGGTCTTCCACCGGCGGGGCGGCCGCGATTGGATCATTGGCTGCCGAGGCGATGCCGGGGGCCGTGGGCGGCGCCAACTCCGGCGCGTAGAGATAGATGGCTTCGGACTGTTTCTTGATCACTGACAGGACGTCCTCCTTGTCGGTCAGTACGTGCAAGCCGAACGGCGAAGGCGGCATCGGATACAGCGGCTGTCGTCGATCGGCCGGACTAAAGTCGATCCACGTGACCCGAGCTTGTTCCAGCAAGTCAACCCAGTCGTCTCTGGTCGTCTCGTCGGCGGGAAACCGCATGGCCGCCAGGAAGACGAAGTGCTGGCTCACGACGTCGAGGCCGCGGGCGCGCAATGCGCGCGACGTCCGCCGTGCCGCGTCGAGCAATGGCACCACGGTCTCCGGCACAGAGAAATATTCGATCTTGACCTTCGGAAGTGCGGATTCGGTTGTTTCGCCGGCGACGCGTAGCACGCCGTGCTTCTGCAGCGGGTTTGTAGCTGAGAACACCTCGACTGCTATCCGTGCCGGTTGACCGGTCGTGGCATCACGCTGTACCGACGCGAACGCCTGATCGAGCTCAAGCGCGATCGCGTTGCGGCGTTTCGCTGCCGCCTTCGGCACAACGCCGTCGTCCGGAACAAAAACCAGATGGAGCAGCCCGACGGCGCGGCCGTCGCGCTGCAACTCGTCCATGCAGTCGGCATCGGTCAGGGTCTGACGCATGAGTTTTTGTACCGGCGTGCGCTTGTCCACGGTGATTATCTCGGCGCCGTCGTACATCACCGGATCCAGCAGACGCCGGGTCGGCTGCCCGACCGGGGAAGCCGGGGCCTCCGCCACGACCGCCGGCGATTCGGGCGGTGGTGCCGACCTCTCCGGGTGTCTGGGCCGCTGGCCGGACACCGGCTCGGCATCAACGGCCGACCGTACCGCTGGTATCGCCGGCTCGGACTGTATCGCCGGCTCTGCCGCTGTCGCCGGCTCTGGCCGGCGGGCCGACCGGCTCAGCCGATGCTCCCGCAGGAGAGTCCCGACCCGGTCGAGAAATGTCGGCTCGGCCGTCGCGATCTGCGGCTGCTCGTCATACATCTCGACCAGGAGATTGACGGCTCTGGCGATCCTCTCGACCGATCCCTGCGACACACCCCCACGCGGGTCAGACCGCGCAACAGCGCCGAAGAGCCGCACCCACAACCGGTTCGCGGGCGGCAGGTCACGCAGGTTGCCGTAGGCGCTTTTCAGCACTTCTTCGTCGCCGGCCACCGCCACGACTCCGATGACGCCGCGGGGCGCGAAGAAGTGCTGGTCGGGCAAGGCAGCTTCGATCACACTGGCCACGAAGGCGCGGTCCCAATCAGCCGTGGGCTCGATGGGCGGAGCGAGACTGACCGTGACCAGATCGTAGAGAACGGGATCGGTCTCGACCTGTGCACGCACCCGCCGGCACAGTTCCGCCCCCGGTACGGGAAGGGCGCCGACGGGAACGATCACCAGCAGGAAACCGGTCCAGTCCTCGACGGCGGGCCAGTACGGGGTCAGATTCTCGGTCGTCATTTCGGGTGCCTCTTTGACGGCGGCAGGTTCAGTGCGGCGGCGATCTTGGCGACCGCCGATGAACGCGGGCCAGGAACCTTCGCGGAACCGCCCGGGGCCGGTTGCGGGCCGGACGGCTGCTGCCCGTTGCTGGGCCAATAGGTGTTGCCGTTGCTGGTACTGGGCGGCTGCGTGACCGTCAGCTGCTTGACCTTCTGTTTCCACGCTTCGATCTGGTCGGAGGCGATTTCGCGCATCACCACTTCGACCTCGTCGTGCACCGCTTCCACGATCCGTTTCTTGCGCTTCTCCAGATCCTTGTCGATGTACTCCTGCCGGCCCGCGGCCCGGACGACCTCTTTGGTGTCGAGTTCGTCGATCTGGTCATATGCGGTCGGCGGCCCCAGGATCGACAGCGACTTGACCGCGACCGGAAGCAGTTCGAGCATGAACAACAGGGCGGCGACCAGTAGATGAGCCATCCGCGCCCAGCCGTTCTCGTCGCCGAGGTGGGCCAGCGCGACCAAGCGAGCCAACAGCCCGGTGTTGTCGGCGGCTTCCTTGCCGCTCGTGCTCAGGTCGCCCTGGATCGCCGTCTGCAGTTCGTCGCGCTGCTCGCGCAAGCCGGGCAGGACCCGATTGGCCTCAGCCTGCGCCTCGGCCACCTTGGTCCCATTCTGCTTGCGCGCGCCCGCCTGCGCTGTTGTCAGGGCGTCCCGCTTCGCCAGGGCGAAGGCATGGGCGTCGTTCGCCTCGTTCGCCTTGTGGTCATACGCCCGCTTGAGCGCTTGCGCTCGCGGGCCGTTGCCGTGCTTGCCGCTGCCGGCCTCGCAGCGCTGGCCGTCGAGCTCACACTTCCATGCGGCCCATGCCTTGTCCGCGAGTGCCTGCTTGTCCGTGGCGTCCTTGTCGGCCTGCTGGTACTCGTTTTGCGCCGCGACCAGGTCGGGCGAGGTGACGGGCACGCTGCCGGCCAGGTAGCCCTCGTACTTCGCGATCTGCGCCTGCAGGTCCTTGAGCCTCTTCTGCCGATCTCCGCCGGACAGATCCTTGGAGGCCTCTTCCGCCTTCTTGATGTTGTCGATGGTCATCTGCTGCTGGATCTCGTCGTTGAAGATCCGCAGCGTCAGCGGGGTCGAGACCACCAGGCCGAGCAGGGCCGCCATGAAAATCCGAGGCAAAATCATCCAGAAGAGCAGCCATTTGCTGCCCTTCGGCTTCAGGCTGAGGATCAGCGCCCGGTCGACGACCAGGATGATCGCGCCCCAGAAGAGGCCCACCAGCACCGCGGCCAGCGGGTTGACGTGCAGCCCGTCGATCATGGCGAAGCCCATCGACAGCACGGCGAGGCCGGCAGTGGCGAGCAGCACGAGGCCCAGCGCCGCGAACCGGGCCTGGTCCTTGGCCGCGCCGACCTTGCTGATCTGTTTGGCGCGGGCAAGCACGTCCGGGTCGGCACCGCCGAGGCTCGCCAAGAAGGTGCCGGGTCTCTGCATCGGAGTAGTCATCCTTAGTCTTCGGTCTTCACGGCGATGGGGCGGAGGCCGCTTGGTCGGCCTCCGCTCGAAGCTCCTCTGCCCGGCGCTGCAGCAAGGGGCCGATCGCGGCGTCGACGCGGCCGTTGGCGGCGTGATAGGCGTGTCCGATCGCGCGCCACAGTTGCTTGACGAGGGGCGCCCGGGACGCCAGGGCGATCAGCTTCATCGGTGGCACCTGCGGCCAGCGCACCGACGGCAGCGGGACGGCGTCCGCCGGGAGCATCGGATAGGGCGGCAGCTCGGCGTGGGTCCGAGGCAGTTGCAAGGGCGGAAGGTCCGACATGACGACCGGAGGCGGGTTGAGGGATATCTGTATCGGCGGGACCTCGAAGTAGTGCAGCCGGCCCGCCGGTCCTGCGTCCTCGCCCTCGTCGTTGGCGACAGCGACCCAGATCTCGCACGCGGTCGGTGGCTTGATCAGGTAGCCGTTGGGGTAGGCGTCGGCGTCGATGCCCTCGCGGCTGAAGTTCTTGACGTCGCTGTAGATCCGGACCGTCTTGGCGCCCTTGTGGGTCCACCGGACGAAGACTTCGGAGCCGCGTAGCGTCACGTTCGTGCTGAGCTCCGCGGACAACAAGGACGGCGGCTCGGCGAGGTCGAGCACCCGGCCGACGAGGTAGTCCTTGATGTCCTCCGCGGTCGGCCGCCGGCCGCGGTCGGAGCTCAGGGCGCGTTTGACCAATTCGATGCCGGCCTGGTCGAGCAGGCCCGCGGGGATGAGCGGGCTTTCCGGGTGGCTGAGCTGGGTCGAGCCACGACCGGTCGACAGCCCGCGGATGACGCACAGCGCGAGTTTGTAGACGTCGGTGATCTGGTCCTGCAACTTCTGCTGCTTGCTCTGCATCTCGGGTGGCATGAAGAACGGGGTGTGCGGCTGTATCCGGGACACGTCGGTGACGTCGGCCACGCCGTCGCAGTCCATGAGCAGGATGCGTGGCGGGTTGATGGCCAGAGCGGCGTTGCGCAGGCTTATGTCGCCGTAGACGAGGCGTTGGCCGCCGCGTGGCCGGTGGATGATCTCGATGGCGTGGGCCAGATTGGCCATCAACGCCAGCCTGACCAGCGGCTTGTCAGCGGGCTTCCGGCTCTCTTCGAAGCCGTTCGCCCTGGCCTGGTCGGCGTCGGCACAGAGCAGCTGGAACTCGAACAACCGACGTCCGTCCTTGGCGTCGAGTTTGAACTCGTCGGGAATGCACGGCATGAGGATGCCGGCGTCCTCGCCCTTGTCGTCGACCACCATGGCCAGCGGCCAGACTGTGACCTCGTCGAGCTCGTCCTGCTCCGCCGGGCTCATCGCGGCGCGCAGCGCGACCGCCTGGCGCATCGTGTCGAGCATCTGCGTGCGCTTCGGGCCCGCGGCGGTCGGGAGCAGCTCCTTGAACGCGAGTTCGCCCGGTAACTCCGGGATCGCGTTTGCGGCGCCGTACACCTGCGCCATGCCGCCCTTGCCGAGCGGCTTCAGCGAACCTAGCCGGCTTCTGTCGATGCGGATCATGGCTGGGCCGGCTCGAACCACACCCCGACGACGGTGCGGTCGTCTATGTGTCCCTTCCGCGCGAAGCCGACCTGCTGAGCGAACGTGAAGACGTCCGGGGGAGTGGCCCACCAGTCGGCAAGCGTCTCCTTGACCTGGTCGGAGCCTTGCAGCGGCACGCCGACCCCGTCGGTCATGAGGAACAGCGGCCCGGCACCGACCTGGTGCACTCCGGTCCGGAGCCGGGGGTTGGCGTGCGGCAGCGCCTTGACCCGGCCGGAGTGAAGTCCGTCGTCGTCTTCGGACGCGTCCGGGTCGGGCGTCAGATTCCACCACTTCTCGTCGGCGAGGAGCCAGACCGATGAGTCGTCGGTCCAGGCCACGGACGCGTGTCGATTGCCGGGGTCGAGGCAGATCGCCGCAGCCGCGAGCGTCGTGGCCATCCGGGCGTCGGCGGGAACGTCGTCGAGGCGTGAGCGGCTCGCGGACGTCGCGACGAACTCCTGGAGCCGCTCGTTGACCTCGGCCACCGCGACGCCCCAATCATGGTGGGCAAGAAGGGCACGCGGTACGTCGGCCGCCACGAAGCCGGCCGCCTCCTGCGACAAGGCGAACTGGCCGACCCCATCGCAGACCGTGACGATTAGCGTCATGCTCGGCGGGTCGTATACCACGGAGAACCGATCCTGCCGTGGCTGGTCCCGGTAGCGATGCATGAGCCCGCGCACGCTCGCTGCGCGGACCGACGCGCCCGGGACACGACACTCGCTCAGCTCGTGGTCGGCCGAGTCGGCGAAGCGGGTCGGGAGGCCGGGACTGAGCTCGGTGGCGGCGCGGCCGGGTTCGCCGATCGCGAACGCGGCTGCGCCGCGGACCTCGGCAGGCTGTTCCTCGTCAATCAACAAAGCTGCCCGCCAGCTCTGGTGTCGCGTCCAGGGCCGGCTGTACGACCTGGGGTGTACCGGTGGTGGCGCTCAGGCTGGAGCTGAGCACCGATGTGGCGATCATCCCGGTCATGGCCTTGAGTAGGCTCGAAACCGAGACACCGGGCCTGGCCAGGAAGTAGCGCCCCTTCTTCTCGCCGAAGTTCGGGTACGCGATGGCCTTCATCGACTCCTCCGTCGCCCCGCCGAAGCCGAAAGGCGTGACATAGGGATAACGGGAATTGCCCTGTTTGGTTGCCGGGTCGTAGCCGAAGAGCTGCTGGAAGACCTGAACGTGGTCGTTGCTCGTCGGCACGCCGTCGGTGAGGAAGAAGATGCACGGACGGTAGACGCGCTTGCCCTCGTTCTTGAGCCGGACCCGGTCGGCCTCGAACGCCCGATGGAACTCCTGGAATGCCGCGGTGTAGTTCGTCAGACCACCGCAGGTCAACGGCTGCAACTTGACGGCGCTGGGGAAGTCGAGGGGCACGACGGTGCGAGCGGTATCGCCGAAGGCGATGACGCTGAGCATGGAGAGGTCGTCGGCGACGGGGTCCTTCATGATCTCGTCACACAGATCGGCGACGCCGGCGTTCAGCGCGGCCATGTCGCTGCTCATCGAACCGGAAACGTCACAGACGATGTAGAAGGGCATCACTACCTGGCCCTCGGTGGCGCGTTCGGACACAGCTCTCCTTCAATCGGTCGTTGGTGCCGGCTATCGGTCTGCTCATTGCTGACGGACAGGTCAGTCGTCAGCCGACGTAGCTGCCGTCCATACCAGCGATGGCGTCGTTCGCGGGCGGGGTGTACTGGGGCGTGCCGCTGCTGACACTCAACGCCGAGCCCACAACGGAGGTCGCGATCGCTCCGGCGATGTGCGTCAGTACGTCGGAGATCGAGGCGCCCTCGCGGGCCAGGAAGTAGCGGCCGCGCTTCTCGCCAAAGGTCGGGTAGGTGATGGTGGCCATCGTCTCCGCGGTCGCCTCGCGGAAACCGAACGCTGTTACGTACGGATACCTGGCGTTGCCTTGCCGGGTCGCGGGGTCAAAACCCAATAGGGACGCGAACACCTGCGCGTAGTCGCCGTCGGTCGGCTCGCCGTCGGTCAGAAAGAACACACACGGACGAAAGATCCGCTTGCCCTCGCTCTTCAACCGGACCCGGTCGGCCTCGAACACCCGGTGGAACTCGCGGAAGGCGGGGCCGAAGTTGGTGAGCCCGCCCGAGGTGAGCGTCGGCGGCTGGATCTCGGTCGGGAAGCTCAGCGGCACCACTGTACGGGCCGTGTCGGCGAAGGTGATGATGCTGAGCATGGTCAGGTCGTCGACGACCGGATCACGCATGATGTCCGACTGCAACTGGGCGATGCCGGCGTTGAGCGCCGGAATGTCGACCCACATCGAGCCGGACACGTCGCACAAGAGGTAGAAGGGCATGACGACCTGCCCTGCGGCGGGCTGAGACATACTCATCCTTCCCTGGCGTTCAACGCCGGAAGTCGCGGCGGATCTCGTCCATCTGGACTCCGAGGGAGCTGCCGACCTGCGCGACGCTCACGCCCTCGGCGATGCTGATCTGCTTGAGTACGAGCAGTTGGAGCATGCGTTGCTCCTGCGCCGACTGCTGCGCCCGGTTGTGGAAACAGGTGTAGAAGATCATTCCCCGTCCCCGCCGGACGGAGACCATGACGGGCAGGTCGGCGTAGACACCAGGGTTCGCCGACCGGATGATGGCGTGTCCATGACAGTGGCGCAGCACCTTCCAGGCGCCCATGTCGAACTGGATCCGGATGATCCGACCGGAGATCTCGCGCAGCTCACGATCGACCACCAGCGCATCGATCTCACCGGCCTTGCCGCCGTTCCCGTCGAAGATGAAAAGCTCAGGGAACGCCAGCTCCAGCCGGTCGCCGGCGAGGTCGGACACATAGAGACAGCCACCGGAGTCGACGAAATCGGCCAGCTTGCGGGGATCCACTCGGTCGGACGTACCGCAATTGATGAACAGGAACGAGCAGTCGTACGAACCCGAGAACGGTTCGTAGTTGACGTTCATCGACCGCAGCACTTGGCCGATGTCGTCGAAACCGGGCGAGGTGACGTATATCTTGCGACGCTTGTCGGCCACGGCCATCGTCTCAGATCGGCTCATGACTCGTACTGACGGACAGCTGTCCGTCAGTACGAGTCATGAGCGACGCAGCAAGGTCACCCGCCGATTCCGGCGGGCACCAGTACAACACCGCGATCGGTGGTTCCGTCTATGCCACACAGCGCGGCGACATCAATGTCTCCGGTTCGACGCAGCAGCCAGAGCCGGCCGGCAAGCGGATCCGCGTCCTCATGCTCGCCGCCAATCCGCTCCGTACGGCCCGGCTCGCGATCGACGAGGAGGCCCGGCAGATAACCGAACGACTGCGGCTGTCCCACGACCGCGACGCGTTCGATCTCATCACCTGCGGGGCTGTCCGTCCGATGGATCTACTCCAGTACCTCAACCAGCACAGCCCGCACATCGTGCATTTCAGCGGTCATGGCGACAGCACCGGCGATATCCTGCTGTCCGCCGGTGACGGCGCCGGCCGGTGGGTGAGCGCGGCCGCTCTCGCCGATCTGTTCAGCGTCGCGAACGACGACATCCGGGTTGTCGTTCTCAACGCGTGCCACTCCAGCACAGCCATACAGGCGATCGGTCGGCACGTCGACTACGTCGTCGGGATGAGGGCGCCCATCACCGACGAGGCGGCCACCACCTTCGCTGCGTCGTTCTACTCCGCGCTGGGATTTCGCCGAACCATCCCGCAAGCCTTTGGACAGGCGGTCGCAATGCTGGGCCTGCGCGGCCAAGCCGGCCGGCAGATCCCCGAACTGGTGGCACGACCGAACGCCAACCCGCACCTGACGGCAGGAGTGCAATGAGCTCGATGGGGAACGGAAACCCCGGTCAGCAGGCAAACTCGCCATGGGCGGGTCAGCCGGGCCAATACAACACAGCCAACTCCGGCAACGTGTATGCCACTCAGAATGGCACCATCAACGTCAACGCCGCCGCCAGTAGCAAGCGCGGCGCGCGCATCGATACCAAGGTGCTCCTGGTTACCCTGCTCACGGACGTGATCTTCTTCGGCTACGGGATGGTGGCCTACACCGGGAAGAACACCAACGGCGACGAGTGGCGCGCGGGCATATTCCTTTTCATGTTCCTCCTGACCAGCGTGATCATCGGCAGGTGGATCCGTCGGCGGATCTGAGCAGCGACAGCGAAATCGGCAGTCGCCGAGCCGTCGCGCTGCCCCGAAACAACGGGCGTCAGGTTGCCGCCAATGCCTCCGTGGGTGCCAGGCGGGCCGCGCGGATTGCCGGGTACAAGCCCGCGATCGCGCCGATCAGCACCGTTGCGCCGACGCCGCCCGCGAGCACCCACAGCGGCACGACCGTCGGCCATTCTTGTGTTGTGGCGTAGCCTCCGGTCACCAGATAGCCGAGCAGTGCGCCGAACGCTCCGCCGATCAGCGACAGCAGCAGCGACTCCGCGACGAACTGGGTGCGGACCTGGCCCTTTGTGGCGCCCAGCGATCTGCGCAGGCCGATTTCCGCGCGCCTTTCCAGCACCGAGATCACCATCGTGTTGGCTACGCCGATCCCGCCCACGAGCAATGCGACCGCGCCCAACCCGAGCAGCAGAGCCGTGAACGTCGCGTTCGTGGCTCGGCGTGCGGCCAGCACGTCGGACGGCTTCGACACCTGGACCTCGTTCGGCGCCGATGGGTTTGCCGTTGGCGCGAGCACCGCGCGCACCGCCTCCACCTGCGACTCCACCGACCGCGTGTAGACCGTCGTCGGATGGCCGTCGAAGCTCAGGTATGTCGTCGCCGCCGGCCAGCCCAGCAGCACCGCCGAGTCGAGCTCCGGGGCGAGCTGCACTTTCCGCAACACCCCGACCACGACCCACCACCGGCCGCCGATGTAGACCGCGGGCACGTTTCCGAGCCGCTCGGCCGCCGTCGCGCCCAGCACCACCGCCGGATACCGGTCGGTCGCCTCGTTCAGCCAGGCGCCGTGGTCGAGCGTGCCGGCCACCGTCTTGAGCAGGTCGAG
>Ga0307515_10007410_pt1 | contig 21686 bp, 16 predicted proteins | sample 17_EM_MG_FD_194513 | JGI IMG/M metagenome (GOLD analysis project Ga0307515, IMG submission 194513) | Populus trichocarpa ectomycorrhiza microbial communities from riparian zone in the Pacific Northwest, United States - 17_EM | ecosystem: Host-associated > Plants > Roots > Unclassified | place...
TGATTTTTCTTATACAACATAGAATTTATTAATGATGTTTTACGATTTTTAATTGAGCAACAGGGTCAATTTCAATTTTTTGGCCAAAAGTGGCCAGCACAAAAAAACATTTTTGGTCAAAGTGGCCACAACGGGTTGTATAAAAGGTAAGATGGGTTGTGCTCTCAAAAGGGAGATGGAATAGGCAACAATCCGAATGCAAGAGAAACGTAGTATTACAATTAAACTCCATAGAGTCCTCCTGACCTAGCCATTCACATGGATGCCCTGACTACGACCCATGGGGGGGAGTCTTCCATGGTGACTGTGAACTTTTTCCACCATCTCTCATAACGCTGCTGGTCTCCATTTATCTGGTTGAAGAAGTCATTCCCCGAGGAGGCAGTAACCCAAACCTTCACTTCCACTCTCCTGATATCCCGCCATGCTCCTTGCTCCCGTGCATCACAGCAGACAAACTGAATCAAGGAATCTACCCCCAAATGCTGCGGAAACAGAAGCCTAAGATTTTGCAAACCAGAACAATTATATAAGAAATTATGTAGTGACTTGGGAGCTGCCTTGACAATGGCGAACTGCCACCATTCAAGGGTCTGTATATTTGGGCAGGAGAGGGAGTGGAGATAGTTCACTGAAATGTCCCGCAACTGCAGTGATGTACAGGAAGGTAAGCCCACCTGCAGCCCCTCATGCCTAGCCAGGGCCTTGAGTTCGTCTTGTGATCCACAAATATTAAACGTTCTCAGGGCCTTGAAGGTCCTCCCAAGCATCCACGAAAATGATGCAGAAACCAGTTCAAGCCACTGGAGAGTATGAACCAATGGCAAATCAATGTTCAGAGAATACACAGGAATTGTTCCACCCCGAATTACCAGCCTCTTGATTTGTTCCAGGTCTGGTAAAACAGGGATTTCATGGTGACTAGTGGTGTCAACCTCAAATTCCTGGAGCTGCCTAAATAGGAGAATGGAATGGAGTTGAAGTAATGGAGTGGCAGCTGTATGAATGGCCAGACGTTGAGTGATCATTCCTTTGACAACCATTGTATCATATTCAGCACTTGATATTCCAGGATGCCTATCCAGATAACCAGCTGAGATGTAATCAACCACAGTGTCATTTGTGGTCTTTCTCCCCTCCCATACCTTCAGATGTTCCAGAGGGGGAGTTAACTGTGCCCTGGTCCATCCAATAAGTCTGAGTAATGGGGAATTGTCAAGGCACTCAGACTGAGAAAAGCCTTTGGGACACTGTATGCCAAGATATTTTAGGTGTGGGAGGATGTTGACATGCCAAGTTTGAGCGGAGCACCATTGCACCCACTCCTTATGAGGAGAGAGCGGATACAATAACAATGAATTCTCGTGAACGGGAAGACGTAAGCGCCATTCAGGCCAGACATTTGTAGATGATTTAGCAACTAGTGACTCAAGGAAGGTTTGCCAGGAAGGTGAACGGCGGGCGGTGGATAAAATCAACTCCTGTAGAAGGCCCAAATGCTTCAGCACCTTGATAAAGGCTTGTTCACTGCACTGAAGTGTGAGACGCAGTGTAGTGAGTTTGGAAATCCCTCCATCCACTCTGAATAGATGGCGAATCTGCTGATAGACCCTCTGTTTGTTGCAGTCATGAGACTTGAGCTCCATTGCTCGCATTCGGGGAACATGGAAAGATTGGACTGTGGTCATTGGATAACCGTGATAGCTAAATCTACTGCAGGACGGCAATTTCACCTCGTGCTGCTGGACTGCCCCCCAGTGGTGAGGAAGGAGGATTGCACAATCTTCAAGGCATGGGAATTCTCTCCCAGCCATCCATTGGACTGAAGAGGCTCTAATCTGCAGCCTACGAAGAGTGCAGAGAAGTGGCAGATTCGCGCTCAGCTCATACCATGGGAGAGGAAGACGATCGGCCTCAAATGTGTGAAGCCGCGTCAAAGCAGGAAGAAGCTCAAATGGTTCATGAATATCTCTGCCATTGACAATAAGCACGGTGAGATCCTGCAAGACCGGGAACCAATGCGGTTGCAGAAAGTGAGTGGTCGCAAATGAGGGATGGAGTCTTAGCTCAGAGAGTGGGGCCTCAGTTGGAACAAGGTCAAGCAGGTGCGTGAATGAGGTGGATTGCACACATCCAGCTACGACATGCAGGGCTCTCAGCACATTCATTGGCCTTGCACTCTGGAAGCCGAGCCCGCTAGCCAGGTCTTCAGGAGGAAGTGATGATATGGTGAGCTCATTCCACTGGCAAGTACTTGAAAGAGCGTCCTGGAGTGCCGCGAAGGCTGGAGCCCCTGATGGGCTCTCGCGATCTCCTTGGGTGTCAATAACAACCTTCTTTGGGTATCCTCTCTGCAACCAGGTGGTGACCTGTTCCGTCTCGGTCCTTGTTCCGACCCTCAAGGTGGACCATAGATGAGGCATTATGGCGATAACAGACCCCCAGTAGCGACAAACAGAAGCCAAGTGACCAGAATTCATTTGGTTCGCTTCGATGCTATAGAGAAGAATCTCTCTCAGCAGTTCCACAGGAAGGTAGGTGTTGATGGTTTTGACAGGTGGGATTGGAGTCAAAGGGCGACCGAAACCCAGGGCGCGGAGTTCCCGCGGAGTTAGGCTTGATAGATGTCTCGAATCTGAAACATTTTAAGCATACTAGATCTTCCGGTGACAGATATCAGGGGCTTACCCGGTATAGAAAAGGTGCGCATCGAGCGCAAACGGCTATCTTGTACACGTGAGGCCATCTCCTGGACGTAAATGGACTAGTGGTCCGGTGAAACGATGTTGAGGACACGGCTCGAAGGTGAGAGGTGCCGAAGTGCAAAAGTCGAGTGAAAGGCCGGCCAGACTAGGAGGCCGATCTGACGAGGCCGATCGACTGTGTGGAGAGCGATTGGGTGTTGCGGAGTTGTACTACAAGTGTAAAACTCGATAGAGTGCTCAAGGCTCCTAGTACCGACTAGGGTGGCAGACGAAGAGGAGCAGACGTAGTTCCTCGAGGCGCCTTGCTTTGAAGCCGGACGTTCCTTTCCTTCCCGTCCATATGTGCGCTTTGCGGTCATGGCATTTAATCTATGGTAACCCAAAACCAACTACGTTCAATGTGACGCCATATTTCATGAACGACCGAAGTGCCGCTTGCGCGCTCGTCCTTTTTTTTTTTTTTTTGGTGGGAAAGGGAGGGAATGCGTCATGCACCATCGCGCCTGAGCGCGGATGTGGAGGACTTTGTGCGCTCGTCCTTCGTGATCACCGGACAAGAGAATTTTACAGCGGAGCTGGCTAGTTGTGTGCAGCTTCTGCCCAGCCTCAATAATCTGTCTGCGATATCCTGGAGTGAGAAGGAGTACGAATCGTCCACGCGTTCACACTTCGACGAGGCATTGACGAACCAGTTGGTAATAAACCATAAAAAACGGGCAAGTTGTGCGGTCTGGATCGTAGTAAGAGGTGCTCCCGAAAAGTTCAGCGTTTCCTTTTGCACCAGCCAGATCTGGCACTGTAGCTTCTGATGGACTCCTGGAGGGTCGACCTATGAATAGTAGCAGCGTTAGCAGCACCACGCTGCTTATTGCAGAGCTGACCATGTACCGACATGTGTGAACCTTACCTTATAGAAACCATGCAATTCATTACCGGCTTGGTTGACGGGCTATTCTGGCAATTCTCTCATTGCCTCAATTCGCTGTTATATACTCCGATGGTGACCATGACACCATTACCTCCCTTATCAGCACCCTTTCGCTGTTGCCCTGAATATTTCAACCCCTCATACTACTTCCGATCATTGTCTCCTCTCCAGAAGCCGCTCGCTATGTCCGTGGGGGACAACAACAGCGAGAAAATCGCCAAGTATATTGAGTACGCGCACGACCTAGCAACCAGCGACGCCGCAATTCCTGCAATCCTAGTTACACGGACAGGCATCACCAACAAGGTTATTATCATAATTGCGAATGAATTATGCTTTGTCCGTTCCCCGACGAGGTATGCGTGCGATGTATGCGAACGGCGAGTGCAATGTATGCGAGCGTCAGGTGGCCAAGACCGCAGGTGCGATGTATGCGAGCAACAGGAACCACAACGAAGACAGCGAGGTGGACGGCAACGAATGGCAGCCTGTATTACAGACAGGAGCGTGAGCCACAGGCCGCGCACGTGGAAATGCCGCCGGCTTCCACTATCGGGAGTGACTAATGAGTGTCCTGAACGGAGGGATCGGCATGGCACCCACCATTTTTTACGCCTAATTTTTGATAGGTCCACCCATAGGGGCCAGCCACCAATGTACAACACATCAAAGCTGCCGCTCTATGCGACAGCAACAACGGCTATAGCAGCAAAGCGCAAAGGCGTTGTTGGCACTACAATAGACATCACTGATGATCGCAATTCTGGCACCTGCTTGCCACTCGTTCGAATTTATGGTGTAGGAGGTGGAAGAAGCGATCAGGTAGGCAGGAGATGCGGGAACCGATGTGAAGTCCCATTGTGTGTCGTTGCGGGCGTCCACGCGTGAAGTCCCATATCTTTCATTTCGGGAGTGGACCAGCGCCAGCGTTGGCGAGACGGAAAACGTGGATGCGTACGACATAAAATTGGGATACTTACTCAGTAAAGGCCCGATGCTGTGTATTTGGATTTTGGTTGAAACTCTTACCAAGTGATGCCACACCAAATTGCGGTGGGAAACTCAAATCGGTAACTTGGACGGAACGAGTTCGAAGGAAAACTCCGGGATGTTGATATTCGTTGACCAACGAATCCACGAATTGCTCCAAGTAGCAGGTGCAGTGGAGCCCACAATCCAGTTGCAAGAAAACCGCCAGCCATCCGCACGCCAGACACGGCTTCATGCGCTACTCGCAGGGCTCAATACGCCGCCCTCGGCTGCAAGAATACGTTCCACACTCGATGCGCTGCATGAGGAGAAGAGTGTGACAGAGGGCCTAGAGGAACGCGCGTATGTCGAGGCGATTCAGTCTCGAATCCTCATCGGGTTGTACGGGAATGCGATGCACGCGCTATTAGAGGAAGCGATTGAAGCCGATGACGCGGCGAGGTGGTGGTGGAGAGTCGAAAAGTCCAAGAGGAATTCCGCTTGGTTCATGGTGCAGAGTGTGTTTCATTTGTCGTTAGTTTCGGCGAGACTAATGCGTTATGGCTTCTTAGCCTTTCCTCAGAGAGCATACATCCTTACTTGTACTATAATAGCAAGCTTACGCAAGCGCAATATTCCAATCTCTCTCTCGTTATTCTCTCCATCCTCCTTCCGCCAACTTTTCCCTCCGTCAACGCGGCCCTCAGAACTGATCACCTCTGTATTCCCTCACCTTTCCAGTCGGCCACACGTACTCGCGAGATCGCCCTTGCACCTCACCCGCGACGAATGCAAAGACAAACGAAAGCAGCTCGAACAGCTGAGAAACGAGCGGGCTGCGAATCTTGGCCGTTTCGCAGTCGCGAGCCAAGCCCTTGAAGCCGATCTTATGTCTGGGAAGATCGACCTCTCTAGCGCTCTACAAGAGTTCGAAGCGCTGGGAGCGAGCATGTCTCTGCGAGAAGGGAGCCTCCAATGTCTGAACGGAGCACTGGAATCGATAGCTTTATACCAACATTCTCATACAATTGCACTCGCTCCTTTACAGCGCCCATCCCGCCTAGTGCTACTCTGGCCGAGACTGCTCCTCATCCCACCAATCACCTACTTTGCGCTCGGCTGGGCATGGTCCTCCCGTGAAGACATCAATAAAAACCTTCAGGAGGGATTCGACACTGCCCGTACTTTCTATCAATCGTGGATGGTCGAACCTATCAGGTCAATCTTGGCTACGGTCCGCACAAGGGGCGATGATGGCGTGAGGGTGATATCGAAGGATGCGCTCAAAGCGGACATGGACGTCAGTGCTGTTCTACTGCCGCTCTCCGCTTGGCTCGCTTACTAATACTCCTGGTGGTGATTGCAGTCATTGGAGCGGATGGCGACAGCGCTCAGCCTGGAAAACCTCAATTATAATGACATACAGGTTGCCGAATTGGCACTGAAAATACGCGAAGACGACCTTACGCCTATTTTGCGGGTGTACGAGGAGGACATCAAGCAGCCAACCCGATCAGCCATCATGGGGACTTTGATTCGTTCGCTGTTGATCCAGGTGCAAAAGATGAAGGTATGAGTTGAATGTAGCAGGAGACTAGGCAGGGTTCTCATTGGTTCCATAGGTCGATGTCGACTTTGCACTCTCTGGCATCGACAAGCAGCTTCGCTCACAAGAGCCCACATTTGGATTCGTCGGTGTGGCACCCGCACTCGCGATCACATACGCCATCTTCGGTTGAATACGCAGCTTCTGGTCTGGAGGCCGGGGCAGAGGTGCGTACGGCGGGCCGAAGGAGCGGGAGAAAGTCTGGCTCGCGATGCGTCGGGTCGAACGGCTCCTCGTTGTCGATAGCATATCTGAGGGCGGGCGAGATCGTCCCAAAGCAAGCGGAAGTGCAAGACCCGATGGATCGAAAGGCGCGCTTTCGCCGACTACGCAGGGGCTTTTATTGCTCTACTTGACTCATCTAAAGGAGTTTGTGGAGAAGTACTTGAAGGAGAGCACGAGGTTCCGAGAGGGGTTCCTGGAGGATATCGAGGATTTGGAAGATACAAGGTTTGCGGGGGAAGAGAAGCGTATGGTCGTAAGACGGATGGGGAGAGTTGGGGTGACGAGCTCGGCTGGAGGATATTGGAGATTGGGAAAACTGTGAACGATCATATCCAGCACTGCTACAGCAGTCGATGTGTTTTGGCGCTCCTTCTAGTTATATCCGGAGGTGATTCGAGATATGGGTGTACCTTCGCTTTAGATTTTTTGTTCTCCTGGGGCAGAGAATTGGCGAATAGTATTGGTGCTGACATTCCAACAATGGTAGAGCCTCCCACTCTGAAACGTTTTGAGCATACCAGGCCTTCAGGTGACGGATATCGGGGATTTACCTGACTTGAGATTTGAGCAAACATTATGCCAGGGCCTAAATGACTGTCGAGCGATCTGATATCGGGCAGGGACGACGGTCGACTGATAATGTGGAGAGCGATCGATTTTGGGTTTGGAATGATCAGGTGCTCAAGGGCCCGGCAGGACCGACGAGTGACAAGTGGTTCCTAGCGGTCAGCATATTGCTTGTCAAGGTCCTTGCCTGTGGCGAGGGCCTGTCATTCGAACGGCCAGAAGCGGGCCAGAGTCAGGCACGTACGTACTCTGAAAAGGACGCTCCGGCCGAGCAAGTCGTGTCGTGGACAAGCTGCGTGCTTCATTTGTCTGTCTAGCTCAGTTACTCGTCGCCCTCAATGCCTACCGCTCTTCGCCATAACGAAGACGTTGCAACCAAAATATCGACTAAGCAGTACCAATAGTACCCAGGAAGCCCTGCAACCGATCCAGTTTGCCTGTCCCCACCCAGCCTCAATCGTCTTTCTTCGGCACACTCGACTCCCGCAATCACTCACATCGTCGACCGCAACACTAACTCTCAACGAAAAGCCCATTTTCCTAGTCACAAGCATACAGGAATATGTTCGATAATGGCCTTCCTTGGTCACCCTCTCTATCTCACCCACGACGGTCGAACCGAACCCCTGCCTGCCGATGCCACTCACAACCACCTCTGGAATCTCGTATCGTTACCTGTATTGCCCTCGTCTCCGCTGCTTTTCTCGTCTTTTTCCACGTAGAAGACAATTTCGAACTACAGCCAGGCCGATAACCAGCCAACTGCGACTCATCGGCCTGTGAGAAGGAACACGAATGGTCCACGCGTTCCAGTCGAGCCATTGTGGTTACTCTCCCGTCCAGGGGGAAACGTCCCGAGTATGTCCACGTTACCGCGCAGACGCAGACGCAGACGCAGATGCAAACGCAGACGTAGACACAGACGACTCACCACCACTTCGCATTTGGTGCGTGTTTTGTCTCGCTTATCTACGTTTCTCTCGACCGTCCATCACTCGTTCGTCCTTCCGTCCGGTTGTCTCTGGCTAATACTTAGTCTAAAGCCCTACCATCTTTCGCCTACTACCCCAACACCTACACATGCGGTATCAGCAACACCCGTGCAGTCTATAGCAAAACTGACTCTGCACCGGCATATGCGCACCCCACCCTGTCGATTCCAGTAATCTTGGTTGACGGACCATTCCGGTTATTCTCTCATTGCACCGACCCACTGTTCGACATTCGGATGACAGCTCGAATTCTCCATTGCATCATCATCTCCCCCGTCTGCGGGACGTCGTGGAGGCAGCCAATGTGTTACGGGTGATACATATAACAGGGAATTTCAGACCCAAATCCTCTACGAGAGTTCTACACCTAATTAGTTCGTCGTCCATTCTCTCTACCACTTTCAATCCCACGAACCGTCATTTGTATGGGCAATGTTCAAACTAACCTTCACTAACCCAACCCCCACAGTACGTATGGTGACATATCAAACGGGTGAATGTTCCGAGGCGCGAAAGATGATGACCCATAGTGGCAAGAATCCAAAAACTCTGAATAGCGTGTCGATGATGTAGAAATCGTTCAAGCTGACGCAACGGTGTCGTAAATATTGGTGTTGTGGATGCCCAGGTGCGTGGGTCCCTAGGACGTGGCTGATGAGCGCCGTCCTTTTCGGTAATACGGTTTCTGGCCGGCTGACCCAATGCGCAGTGGTAACGTATACCGTTCCTCGCGTCCAGGTCATGCTGAGAAACATGGACTACTGTTCGATTGGGTGCAGGCACTCAACGACTGGGGCACGGGGACAACCGAGGCTCGCGCACATCGGACAACATGGGTGGGCGCGTAGCGTATGAGACAATCGGTGTGTGCATCACTCTCATGTACTGTTCCATGAGTTCGAGAATGACACTTAATGTCCTTTCGTTTCCAATATACATAGGGTCATGCTCTGGTCGAGTAAATGAACAATACTCTTTCCCCCGTACTTTTTGAGGAGACCTACAGAGATCCTGGAGCCAAGAGCATTTCGGCAGGTGTGCACATTTGTGGACACGGTGTATCGAGGTGTGTATCCGCTCCGACGGCGGATTGCAATGAATTGACTAGTATCAAGTGTAGAATACTACAGTAGTGTACATATATTTGCAGACTCGAAATAAACAGAACCCCAAATGCAGTTATACCAACCTCACTCAACGGCCCTCAACCGGTCGTAGTCCGCACACGAGTCCCTCGTAGTACACCGACACACTCACCTCTCGTCACTACTATCACCGTCGACCTCAGCACCACCCCCCATTTCCAGTAAATCAGCTAGATACCCAGCCCACGAGGCACTCAATAACAAGACTAACCTGGAAGCTACGTGAAAACGGCCCTATTCGCTCACTCTTACTATTGCCCATGATGATTAAGTCGAACCTCTCCCCGGCCCCCACATTCCTGGCGAGTTTCTCCGACCACGAACCCTTCTTCTGCGCCGGCGGTCTCGCCCTCATTTTCACTACTCTCCTCTTCCTACTCGCTGAAGTTCATTCAAACGACAACAAGGTTGCTGGCCGGTAGCAGTCCACGCTGGTCAGGTGGTTCGTCGACCTGAAAAGGAGTGCGAATAGTTCACGCGTTCGCACTCAAGCTACTACGGCTATTCTCCTGTCCAGAGAAACGTCACAGGTTCCTCAGGTATACCCGTGCTACTGCGCAGACGGCTCCCTGCCAGTTTCCATGGAGATTAATTGGTGTTCTATCGCGCCCGGACCCTCATAGCCCTATCACCCTCGCTCATCACCCAAACAAGCACCAGCACCAGCAATGCCTATGTTGTCTATGGCAAAGCTGATCATGCACTGACATATGCGTACCGTCTTTTTCATTCCCACTTGCCAACTATGGCTGCATAATGTCGTGCTTCTCTCATTGCTTTTTCGACACATCCCAATGGCGCCTTGAGTCCACCTTGCAGCATCCATCATCCACGCTACACACTTTTGTCGAAATGCATCCGTCGCGCAGTGTGTCAATCATTTTCCCTCCCTAAACACCACCCTCTGTTTAGGTATTGTTGGTCCGTGGTGAACGACAGGTCCATGTAAATTGACGGGCATGTCAGGTACATGCTCAACGCTAGCAGGTCGCAGTGCAATAATAATCCCAATCCCAGTCACACATACCAGCACCACTGTCAACGCTGCTGCGACTATGATCCAGTCAGGGGTCTCTTGACTACAATGACAGCCTTTTCGCGTTCGTCGTCGTGCAGCCACGACCGCTTTACACTCGACACCATACGCCCGTTCGCTGTTTGTCTGCCGACAGAAGTATGGGAAGACCGACGCTATGCTACGCGGTGTGATGCGGGAAGTGTGAACACCACCCACCACGAACCTACTACCGATTCGACTCATGCAGGTCCTGTCGAAGAGTCCCTCATTCGCCGGTCACTTCTATATATACCTGTTTCCTACGAACGAGCTACACCTTCTTCCATATTAACCACTTCTGCACCTCGTCGACGGATGTTCTGACTGCCCTGTTGGAACTTAGCGTGGCTCTCGGTCTGCTTACCTGTCACTATGTGGTCAGGCTCTACTTATAACCACCTCATTATTCTCATGTGCCCTTTTACCTCTCCTCTTACTGACGCCCATGGCCCCTTTGGCCGCGCTTGATGGTCGATCCTGGGTGCTGTGATATGCTGCCTGTTCAGCGTCCATCCTCATTTTCCATGTCATTTTTTAATGGGTTTCCTTTTTGTTATTCTTAAGAGACGATATACCACTCTATCCTATGCTATGCCCCAAGCCTGAGGCGATACTTGTCTTACATTTGCATGCGGGACTTATAAAAGGAAAGATGGAACGTGCTCTCAAAAGTCAAATGAAATAGGCAACACTCCGGATGCAAGAGAAATGTAGCATTACAGCCAAACTGCATATATAGAGTGCTCCTAACCTACTTACAGCGCTAATCACATGGAAGCTCTGACTATGACCGACGGGGGAAAGTCATCCATGGTGATTGTGAACTCATTCCACCATTTCTCATAGTGCCCCTGGTGTCCGATCGTCTGATTAAAGAAACCATTCCCTGAGGAGCCAGTAACCCAGATAATCACTTGCACTCTCTTGATATCTGGCCATGCGTCTTTCTCCCGTATATCACAACAGACAAACTGAATCAAAGAATCTACCCCCAAATGCTGGGGGAAAAGCAACCTAAGATTTCGCATACCGGACCAATTATGTAACCAACTATGTAGTGTCTTGGGGGCTGCCTTGACCACGGTGAACTGCCACCATTCAAGGTCTTGTATATTTGGGCAGCAAAGGAAGTGGATATGGTTCACTGAAAGTTCCGCAACTCTAATGATGTGCAGGAAGGTAAGCCCACCTGCAGCCCCTCATGCATAGATAGATTTTCCGGTTCGCCTTGTGATACACGAATATGAAACGTTCTCAGTGCCTTGAAGAACCTCCCAAGCATCCAAGAAAATGGTGCAGAAACCAGTTCAAGCCACTGGAGAGTATGAACCAATGGTAAATCAATGTTCAAAGAATACACAGGAATAGTTCCACCGTGAATTACCAGCCTCTTGATTTGTTCTAGGTATGGCAAAATAGGGATCCCGTGATCACTAGTGGTGCTGTCAACCTCAAGATCCTGGAGCTGCCTAAATAGGACAGTGGAATGGAGTTGAAGTAATGGAGTGCCAGCTTTATGAATGACCAGACGTTGAGTGATCATTCCTCTGACAACCATTGTATCATATTCAACACTCGATATTCCAGGATGCCTATCCAGATAACCAGTTGAGATGTAATCAACCACGGTGTCATTTGTGGCCTCTCGCCCCTCCCATACTTTCAGATGCTCCAAAGGGGGAGTCAACTGTGCCCTGGTCCATCCAATAAGTCTGAGTAATGGGGAAATGTCAAGGCACTCAGACTGAGAAAAGCCTTTGGGACACTGTACGCCAAGATATTTTAGGTGTGGGAGGATGTTGACATGCCAAGTTTGAGAGGAGCACCATTGCACCCACTCCTCATGAAGAGGGCGCCAATATAATCGCCCTGACTCCTCGTGAACAGGAAGACGTAAGCGCCATTCGGGCCAGACATTTATAGATGGTTTAGCAACCAGTGACTCAAGGAAGGTTTTCCAGGAAGCTGAACGGCGGGCGGTGGATAAAATCAACTCCTGTAGAAGGCCCAAATGCTTCAGCACCTTGATAAAGGCTTGTTCACTGCATAGAAGTGTGAGATGCAGTGTAGTGAGTTTGGAAATCCCTCCGTCCACTCTGCATAGGTGGCGCATCTGCTGATAGACCCTCTGTTTCTTGCAGTCATGAGACTTGAGCTCCATTGCTCGCATTTGGGGAACATGGAAATATTGAACTGTGGTCATTGGGTAACCATGATAGGTAAATTTACTGCAGAATGGCAATTGCACCTCATGAAGCTGAACTGCCACCCAATGATGGGGAAGAAGGATTGCACAATCTTCAAGGCATGGAAATTCTCTCCCGGCCATCCATTGGACTGAAGAGGCTCTGAGCTTCAGCTTATGGAGCGTACAGAGAAGTGGCAGATCCGCGCTAAGCCCGTACCATGGGAGAGGAAGACGATCGGCCTCAAACGTGTGAAGCCGTGTCAAAGCAGGAAGAAGCTCAAATGGTTCATAAATATCTCTGCCATTGACAATAAGCACGGTGAGATTCTGCAAGACAGGGAACCAATGTGGTTGGAGAAAGTGAGTAGTGGCAAATGGGGGATGGAGTCGTAGTTCAGAGAGTGGGGCCTCAGTTGGAACGAGGTCAAGCAGATTCGTGAATGAGGGAGAGTTCACAAACCCAGCTACCACGTGCAGGGTTCTCAGCACATTCATCGGCCTTGCACTCTGGAAGCCGAGCTCACCAGACAGGTCCTCAGGAGGAAGTGAGGATATGGTAAGTTCATGCCACTGGCCAGTGCTGGAAAGAGCATCCTGGAGTGCGGTGAAGGCTGGAGCCTCAGAAGGACTTTCGAAATCTCTCTGGGTGTCAATAACAACTTTCTTTGGGTATGCTCTCTGCAACCAAGTGGTGACCTGCTCCGTCTCAGTCCTTGTTCCGACCCTCAAGGTGGACCATAGATGAGGCATTATGGTGATAACAGACCTCCAGTAGCGACAAACAGAAGCCAAGTGACCAGATTTCATTTGGTTCGCTTCAATGCCATAGAGGAAAATCTCTCTCAGCAACTCCATAGGAAGGTAGGTGTTAATGGTCCTGCCATCAGGTGGAATTAGAGTCATCGGGTAACCAACTACCAGTTTCTTCCGTTCCAATAATGGTAGAGCTTCCCATTCTGAAACACTTTAAGCATACGGGCCCTTCCAGTGACAGATATGATATCAGGTCCTACCTGACTTGAAATTTTGAGCAAACATCAACTCCAGATCGCTAGAGTCGCTTGAGGCCATCTCCAGGGCCTAATCGGAGTACTTGTCTAGTCAAACGATGGTGAGAATGAGAATGTGGTTCGAAGTCGAGAGATGCTGAAGTGACGGTTCGATCTTTCGCCCGCTCACACGCTGCGCTAGTCCAACACAAGTCGAGCGATCTGGATATCGGGCAGGGCCGACAGTCGACTGGTAATGGGGAGAGCGATCGGGCATTGGGGGTTTGCAAACGATCGAGTGCTGAAGGGTTCAGCTCGGTGAACCCACGAGTGACAAGGGGAGCTGGCGTGGTTCCTCACGGTCAGTATTCTGCTTGTCAAGGGTCCTCGCCTCGCGCTACGGGCGCTTAAGGTTTTCTGTTTGCGATTGCGAATTTGAAATCTGAGAGACTGTCATATATTTGAAAGGCCAGAGTGAGGCCGCGTACTTATTCTGAAAAAGAAGTTTCGGCCGAGAAGGAAAGGATATATTATCTGTATTGCGGAGTGCATTCTTTACCCCTCGCCCCTCACGACGCCTAGGTGTTCGCCAACTGCAGCCACAGCAGTGATTGCAACGAGAGGTTTCGTTGTATTTGTACCTAGGAATACCCGTAAAATCCCAAAATGCTGTCGTTATGCGTATCGTCGCAGTACCCACCAGCCGCTGGCGCCCGTCGTGTCAGATCATCCGTTCGTCGTCGCTGTCATACGTGTGTCATCCCTCCGTCGTCGCCGTCTCCCACCGGGCGAACGCCCTCCGGGTTTCGAAGTGCCTCCACCGGACAGGAGAATTTTACAGTGGAGCCGGCTAGTCGTCTGCGACATCCAGGAGTGAGAAGGAGCGCGAATCGTTCACGCGTTCACACTTCGAAGGGGCATTGACGAACCAGCTGGCAATAAACCCTCAAAAACGGGCAAGTTGTGCGGTTTGGATTGTAGTAAGATCGAGGTGCCCGGACTCCTCGCGTCGAGCTATTCACCTCCTGTCCAGAGGAACGTCACAGGTCCCGCCGGCTATGTCCACGTCAATCAGCTAGTTCCCATAGAGGATATTTGGTGCGTGTTCTATTGCGCTTGGTCCCTGCTCCTCATAGTATCTAATTGCTCTTCGACCTCGTAGTATAGTAACCTCAGCAGCACCCACGCTGCCTATCGCAGAGCTGACCATGTGCCGACATGTGCGAACCTTACCTTATCGAATCCATGCAATCCATTACCAACTTAGTTGACGGACTATTCTGACAATTCTCTTATTGCCTCGACTCGCCGTTCTATATTCCGATGGCGATCATGACGCCATCACCTCCCTTATCGGCATCCTTTCGTTGTTTTTCTGAATATGTCAATCCGTCATACTACTTCGCCGATCACCGTCTCCTCTCCAAAAGCCGCCCGCTATCTACGTGGTTGTCCACAGGGGACAACAAGATTGAGCAAATCGCCGAGTTTATTGAGTACGCGCACAACCTAGCAACTAGCGGCGCAACAGTTCCTGCGATCCTAATTACACGCACAGGTATCACCAAAAAGCTTCTTATTATAAGTGCTAATGCATTATACTTTGTCCGTTCCACGACGAGGTCGACTGGAGCGTGAGCCCCAGGCCTCGCCCGTGGAAATGTTCACCGGCTTCCCGTATGACAGGACTGGAGCGAGGTAAAGGGCCTATCGGGAGTGACTAATGAACCTAGATGGTTGCCATGGAGAATAAAATGTCCTGAACGGAGGGACCGGCATGGCATCCACCATTTTTTACGCCTACGTTTTTAACCAGGTCCACTTATAGGGGCCAACTATAACACATCAAAAGCTGCTGCTCTATGCGACGGCGGCAACAACTATAGCAGCAACCTCAACGGCCTTTTGGCGCTGTAATAGAGTATCAAGAGGGGTGATTCCTTCGCCTGACCATCACAAACCTGGCACTGCCGCTCATGCATTCGAATTTATGGCGTACGAGGTGGAAGAAGCGATCAGGTAGGCAGGAGATATGGGAGCCGATATGGAGACCCATTGTGTGTCATTGCGGACATCCCCGCGCAAAGTCCCATTTGGGCTGAATTCATTTCGGGAGTGAACCAGCGCCAGCGTCGGCGAGACGGAAAATGTGGATGCGTACGACATAACATTAGGATACTTACTCAATAAAGACCCTATGCCGGGTATTTGAATTTTTGTTGAAACTCTTACCGTGTGATGTCACACCAAAGGAAAACTCAAATTGGCAACTTGGACGGAACGAGTTCGAGGGAAAACTCCGGGATGTTGACATTCGTTGACCAACGAATCCACGAATTGCTCCAAATAGCAGGTGCAGTGGAGCCCGCAATCCAGTTGCAAGAAAACCGCCAGCCGTCCGCACGCCAGACACGGCTTCATGCGCTACTCGCGGGGCTCAATACGCTGCCCTCGGCTGCAAGAATACGTTCCACACTCGATGCGCTGCATGAGGAGAAGAGTGTCACTGAGGGCCTAGAGGAACGGGCGTATGTCGAGGCGATTCAGTCTCGAATCCTCATCGGGTTGTACGGGAATGCGATGCACGCTCTGTTAGAGGAAGCGATTGAAGCCGATGATGCGGCGAGGTGGTGGTGGAGAGTCGAAAAGTCCAAGAGGAATTCCGCTTGGTTTATGGTGCAGAGTGTGTTTCATTTGTCGTTAGTTTCGGCGAGACTAACGCGTTATGGCTTCTTAGCCTTTCCTCAGAGAGCATACACCCTTACTTGTACTATAATAGCAAGCTTACGAAAACGCAATATTCCACTCTCTCTCTCGTTATTCTCTCCATCCTCCTTCCGCCAACTTTTCCCTCCGTCAACGCGGCCCTCAGAACTGATCACCTCTGTATTCCCCCACCTTTCCAGTCGGTCACACGTACTCGCGAGGTCGCCCTTGCACCTCACCCGCGACGAATGCAAAGACAAACGAAAGCAGCTCGAACAGCTGAGAAACGAGCGGGCTGCGAATCTTGGCCGTTTCGCAGTCGCGAGTCAAGCACTTGAAGCCGATCTTACGTCTGGGAAGATCGACCTCTCTAGCGCTCTACAAGAGTTCGAAGCGCTGGGAGCGAGCATGTCTCTGCGAGAAGGGAGCCTCCAATGTTTCAACGGAGCACTGGAATCGATAGCTTTATACCAACATTCTCACACAATTGCACTCGCTCCTTTACAGCGCCCATCCCGCCTGGTGCTGCTCTGGCCGAAACTGCTCCTCATCCCACCAATCACCTACTTTGCGCTCGGTTGGGTATGGTCCTCCCGTGAAGACATCAAGAAAAGCCTTCAGGAGGGATTCGACACTGCCCGCACTTTCTATCAATCGTGGTTGGTCGAACCTGTCAGGTCAATCTTGGCTACGGTCCGCACAAGGGGCGATGATGGCGTGAGGGTGATATCGAAGGATGCGCTCAGAGCGGACATGGACGTCAGTGCTGTTCTACTGCCGCTCTCCGCTTGGCGCGCTTACTAATACCCCTTGGGGGTGATTGCAGTCATTGGAGCGGATGGCGACAGCGCTCAGCCTGGAAAAGCTCAATTATAATGACGTACAAGTTGCCGAATTGGCGCTGAAAATACGCGAAGGCGACCTTACGCCTATTCTGCGGGTGTACGAGGAGGACATCAAGCAGCCAATCCGATCGGCCATCATGGGGACTTTGATTCGTTCGCTGTTGATCCAGGTGCAAAAGATGAAGGTATGAGTTGAATGTAGCTGGAGACTAGGCGGGGTTCTCATTGGTCCCGTAGGTCGATGTCGACTTTGCACTTTCTGGGATCGACAAGCTGCTTCGCTCACAAGAGCTCACATTTGGATTCGTCGGTGTGGCACCCGCTCTCGCAATCACATACGCCTTCTTCGGTTGGATACGCAGCTTTTGGTCTGGAGGTCGGGGCAGAGGCGCGTACGGCGGGCCGAAGGAGCGGGAGAAAGTTTGGCTCGCGATGCGCCGCGTCGAACGGCTCCTCGTCGTCGATAGCATATCTGAGGGCAGGCGAGATCGTCCCAAAGCGAACGGAAGCGCAAGACCCGATGGATCGAAAGGCGCGCTTTCGCCGACTACGCAGGGGCTTTTATTGCTCTACTTGACTCACCTAAGGGAATTTGCGGAGAAGTACTTGAAGGAGAGCACGAGGTTCCGGGAGGGGTTCCTGGAGGATATCGAGGATTTGGAAGATACGAGACTTTCGAGGGAAGAGAAGCGCCTGGTCGTTAGACGGATGTGGGAGAGTTGGGGTACCGAGCTCGGCTGGAGGAGACTAGGAAAGCTGTGAACGTTCATCGCCAGTCTCGCGACAATAGCTGATGTGTCCTGACGCTCCTTATAGATATATCCGGAGGTGATTGCAGATATGGGTGTACCTTCGCTTTAAAATTGTTGTTCTCCTGGGGCCACTTGCTTCAGAGAATGGGTGGATAGTGTGCTGACATATTAGTTCCCTCCGTTTTAAGAGAAAGACGAAACACTCAATGTGCTGGCTATTCCTAGCCGATCTTCGTCGGCGTAGAAGTAAGCCTTCTAAGAACGAGCCGAGGAAAATGATGAGTGGGAGACATTGTCAGCTAGCCTTCTGAGGATAATAGATTACGCACGGCTAGATACTGGCTGTTATATTATAAGAAGTCGACGCACTTCCCATTGAAATCACCACATTCATCCACAAAATAATTGTGAACGAACGCAAACTATGTCATTGGGATTGCCTATTGACCAGTATCTCTCTTGGAAATAAAATACTGAGAGAACCAAGTGCTGATTCTAATTCTCATCTCGGCTCCATATATGCGCCACCGATTTTTCTCGAATTCCCACTCGCCCATGTATGTTCCATACCCATTCGAGATCTAATATAGTCAAATACCTTGATCAAAGTGTCATGGAGGAATACCCGCCGCATAATCGACTTTTTGGCCCCACGTGAATTTTGCATCCATTTGAAGTATTGACCCTCCTCCTAACATACGTATTTTATTTACCTTTCACATTGCGTCTGTTGCTGGGACCCTTTCTGATTAACGTCCTTGGTCGGGGATATAGGTTAGAGGCAGGTGGTAAATGCGCTTTGAGCTCCTCGCCTCAAGAGTGCGACCCTGTAACCGATTGATTGAGACAGTCGTATCAACATCTTGTTGGAAGCCTTCAGGGGCGTTCCACGAAGAAGCCTGGGCATCGGCGTCTTAACCAAGCGGTGAGCGGAACTCGTTTGTCGGATACCGCTGGGAGTATAACACACCCCAAACTACTCTAGACATAACTATGATGGATGCCTTGCCAATTGAGGTCATCCGGAAGATACTGGAAATGGCAATTGACGAGGAAAGAACGACGAGTGCAAAGCCACGATTGGAACATGCCTCTCTTAGTAAATACCGAGAGCAGCAGGCATTTATACGGAGACTAGGAACTGTGTGTCATCGCTGGCGATCCATTTGTCTCGAATTCCTATTCGAGCATGTGTGGATTGCACCCCCACTAAAGCCCAATATCCTCGTGTTTCGTCAAATATTCGACACCGATACCTTATGCAGATACTCGAGAAATTCTCCTGGGTGGTGGACACGACAATTGTATCTTGACATCCTCTTCCTGGAGCCCCCCGAACGCAAGGCGCTTATCAATCACCTGCAAGTTAATAACCCTTTTCCTAACGTTGACCGTCTGTTCATCTTCAACTGTCGAAGATTTGGGGATGAAGAAAATGGCAAGCTGATCTTGGATATCTACGCCAAGCATCTCACCTCCCTCGTACTCAACGGCTCAAAGGGCAAATTCAGTGATGTGATCTCTCATGTATCCGGTGCACTATCCCAACTACAAGAGCTGGCACTTGAGTTTTCATGGTATGGCCCTGAGTTCACACCAGAGAAGCGAAACCCCCTAGTGCTTCCAAGTGTCCATACCCTGTACTTGCGAAAGCCTAAAGAAAACGAGTATCTTGCTCTTCTAGACTGGAGCTTCCCGTCGTTGCGGACACTCGCGATCTCTGCGACGTTTGCCTTTCCGGATGCCTTCACGCCATTCATGCATTTGCACGGCTCAAATATTACAAGCCTATCACTTCCGTACTGGCCTTCCTGGTACTCGTTCCACAACGACTTGTTCGAGGCTTGCCGCGCCCTAGAGAGACTGGAAGTTCTTGGCGTGAGGTTGGAGGGAGATGACGGAGGGCCGCCAGATCCGGTAAATCTTACATATCACCCAATTATGGAAGAACACCGCCTCCAAGAATGGATCTTCAAACCTTTTTGGGTGGACCACGACTTCGACCAGATATTCGAAGACTGCACCACGGACCCAGACTTGTTCCCATCGCTACAGAGAATTAGGTTGCGGTCTCCTGGGGTGGATAAGTTATTCTCTGTTTCTTTGCGGAGGGTGCAGTCCTTGAAGGATTGGTCGCGAGCATTAAAAGATAGAGGTGTCTCACTGGTAGATGACGAGGATGGTATTTTAGTCTTCCTTTCAATGATTTCTGTTGGTGGAGGGACTGACTAGCGTTCTAGTGCCCTATTTCAAATAATCTTATACGTCCTTTACTTCCTGGAGGAAGAATCACTGCATGACCGTTATAGCAGGCATTCAAACAACCAAGGTCATTGCCATGCACGACAGCAAGAGGTGATCCCTGGTCCGTTGGACGGGTCGACCGCAGTTGCACCTCGCCAACTATTTGAATCGTTTCGAATTTCAGATTGGAATAAGACTCACATCGGTGTGGTGAAAATGTCCCCCGTGAATCTGGGTTGAGAGATTGGAACTCTCTTAGTATTTATTGGCCATCTGTCGCTCTACAAAGGCAGAGGCATAGACGAATAATTCTCCTCCACAGCGTCACAATCATTTCATGTTGATTCTTCCTGTTTACGTCCAGGTTGTATATGCTATTGGATGCGCTTTCGTGTCTGTCACGCAGTTGTCAACTCTCGTTCTACAACAAACCCAGCTCCTGGACACTTGGACTCTCGTCCTTGCCTGCTCATGATGTTTCTCTACAGGCAGGTTCAACTCAATCGATTCCTATGGGGCTCGATGAACATCGAGTTCAGTGCCTCGGACTCGCAATGGACGACACCGACAGTGTACCCATCATTGCTATCAAAAATGAGACCAGGCTCGCTCCCAGGCTCTTGGGAGGAGTGCTAGACTTGGTCATCTGAGGTCCTGAATGTGGGGAGCAATTAACCTAGGGATTGTCACGGAGGAATTTAGGTGACATGCGCATAAAGCTCGACCCTACCTTCATTGAGGCCAATGAACCTATTGAATGCTAGGAAAAGGAGAGGAAAAGGCCGAGAAAAAGGTGGGCTGTGATGAATGTGTTTTTGTCCATTCGAATTCAAACTCGGCTGAGCCACAACCGGGGTAGCCGAGGCGGCCACCATTCATACATTCATACATTCAACTTATGAAACGAGACGGCCAACCCTGACCACGTTTTCGGCGGGGTGGGAGAGGCGAGGTTTGCAAGCGAAACCTTTTGGGAATCTCCAGCGTTGTCCGTCTTAAAATAGAGAGGAGGAGATATTTGCCTGCAACTCCACTCGTATTCGTAACTATTATATACATCAGCGTGTGATAGCGGAATAACCATGGTCCGTGGCATTGCCAATTCATCGGCCATAACATTGGACACAGCTAAAAATAGCCCATTCGGCTTGACATGGCCGTTTGGGTGCGCGTGGGCCAGCCAGACAGAGCCCCACCGACAACCCCCAATCACCGAAAATCCCCAATCACCGAAAACCCCCAATCCCACCGAAAACCCCCAATATCCCACAATCTGTACCACATGTATTGTGTTCAATCATATGCTCGTGGAATCTAGACACTGTGTGGCTGTGCTTGCGACTGCCTAGCTTATACTGAGCGCTTCTGGTTCTTTGCAATACACTTGCCTATCATTTCACCTTCTCGTCCCTCGATCTGAAATGAATTCGCGGAATAGGGCTTCCCAAAGGTACTGCTTTGACAACCTTGAATTTATGATTCCTCCACTTCCCGCCCACCATTCCCTCCACAGAACCTGCTGAGCTGAATCAACTGGACACAACCATCTCAGATCCCAGATGTGGTGGGATCGGAAGAAGAAGGAAATCATAAATCAGTGTGGCACACGTCCTGTGGCGAGCCTCGATCAAAAAGCGCTCTAATCGGTAAATTGGCAAATTTAGTCACAAGCGCGCTTACCAGGCGCTTTTCTTAACCTGGTGACCAGGCGAGTGCTGCATGCGAGTTAGTCTGCAGGGCGGGAAAACCTCGAGTGGTCCAAACGTTT
>Ga0307515_10007411_pt1 | contig 21685 bp, 16 predicted proteins | sample 17_EM_MG_FD_194513 | JGI IMG/M metagenome (GOLD analysis project Ga0307515, IMG submission 194513) | Populus trichocarpa ectomycorrhiza microbial communities from riparian zone in the Pacific Northwest, United States - 17_EM | ecosystem: Host-associated > Plants > Roots > Unclassified | place...
GCTAACCCTAAAGAAAAAAAACTATAGAAGAATTATGAAGTCAAATTCCTAACAAATTCATTGTTAGAGGATGAAACTGCAAAAAAATCTATTTTAAAAAATGAAAAATACTAGAAACAATTCAAGCTAACCTATTAAACTCATCTTCCAAATTATAAGATCAAAATAACCCTATAGAAATGAAATAGAAAAAAAATCACAAATCTCAATTCTTAATCAATCTTGTTTCAACGGATAAGAATAAAAAAATCAATATAAAAAAAGACCAAAAATAATCTGAGTCAACATAGACGAATCTTTCTAACTTATGACCCAGGTAATAAGATCAAGATTACCTTATAAATAAAATATAAAAAGTTATGAAGTTCAATTCTTAAATAATCTAATGTTAGAGGAAGAAATCAAAAAAAAAAATTACTTGAAAAAAAGAAAAAAAAACAAGACCTGAGTAAACTTGAATCAACTTAACAAACCTATAAACCGAGTTATGAGACCAAGATTACCCAATAAAAGACAAATCGGGAAGAAAAAAAATATTATGAAACTCAATTCTCAATAAACGCAATATCAAAGAAAGTAATTGAAAAGAAATAGATGATAAAATAAAAATAAAAATAATAAGGATCAAATTTGACACCAAAAACAATTTGGCAGCCCACTTTGTGTCTAGGAGAGGTAAGCATAAAAATCAAAGCAATGAAAAAAAAAAAGAGAAAGGAAAAGAAAAATAAGAAGAATGGTTCTTCGGAGCCCAATCAGAGCTCCTCAACCCACAAATGCTGCATGTGGCGGTAGACCGTGGTAAGACGTTACAAAACACATCAAGAAAGAGTAGAATCAGTCATTGTAGGCCGGTACACGCATCGTCAAAGTTTGGTGGCCTTTCCCATGTACAAGAAAATTTTTCTATTTTTTTTCTTTTTCATTAAAATTGGTCCCTAAATTGGAAAAGATTCAATTTCATCCCTAAAACTTTAATTATTTTAAATTAATTAAATTGAATTTGTTATTTCTAAACCAAGCAGAACCCAAGTGCCCGACTTTTTCCCTGAAAACTCGTGAGATTCCATGCAAAACCAGCTGAAGCAAACCATGATGTCTCATCATGAACCAAACAAATATAAAAAGGATAATCAGGGAATAAACGGTGCTATTCTAGTTACTTTTTGTTTGCTTGTAGCGAATTTTTTTTTTTTTTTTTGTTTTTTTGTCTTGGAGGGAAATTTCATGCCTTCAAAGTTGTTTTATTTTACACACTTAAAGTGGTTCATTTTGTTTTTTATTTTTTTTATTTTTTAAAGGTTGGGATATTCTGAAGTTATTTTTTATATATATAAACTAACTAAAAATTGCATTTTCATAGGACGAGCATATTCACCCACCATCTAATATTTATGTCGAATATTTTGAATTAAATATAAAAAGAGTAACTTTTAAAAAAATTATAAATGCTCCACAATTTCGTAAGTTTAAGCTAGCTAGCACTTTATTATCAAACACTATAAGAAATGGTATTTTTATTATACACCATCTCACAAATACTATTCACTAAATAGTGTTTTGTGTTTTTTCTTTATTTTTTGTTTAGTTTTATTTATTTATTTCACTCTTCAATAACCCAATTTTTTAAGTTTTTTTTATATATAATGGTGCTTTGTATTTTTTTTTAATTTTCTTTATGTTGTGTTATATACCAATTTTATGGTTTTAGTTTTTTTTTTAATTTTAACCTTCAACATTAGATTTGTTGGAAGCAAGACTTTATGTTTTTTTATTTGTTTTCTATGAATTTATGTCAATCTCATTATCCAAGTGGTGGGTTTAACATGTTAATCTGGGTTGACTCGAGTCGGGTTTTTTGGAACTGTTATTTCTAATTAATTTTTTATGTTTCATCCTTCAACATTAAGTTGTTTTGAAATTGAACTTCATAATTTTTTTTTTAATTTTATTTTTTATGAGGTTGTCTCAATCTTATGACCTGAGTTGTAGATTTGGCAGGTTGACTCGGATTGAGTTGTTCATTTTTTTTGTTATTTTTTAATTGGGCTTCGTAATTTTTTTCAATTTTCATTTTATGAGATTATCACGATCTCATAACCCGGATCGTGGGTTTGACAAGTTAATTTAGGTTGACTCGGTTTATTTTTTAGATTCTTTTTTAATTGAATTTTATTTTTCAATTTCACTCTCCAACAACTCAATCTTCTTCTTCTTCTTTTTTTATTTTTTTTTTCAATTTCATCCTTTCAATATTAGGTTGTTTAATAATTGGGTTCCATAATTGTTTTTAATTTGCTTTATGTGGAGTTATTTTGGTTTCATGGATTTAGTTTTTTTTTCCTCTTGATCTCAACCTTCAACATTGAAACTATTCGAAAAGGAGCTTTGTAGTTTTTTCATTTGATTTTTATGTAGTTATCTCAGTCTTATAACCCATATCGCGAGTTTAATAGGTTAGCACAAACTGACTTGGGTTTTTTTTTAATTGATTTTTTTTCTGATTTCCATCATTCTATATTTGGTTGGTTGGAAATTGGGTTTCATAATATTTTTTATTTTCTTTCTATGGGCTATCTTGATCTCATGACCCGAGTGACAAGTTATCTTAGATTGACTAGAGTAGTTTTTTTCTTTTTTTAATTAATTTTTTTTTCAATTTTATTCTTCAACATTTGATTGATTAGGAATTGGCCTTAATAATGTATTTTGATCTCATGATCTAGAGCTCTGTTGTTAAACTCGCGAGTTGACTCGTAAGATCGTACGATTTTACGAGTCAACACAAATATACCGTGTGTAATCGGGTAGAAAACTCGAAAACCAGCAAACTCGGTCAAACTCGGTTAAAATCGGTCAAACTCGTTGAACTCGATAAACTCGGACTGAGTTTACCGAGTTTGACAAAATTAACAAAACTCAACTCTTCTCAGTCATCTCCTCTCCATCCCGTTCCCCCTTTCCCCTTTCCCCAAATCTCACATTCTCTGATTCTCAAATCTCAACCATAACAGAAGCAAACTAACATTAGCAAGTAGCAATGCCTTCCATTTCAAGTTGTGTTGCAATTTGTATATGCAAAACTTCAAGCCGTAAAGTGAAACTAAAACAGCAGCATTGTAAGAAAGCAACAACTTAAAATCCAATAATAAGTAAAACATTAAGGAAATTAAAGAATGCCACCTGAAATCCTCTTCGTGCGCAACCTTTCAATTTTTTTTTCCATCAACAAAACCGAAAATAAGAACCACAGCAAAAACCCACAAGCATGTCCATATTTCCAGCCCCCAACCCAAGATTTCAACTAAAAACCGAAGTTGGGCTTCAGGGTGAGTCCAAAATGAGATGTAAAAGGCAATATTTATGAAGAGTATGTAGACTGTAGTTGGTATGTCATATTGAGGAGTAGTTGAGGAGTTTACTTATAGCGTGGGTTATAGGTCTACATACAAAAAAAGAAGGGGGGGTTGTTTTTCCAAGTAGAGATTGAAAGGGAAAGAAGCAGAGAAGAATTTGCTTGAAGAAATAAAGAAAGACAACATTTTTAACATGGAAATGCAGCGAACAACATGTACAAATGTTAATATATGTGTGGCTTAAGCGAAAGCTTTGTTTGCTTTGCCGGTTTGATGACAAGTCTATAGGTGTCTACCTTGCGAGTTAACTCAATATTGTTGTTTCAATATTGCCTGCTTTTTTTCTGCAACACCAACACAAAACACCTTATCAGAATTAATATAACACCATATAGATGAATTCCTAGAATCAGATAATATTGGTGTTGATATTAATAGTAACATTAATGTTTATAATATTAGTGTTGGTACTAGTAGTAACACTAATAATCCTCTTGATGATACTAATATTGATGAATGTCTAAGAAACAATGAGGAAACTGAAGATAATGACGCAAGTTTTAGTTTACATGACACATCAACAAATTATTTGTTTTATGTTTGTTAATTGTTAGTTAATGAAAAATTACTTAAATTATGAATTTTTATTTTTACCATGTATTTAAAGATGTTTGAACTATGTATGAATTTTTATTTGAACCATGTATTTTAAGGTGCTTGAACTATCTATGAAAAAAAAAATTTCTTATGATTTTACGATCCGAGTTTATTTTATATTTTCCGTGCCATGTTAAAAATGTGTTTTTGACAACCTTGATCCAGAGCGTAGATTCACATATTAAATTGGGTCAATTCAATGTCGCTATCTTAATGTTTAAAAAATATAGTATTCAATATATATCATATTTTGAGTTTATAATCAAATTATTTTTTATTAGAAAATGTGTTAGCAACGCTTGAAAATTTTTTTTACATTAAAAAAATTGATTTGTGCAAGTCAATGATATAGTACAATAATTATAGATATATGGACATACTAATTGACAAAAAAATAAATGAATGTGGATAGTTATGAGTGAATTACAATACCTAAAATATATGGTGAAACTATTGTACACATGTCTAAATTCATTAGGGATTATAATAGTGGATTAATGTTTTTGCCCTTAACCAAAAAATATAGTATTCATTTGTCAAGGGGTATCTCAGTTTTTTTCTATTTTTTTCGTACAATAAAAATACTTGAATACTCTTATAAGCAAAAAAAAATAAAAAGAAAAACAGAAAGAAAACACTTGTCTATGCCCTAGAGGTATTTATGATTTTTTATTTTTTTCAGGACAGTGTGTTGACCTAATTGCTCTTAGAATCGAAATTTTTAAGGCATGGCTTTAGAGGCTTTTGTGTTATTTCCTGAATGTTTTTTTTTTTTTTGTAGTAATGATTTGGTGCTAGGGTTTATGTGGTAATTTGATAAATAAAATAAAAATAAAAGTTGATAACGTGTGCGCACGCGTCAGCTGCTCTATTAACTTCGGGTAATACATGCGACTGACTTTGATGGTTAAAGATTATCTTCACCGTGTCATTGGATTCCCCGTGGCATCCTCTCCCTCAAGAGACGGCTCATGTGTTTTGTTGCTTGGCAGGTTATTATCGGCAATATTTTTCTCTTTTTTTCTTTTCTCTCTCCTCTCTTGAAATTCACCCTAGTCATTTAAAATTTTAGAGCAGTCCTCTTAGTTGCACATATTTGATGTCAGTCTTTATTCTTTTAATTTGTAATTTTTGTCCTTAGCCTTTTTGTAGATTTTTTAATTTTTTTTCAATTTAATTTTTTAATTTAGATTTATTTTTATTTTTAATTTTGCTTCTGATTTTTTTTATTTCTTAATCTTTTTCTTGCCCTTTTTGTTAGTGTTCAATTGTTTTCAATTTCAACATTTGATATAAAAAAAGATTAATTTGTTATTTTTTTAATTTAACCCTCATTGTTTTGGTGATTTTTTTTTGTAATTAGTTTGTGAATTTAATTTTTCTTTTCAATTTGACCCGTCAATCCAAAATTATCCATCCTCATTTGTTTTTTGTTTTTTTAAATTTGATCATCATTCTTTTAATTGCTATTTTTTTTTTATCATTTTGTATATATTTTTTAATTTCATCATTTGACATTGGATTTATTAAAAATTAGGCTTCGTGGTTTTTTGAAGTTTAGTGCTTCTGATCAAATGGTCTGGGTCATGGGTTTTATAAGCTATAACACGAGTTGACATCGTTGTTTTTACTTATTACTCGACATTGAGTATTTTTTACAAATAGGTTTCATGGTTTTCTTCGTTTTTCTTTCTATAAGATTATCTCGATCTCATGACTTGACTTATAAGTTTGGCGGGTTAACTTATGTGGGCTCGCACATTTTTTTTTTGCTTTTAATTACTCTTTCTTATTTTAGATCATTTTGTGTGAATAAATTTTATTTATTTTTTAAAATTTAATTATTTAATATTTGATTTGTTAAGAATTGGGCTTCATGGTTTTTTCATATTTGATGCTTTCAGTCAAATAGCCTGTGTCATGAGTTTTGTAAGCCAACAATGTTTTTTTTTTAAAAAAAAATGAGTTTTGTGATTTTCTTTATTTTTCTTTCTATCTAATTACCAAATCTCATAACATGATTAGTGGGTTTTGTGTGTTGAACCGAGTAAGCTTGAGTTTTTTTTGGTTTATAATTGCTTAAAAAAATTATCTTTTTGTATGATTGATTTTTTTTCTCAATTTTATTATTCAACATTTGATTAGTTGAAAACCAAGCTTTAAGGATTTTTAAATTTGGTGTTTTTGATCAAATGACGTGAGTCAGGAGCTTAATAGGTTAACACGAGTTGATATCGTTGTTTTTGGGTTTAACTTTTTGGGTTGGTAATGTAGCTTCTTGATTGAGCTCGGGTATGAGATTTCACTGGTTACAATCTTGAAAGATTAAATTAGGGTTGCATTTTATATGTTATTAATTAACCGGACCTATCGAAACCAGTCAACTAAATTTCTTTTACTTCTTTATAAATCCTAGCATCGCCTTAACTTTGTTCTTCTTACGTTCGAGAATATTTAGACTAGGTCATGACATTATACCGGTCATCAATTTAACTTTACTTGAGTCGCTTTTTTAACTATGGTCTGTTTTTTTTTTTTTTTCATTTTGGCCTTCAATATTTTATTTATTATAATTGGGCTTTTTAATTTGTTTTAATGTGAGTTTCATGATTTTATTACGATCTCAAGTCCTAGATTACGAGTTTCACAGGTTGACCATTGTTGTTTAGGGTCGATCCAATATATTATCGTTTCGATATTTTTTTTAAAAAAATTATATCATTTAATATATTACCATTTAAGTATTTTAAAAATATTTTGAAAATTAACACCAATTTTTTTACTTTCTAATGTCTTAATATTTTTTCCAGGCTAAAAAAAAAAAAAAAAAACCCTGCCAGCCAAAAGGCTAGTCACAATTAATGCTGATGAATGGTAAAAATCCTATGCTTTGGAATGGTGAATACTCGTTTTTATTTTGTTTTTGCATGCTTAAAAACACCAGGTTCTTTGTAGGCCATTCAATTTGGGAGATTCATGTCAGAAACCAGGAGCTGCTAGAATTTATTATTCTGTTTTAACACCTTGATTTGTGAAACCCTAACTTTCTTCTGCATCATCCAATTTTAACCTCAAAATTATAAAACATTTAATAAAGCTTTTCACAAAAGAAAAAGAAAAAAAGTTCCCAACTCAATCCTACAACTTTCTGAAAGAATTCATGTTCGTTATAGAAGTTGCTTGAATCAAATTGTAACATAGGTCTGATCTTCAATCCCACTAACAGTGTTTTTTTTTTTTTGAAACGCCAATCTCACTAACAGATTGGGAAGATGATATTTGGACAACATATAAAGAGAAAACAGAAGATGCAAATGAAGGTCCACTGCGTAACATTTTAAGAACTGTACAAACCAGGAAGAGGTGAAGCAGAAGAAAGAATTAAACAACATAGTACTTTTTATAGTAGAACAAGATACACGTTATAACACAGAAAACTCAAACATACAATAGAAGCTAGTGTCTGCTCAGTATATGAAATCCCAGGTATATTCACACTTGCAATCCCACATATGATGAGAGAAACAAATTCAATTAGACCAAGATTTAGGGTATCTTGGTGAAAGCCATCTATGTTTTTTCACAAACATGGCAAAAAATCATTAGGACCCCTTAAATATTTCTTCTCTCCTCTCTGAAGTTTATCCTTCAAACAAACACAAAGAAACAAGTTCCAAATCAACAGAATCACTTGAAAGAAAAACAATGACCATGTATATTAGTATGTCTGCGGTCGTTGTTTGTTCTTGACCACCAAACTGGCTCATAATTTGACATTTAGGCATTCAAACCTTGTCCATTTTTATGGTTAGTAATTAGACTCGCTATTTCTGTGGATCCCTGAAGGGCCTGTTACTGGGGATTCGTTGCTTGATGTTCCAAGCTCATTGCTTCCAAACTCTTGACTATTTAATGCCACCTGCCTGAACTTCTTCATATCTGCATTATATGAACTTGCATCATAGTCTGCGCTTCCGTTCGACCCGGAGAAGACTGAGCTCTGGCCAGGCTTTGTACCCTCATTTAAGTCATCCAGTAACACATCTCCTTCTAATGCACGTGCTACCTATTTTGCAGAACAATCACTAAAAGTCAAGTAGTGTACTCGTAATAATTACTAAGAAATTACCAAGTGGCAGTGAAGTTATTTGATGATACCTGGCTCATTTTTGGGCGCTTTCTTGCAGAATGACGAATGCTGGCTGCAGCACAAGCTATCATTCTTTGCATCTCTTGATGATTGTAGTTATTCTCCAACATTGGATCGACCAACTCGTTGTAATTGCCTGTGTCCAATGAAGTAATCATAAGTGGTCGAGCCTGTCCATCACACAAACACAAATATTATATCTACTGACACAGAATAACACAAGATGGCAAGTATTTCAAAAACTTTGTTGAAACTCGAAAGGTTTATTCTGAAGAGCATTTTAGTCAAACTTAGATAGCAATAGAGAGAGCACAAACCCAGTCCACCAAGCTATCTTCCATTGCACTTGAAGGATCAACAGGTTTCTTCCCTGTTATGAGTTCCAAGAGCATGACTCCGTATGAGAAAACATCAGATTTATCAGTCAGCTTGCCGCTTGATGCATACTCAGGAGCCAAATACCTGCATTCGTATTGGAGAAGTTATTAGGGGGGTGAATTCATTTTAAATATTTCTTCTCTTTGTCAGATAAGAATGTTTCGAAAACTAGTTTAATAGTCCACGGGAAGTTTATTTGCCGAAACGTTCTCTCATATCATCATATTAACAGTAACAGCTTTATCATTTTCCAAAAGGAAAATAAATGCTTAAGACTTTGCCAAATAGCTTCGAAAATGATTCTAGTCCACCCTCAACTCACAAAAGAATGCCTTATCATAGCTTACCCGAAAGTACCCATGACACGGGTAGATACATGAGTATAATTGTCAGAAGACAGCTTAGCCAGTCCGAAATCAGCAACCTGAATAAGCAAAAAAGCATGATCAACTAGCTTAGTCAACATCAGCATTGTTTTGATGGAGCTACTGCTATAGGGCTATCGTATACGTGTGTACATATAGAATAAAGAATAAATCTAGTTCTATCAGGAGAAGGTACCATGGCTTCAAAGTTATTGTCAATGAGGATGTTAGCCGCTTTAATATCACGGTGGATAATCCGAGGATGGCCTGCACATAATTTTCAACTAAGTAACAGAAAAATGTGTGGGCGCCTATATATGTGCATGGGAGAGAAAGGGAGGGCAGAATTTCTTACAGTCTTCATGAAGGTAAGCAAGACCTTTGGCAGAGCCTAATGCAATACGGAGCCTAGTTGGCCAATCCATGACTGGAAGACCCTTTCCTGCAAAACGAAAGTTTGAGATTATCTTGTTAATTCATTTTTTTTTGCAAAATTTCGTTGTGTGAGGTTGTGCTGATGCATATCAGGATGCCTTGAAGCTTGAAGGCTTGACATATTGTCCAACATCTAAAGCCTATGCATTCTTTTGTCAAATCTATATCTATTGATGCCTTAAGATTGGACAGGCTTCTCTTTAATCTTAGAAAGGCTACAGTTAAGGCACCATCAATTTCTTTCATCATTCAACAAGAAACTTAACAATTGAGAGGTACCATAAAAGCAGAAGCGGAATCAGAAACTTACCATGAAGGTGATGTTCCAAGGTCTTGTTGGGAACAAACTCATAGACCAACATTCTTTGCCCTCCAGCAATACAATAACCAACAAGTGACACAAGATGTCGATGATGGACACGACTAATGATATCAACTTCAGCCTGGAATTCTCGCTCTCCCTGTCCACTACCTAACTTTAAGCTCTTAACTGCAATATCCTTTCCATTAGGCAACACACCTTTGTGCACATAACCGAACCCACCTTGACCCAATAGATTAGCTTGATCAAACCCGTTTGTAGCTGCTGCTAACTCATCATATGTGAAGGTACTTTTGTTGAACCCAAGAGCAATATTTGGTGATGGAGGCGGCAAGGGGGGGCGGTATGGACCAGAGTAATTGGAGCTCATATCACTACTATTCATCATCGGTGGAGGTGGTGCGGGCCAGCCAGACCCCATTGGACCTGGTGATTGGGATAGCTTCATACCATGTTCTGTTGGGAGACCATTGTGCCAGTTTGATTGCTGTGGGCTGTTATAAGAAAATTGTTCACTTCCTGTGCATGAACATAGTATATGATCAACGAACGATCGGATTGATTTCTAATTGGAGCAAAAATACAGAAACAAGATTCAGGAATAATCTCTTTAAGTATTCAACCAGATTTTTACTTGGCCGCTCTTCAAAAATGTTCCACATATATATAAAGGAGTCTCTGGCCTCATTTTTATCAGTAGATTGGAACGGTTATACATGATCCATAGCAGGTTCAAAATGAATTGAACCAACAAACTAAGAAGCTTTTCATGCGTAACATTCTGAATCTTAAATTAGACTCTCCAAGTTAAAATACTAACCCCTTCTCCCATAACAGTTAGTAAAAGGAAACAAATAGCTCGAACCATTCTGAAATCGGATGAACCATTTTAAATCTTCTTTCCAAGATATAACAGGGAAGTCAGGTCTTGGAACTTTTTCTATTTGAAAATTAAGAAAGTACGTAAAGCATACTATCAGAAAACATGGTTTTTCGTACATTTGCAGTTGAGACGATGCAATCCAACCATGATGATTGGTAGTGTTGTAATGCAATCAATCGTGATAGAAATGATTTACTAAGACATGAGGCTTAATGATTTAGCATCTGTACCTCCTTGAGGATTTTCTCCATAATAATGCATATTTTTTCTCTTCTTCCTGCGCGAACAATATGCACATATGAAAATCATGGCAATAAGGAATATCCCAACACCAACCGCCACCCCAACAACAATTTTCATCTGATCCGAAGAACCTCCACTATTTGATGAATTCGGAGGAGGAGGAGGAGGAGGAGGAGGTGGTGGTGGTGGTGGTGGTGGTGGTGGTGACAGTGATCTAGAATTGGGTGGAGGAGGTGGCGAAGCATTGCTGTGTTTAGGAGGGGGTGGAGGAGGAGATTCACTAGTAGGTGGTGGAGGTGGTGGAGGAGATGATGCATCTGGTGGTGGAGAATCCGACTGAGGTGGGGGTGGGGGTGGTGAATTCTCAGGTGGGGGTGATGAGGCTGGTGGAGGAGGAGGGGAGCCAGAATCTGGTGAGGGAGCATCAGGGGTTGAAGACATGTTTCTTTTTTATCTCATGAAGAAGAACTTCCGGCCAAAAGGTTATCTGGTGCCGAAACACTCTTTAAAAACAAGCCGGAAACTCTACGTATCCCCTAAGTGCTCTTCTCAAGATTTTTTACGATCCCTGAAAATATTAATGACAGAATCAGAAGAAATCAAGTGATCCATCACAACACATATTCTAACATGCATTCAAGAAATATAACAAAACAATAGTAGTAATGTTTATTTTAAGGCTGCCCCTAACAAAGCATGATCATGGTTATTCTCCTTCAAACACCTTCATCTCTTCACTAGTTCTCCTTTCCTACGAGATCTTATGGAGATATCACATGTAATTTCTAACATTTCCCTTCTGTTGATCCCCCCGGAATATCATCTTACGTTTTTATTATTATTATTATTATTGTAAATCAAGTACTGGACGGAGAATAATATTATAAACGGAGAAAAATACCTGAATGAAGAAGATAGGTAGGTTCTCAGAGGTAAGAGAAGAAAAGGGGTTGCTTGGTAGAATTCCAATTCTAGAAAGAGATACCTGTAACCTCCTACAAAGGAGGACCTCTCTCTCTCTCCCCCCTTCTTGTGTCTCCAACCCTAGAAGTTGGTTACTTTTTTTACCATTTCTTTGCTGTATTCCTGCTTTCCCCTCGTTGAACCAATAACTTTCCTAGGACATAATAGCAAATATTAAGGTTCAAATATAAAGCTGTCCACCATTGATGGTTTTCTTCACACTTGTAAGAAGCACAGCCTCAGAGACAAAACATTTTAGTAAAGCTTTCGGTTGATCCACAAGAGGCATGGTTAATTATAAAAACGAAGTCCAAGAATAACGAGGCATGCATATGGTAAAAACTCAATCTGGCAAAATCAAGCAAAACATTATTTCCTCTAGCCAGCTGCAGCTACTTTTCAGGGTAGCCCTTGGAATCGTAATTATGACTAATGAGATCATTCCAGCCATGATTTTCCCCTAATATAGCATTTGTTCCATGCCTTGTCATCCTTAATTTGATCTATATATAGAAAGCTAAGCATTGAAATAATTACAATTGATGCCAGATACAGTATACCTCGGCCATTGCGATGCAAACTATATCAAACGTTTTGTAATTACAAAAAGGGTATAAATGCAATAAATTATTAGAAAAGATATATGTAAAGGCAGCACTACCAATCTTTTAAGTTGTCAAGGACTTCAGAATAATGGCAAACCCTTCGTCAGGAAAATTTCTTTCTTTACCTTTAAACAAACATATATAGATGGCGGCGTTCTTCTTCAGCTTTTTTCATCAAATAAAGAACAAAAGAATATTTTCTACAAGTGCATCATCCAATATCTTCGAAAAGACCATCGGTAACAGCGGAACATGTATTGCAAATGGAAGATGGTGGCGTTTATGAACCTGATCTATCATAGCTAGTTTATTAACCCGTCACAACAGTGATAGCACATCAGAGAAACGAAAATTTACATCATTCAATCATAATGCTTTAAAAGCAACAGCATGAAATGGCCCACAGGTGCAAAAGCTGTTCACGTACGGAAAATACTTCACAAAACCATCAGTCCTGGCATCACTTACCCATTCCATCCTATGTGCTCTTGCATGATAAGCAATCACTTTCGTCCCAAGAGTAATGATCAGTGTGTCATCATTCACAAATGCCAAAGCCCGGCACTCTCCATCTACAAGGTGTCCCAAAAACTCAGAATGAAGAGGAATTATACACTGCAGGCTCATGTCCATATTCCCGTAGACCTCAATTGACCATGCATCATCTTCTTTGTGAGGCAAGAGGTAGCATAACTCCCCCCGCATATCTGTCAAAGCACCAGTTGGTTTTCTGCTTGGTGGGAGACTGACAATCCCATACTCTTCTTCCTTTAAATCGAAAACCAGAACTGCACCTGATTTGGTTTCCCAATAGACAAATCCTCTGGTGTAGAAACCATCACCATTCAGAGGCAGAGCATCCAGCTCCAAGAATACAGCATTGCAGACTCTCCAAGAGTTTGTCCTCGAAGAGTATATTTCAAACTGAAGAGCTGTCCGGTCAGGTAAAGTGACTGCACAAACAAGCTCGTATTGCGCTTCAAAGTTGAGGATATCAGGTTCAAAGGCAAGTGCTATGGCTGTTTCAGGTCCATGATATAAATTTGGCTTTGGAACCATCCTCCATCCCTCAGTCACAGGGTTGCAGATGTAGTAGGCATTGTCTCCAAGGCGGCTTTGGCAGCCAAGTAAACCATTGCAAGAGGTTCTTGCGTCAACAGGTTCAGGCAAGAAACAGAGAGTGGGGTTAGGAACGCCATAAGCAACTGGATTGAGTGACATGAAGGAGGGACTCTCGCCAGGAAACTGACAGAAAAGACCAGAAATATGCCTGAAGTGGTTTGTCTGCGTGTGGACAAAAAAGGGACAGTTTATCCACCTAAGCCACTCTTTAGAAACAGTCTTGAACCTGCATAAGGACTTGGCTGGAAGGAAACAGAGAGCATACTGCCTAACAACATCTTGAATTTCCATGTCCTCCTTCTGCTTTATGTGGTCAGGAAATTTAGCACAGTTTTCCGAACTCCTGTAAGAACTGGACTTTGAACCACTTGGAATCTGTAAACGAAGAAAAGAGCGGCTATTAAAGAATTTGCAAACGAAGGAAAAGATAATTAATAGTCTCCATAAAACCATCACAACGACAAACAATACACAAAAGAAAGTCTTTTTCATAACGATTAAACATAAATGAAGGGACACATGACAGTACCAGGATGGACTAAAAGGCTTTTATAAATTAGTTACTGAAACTAGAGCAAGGTCTCAGATCACATGAAAGATCGCTCCTTCTCTCCACTACATCGTCCCTCATTTCAGAGACTTATTGAAAAAATAGATAAACAGATCATGTATCCAATTACTGCTGACAGAAAACAAAAGAATAATACCACCATCCTCCAAATCGAGGGTCAAGGCAAGGACAATGCACTAATTTCAAATAGATACTGAGCCCGCATACTGGGAGTTACACTGTTTCCAACTATTTCTCAAAACTAATTTAAAGGCCTTATTGTTAACTTCCTTAAGAAAACAGAAGCCAAAAAAAAAAAAAAAACACCAAATCACATTATTGTCATTAAGACATTGACATCATATCTGATAATAAGTTCAATGGAACATACCATTTCAAGTGAACCCGCTGAACCCCCATCCATTAACATGAGAGATGAGATACTGATGTTCTGTTGCAAGCTTCCCTCAGATGGATCCACTTCATCTGGCATGATGGGGTCATCTTCTGTTTCTTCCATTTGCTTGTCCACCAACTCAGCCATGTATCTTCGATCAAATGAAGCAAATAATCAATTCGAGGGGAACAAAATAACACATACATTCATAAATATAAATGATACTAAAAATAGAAGAGCTGTTCATTCTTCAATCCCAAGAGTGTCCGAGGGCAACTGTTGTGTTTTCATGTTTTTTTTCTCAGGACAGCCAGACTTTGAGTGGAGCATTATCAATTACTTGCGTAGGTATCCCAAAAGTTGCCTAAATGTTCCCAAACTTCCCTCTCATTATAACATTATCAAAAGACATAACAACATATGACAAATGTAATAATAAAAAACCCATCAAAATGCTTGTTTAATAACTGAAAGAAGAATGATATTATCCATCAATAACACAACACAACAGATCTAATCCAACATTCTTTTCTGTTACCGTCATATGCTAATTTTCGTACGTGAACCATTCAAAATGAAAAATAATTAAAAGAGAATAAGAGCATTGCAGTCTAGGCCTTAGGGATTTTTTTTTAATTTTTTTTTCTCAATATAGATTAGAAAGGTAACAGATAGGCAACCGACATAACTCCAATTAATTACCTTCAATCACGAACACTTGACGTACAAAAATATAAGTCAAAAAAGTGGAAAGCAACTTTACATGAATGAAAACCTAGCACATGAATGTTTTGCTTTCTTGATTATCGAGATATTATTAAACGTTTCAGATTCATATCATGAAAACCCACACGAATTTCAGTATCACAATTGCTTTCTTGAGTTGCAAGATTCTTTTCATTGTTCACTTATCGCGTAACCGAATCACACGTATTTCAATTTATATGATTTCTTCCCATTCTCCTGCTTTCATTCATCTGCTTTTCATGTATTTCCCAGAATCCAAACAGATAATAACGTATAAAAAGAAACAAAACCCACCAACAAAGCCTTAAAACTGTAAAAGAAACCCAAACAAAAAATTGTAAAAAGGAAAGAAACAGAGCAAGAACAGAACTTAGAAAGCATTTGAAACGCACACGAACGGTATCGATTTCTTCAAAAACATAAAAATTTATACATATCACACTTTCACATAATACAACAATAAAAAAACAAGAAGAAGAAGGAAGAAGAAAACTTCACATTGTAAGAAAAAAGATTGAAGAAAAAGAATCTTTAAAGCGTAATTGAAAATGAAAGAAAGAGAAACAGAGCATCGAAAACAAGAAAGAAACAGAGAGAACCCATGCACAGACGGAATCTCATAAAAAAAAAACAAAAATTGAATTTTTTTCAAAACCCAAACACACACGTAAGAAAAATGAAAACCAAGATCGTATTTTCAAGTTAAACACCAATAAAGAGCACAGTCAGTAGAGAAAATGAAAAACAGAGGATATTAAACTTAATAAAAATCGATATTTAGTGTAAAACAGTGCATAAATTAAAATAAAACAACACGATTGCCTTAAGAACCCTACGAAAACCACACAAAAAGGCGAGAATAATTTCAGAAAAAATCATTAAAAGAGATGTAATCACCAAAACAGAAAATAGTTAACCTTGGAAGAAAAAACGAATCACGTTAAAGTGATTGTAGAAAAACAAGAGAGGGAGAGAGAGATTTTACCTTTCGAAACCTTAAAAAAGGCGAATTTGATTACTGGACTGATTTTTATTTGAGAGGGAGAGCGGTGAGAGAGTTTGTCAAAATTAAAACCGGGAGTTGCAAAGAATGTGAAGAGAACAAAGGTGATGCGGTGTGGTCTGCTGGTATTGTACGTGAGGAAATGAGAAATCAAAGGATACAAATACTCGTACCACATGCATATCATTGATCAAAGTAATTGAGAAAATGAATGAATATATTATAAATGGCCTTTCTATCTAAATTTGAGAATCTCCTCCTTAGTTGCTTTATTTCAAACTTAGCTATGAAGTTGTTACTTACTTTATTTTAAACTTACCTACGAAGCTAGTTGACTTGTATTGACTTCATTATAAGAAAGAAAGACCGAGAATTGAAACCATTATTTACATGTCTAAAAATGTGTGTTTTTACGGTGAAAAAATGTTTTTGAAATGTTTTTTTTTTTAATTATATTTTTAAATTGCTAATGTTAAAATGAAAATTTTCAAAATAAAAAGAGAAAAAGAAAAGCGGCTCTCCTAAGCTTAAGAGATTGTTTGTCCGTATAAAGAGAACAAAACCAGAGCAATTACATGTCTACTCCACCAAAAATAAAAGTGGTGGAGGCACTTCATTCCCCCCTTCTGTGGTCGAAAGCCACGATATGTACAATAAAGGGAAAGGTAAAGCAAACAAAACAAGTTTAAAGGGATCTAAATGCAAGTGCCAACAACCAATTGGAAGAATTTCTTTAAGACCTTCCCATAGAGGAGATGGGGTTTTTCCTGTATCAACAATGGCTAATCATTAGAAAAGCCACTTTAGAAACTTGAGCAGCAGTGTTTATGTATTTTCAGACAAAAAAAAATTAAAAAAAAAAGTGCATGATATAGATGCGGTACAAATTACACCAAATAATTTATTAAGAGTTTTAGTTGGGCCAATTACAAGATCAATGACAAAGAAGCTTAAATATATATTTAATGAGTTAATTCAACAAGTGATAATCAAACATGTAAACCCTCGGTGTGAAATTGATAACATAGTATGGTGGACTTCAAAATAAATTGAATAAATTTCAACCAAATAATGTATTATTTTTAGAAAATTCATGAATTGGGCAAAATTCTTTAGAGAAAAATATAATGGAACTATGAGTAAATGAAAGTATAAATCTACCCGCGAATAATATCAACCGTCGATATAAAACCCATACTGAACCGGGTGATTTTTAACAACAAAAAAAAGTAAAAATTATGAGGGATTTTATTGTGATTAGGGGTAAATGCCCTAAATGGATATTAATTCTGGATGAAATAAAAGTAAAGATGTGTAGAAAAGATTTCGCTATTAAAGGCTTTACGGAAACAACTCATGTTAAAAACCAAAACATTGACAGTTTTATAATTATATAGAAAATAGCTCCTCCCCCTTTGTACTTGTAAGCTAGCCAAAAATTCCAATAGCAAAAGAAAGGATGAGGCAATGTTTCTATTTGTTTTTTTCTTTTAATTCTTTGTGCAAGAGTGAGTTAATGACAAAGAAAGTGAGGTTTTTAGAAAGAAATTGATGCCAAGAATTAGTGAATTAGGAAGAACAATCAGGGATTAAAACTTAGAGAGAGAAACAAGCATTTGTTTTAGAGAAGAAGGAAAAGGGCTTGGAGGCGATATGGGAATTACATGTTGTATTTTTTTGGAGAAGAAGGAAGAAGACTTGCAGAGCAAACCATCAATTGAGTTTAATTTGTGTAAGTGAGATGTTTTCTATGGTTATTTTTCTTTCTTTAGTGATTTGGTAATAAGGGGATGAAAACCCCTCAAAAAGAAATTCTAGGGTATGGTTATTTTGACAAATTGTTAGTTGATGGATATGTTAATGGTGAAAATAACAACCAAAATTGAAGGAAAAGGTTGGATAAAAATTATAAATTTTTTGTGTTCTTGCAGCTAGCAATGGAAGAAATTGAAGGAGATGGAAAACCTTGCTTAAATTTGGTGGTATTGTATGTTTATTAAATGTGTAGGTATGAGTAATTGTGTTTAGAAAATATTTTTGATGGGATATGAGAATTACATGTTGCATGTGTGTTTGGGCAAAGTTATGAATGTGAAATTTGTATGACTTTATAAAGTTGAATATTCATGGATTAATGTGAAGGCTTTTGAAGTTGTAATTGAAATAAAAATTCTTAATTGAATGGATATTTATATGTTGTAATATATTTGGAAAGTATAGGGATGAAGTTGAAAACTTTGATATTAGAATGTAAATTGAACATAATAAAAATAAAGGATTTAATGGTGTGGGTGATAAAGGAAATAAATGAAATGGAATATAAGAAAAATTAAACAATAACATTAGTTTCCTTGATTGGTGAAGTGATTAGCCATATAAAAGGGTAAACGGATGTTCTAAAATTTTATGTGTTTGCTAATTGGATTTGTGTGTTGTGTTTATTATTGAAATAAATATACTTAAGAATGGGTTGAGGAAGTTATGATAATTTGTTAATGTTGTTTGAATTGGTTGAATGGTTACTTGTAAGTTTTTGAGAAATCTTAGAAATAAATCTAAATGTTTTGTTGATTTATGTTGTACCATGTTTTTGTATATTAACAAGGGTAATAAATAGGAATATGTGAAATTATATGCACAATGAGAAATTTATGTAAATTGAAAATAATTAGTATATTGAGTTGAATTAATTGGTAAAGTTAAGTATAAGCCTTTATAAGTTTTAGAATTAGGCTAATAATGCTAAAATTAAAAAGGAGAAAGATCAGGTTAATATTGTTGTGTTTTCTTTGTTAATATAAAAGTTCAGAAATCGTAATTGTTATAAAATTTATTATAAATAAGAATATAAATGTGTTTGTTTGTGATGTTCAAATGATGTTTAGTAATTCTTGAGATTTGTGTTGAATATTTTAAATAAGGATTTATAAGAACTTAATTATTTTATTATATATAGGAATGTTAAAACTGTGGAATTTGGTTAAGTTATGTGCAATTGTGTAAGTTTTAATATTTTAATGGTGTTAGAGATGCTTAAATTTGATTATCACCATTGTAAAATGGTTTTTGATGTGTGAACCATTATTGACATGTTTTGGGGAAAGTTGAGTATCTATGATTAGCCATGAATTGAAGATTTAGTAGAGATTGAAATGTGAATAAATTGTGTTGTTTTGGTATTGTAATGAGGTTGAAAACAATTAACATTGTTTGTGTATGATTATAAAAGCAAATTAAGACAAGTTTAATTGATGTGGTTATAGGTGTGGAATGAAGAGAAATTAGAAACTTGAATTTTATTTATAATGTGTTTGAAATCTTAGATATGTATGCATGCATGTTGTTGAGTCAGATATATGAAAAAAAGTCAAGGATATAAGAAACTTGAAATTGACTAGATGTTATGTGTATGTTATATGGATTAATAGAGTGTCTAAAAGACTATTATGATAGCCCAAATGATAAAAGTTTAGAGTTTTTACATCAATCTTAAAAATTTGATAGAAATACTGTCAATATAAGAAATTAAGTGCTACACTAAAAGTTACTAAAGGAATAAAGGATGAATAACAAAAATGCTTGATTCTGTTTAAATTGATCGACCAACTGGATTTATAAATGAAACTGATCGATCGATTGGTGAAATTGAACAGTCATTTTCGCTACTATCTCGATCAATTGATGGAAATGGTTGACCAATTGATTAACTAGTAAGGAAAATTTCAGACTATGGGATAAACTAGTTGACCGATTGGATTAACAAATTGAACCGGTCGACTGTTTGGTGAATTGACCCGGTCGACCATTACCATCAACAATAGTATGTTATAAAAAAGATTTAGTAGTTTAGATGAAATATATATATATAGAATGTTGTGAAATTTGTGGGGTTGTTATAGTATGATAGGTATTAATAGAAATGTTGGGATGTGCAGAGATTTCTATGGTTAAATGTTAATTAGAGGTCTGAACATAAATTTTTATTGTTTGAGAGTTATAGGATAAACGTCTAGAGTGGTTCGTCCCTTTTTGCCTTTTAATTATTTAAATTGCTTTCATAATGTTAGACTTCAATGAAAGTAATAAGTATTGTGTATATATTATTCCTCATGAAAATTATGCCTATAAGGCGGAAAATTAGTATGTGAGTTGTAATTTACCACAATAGCAAAAATTAATGTGTGAAGTTAAATTGACCATAATTATGGACCTTATAATATATAATATGAAACAAATCCATCTATTTGGATGGGGGCTATAAAATTTAAATAAGTTAGTCGTTTGGACTGGGGACTATAAAAATTAAACGAAGCTAGTCGTTTGGACGAAGGCTATAAAATTTAAATGAAGCCATTTGATTGGATGGAGGCTATTGATTTAAAATAAAATGAGTCGGTTGCATGAGCGGGGGCTATGGATTGGAAAAGTAATTAGTCAGTTGCATGAGTGATGGTTGTGGATCTTGACAGAATTAAGCAAACACTTATTTTGATTTGATGGTTAATTGTATTAAAGAGAGAAAAAAACAACGACATACTTGTATTAAATAAATAAATGGAGTAAATGGACATAAACATGTTGAGATCCCATAATAATATTGATGGCTATAAATAGGCACAGAAATGTTAAGATTGAAAAATAATATTCGTGGACCATAAATGGGCATAAACATATTGAGATTCAAAAATAATATTGACGGCCATAAATGGGCATATAAATGTTGAGAATGATTAATAATATTGATGGGCCATAAATGAGCATAAACAAGTTGAGATTTAAAAATAATATTGATGGATCATAAATGAGCATAAAAATGTTAAGATTGAAAATTAATATTGATGAACCATATATAGGCATAAACATGTTGAGATTAAAACAACACACACACAAGCAAATGAGTCATAAATAGACATAAGCAAGTTGAGTGTCGCAGGGGCCGCCGCGATGTCGTTGGCGATGGCGAAAGCTTTTATCGTGCCACTTGATGAGGTGTGTGTTGGGAAGGGTTTTTGGATTTAATCATAAAATTATGATTAATGTTCAGGAGTCGCCACCTAGTATCTAAGAACCTATGGTCTACGAGAGTCTAGGTAAGGAACTGGTTATGCAAGGGAAAGAAGCATCACCCCTAGTGCACTCTACCTAAGGTAAGCTGCATTGTTATTTGATTATTTTTCTAAGTCAAGTTTCTATTTGTTGGTCTTTTCTAAAGTTTAAGGCAGATCTCCTTTCGTGAGAGAGTCTCTATCTCATTAGGTTAAATCTTAACTGTTCTAAAGTTAAAATTTCAGCATCGTATTTTTTAAACCTTATATCTTTAATACCTGAGGGTGTACTCTAATGTATAGTTTTACACCCCACGGATTATTAAAAGTCTACTTCTAAACCCTAAAAAAAATATTGGAAAAGAACTTTTGACATTTTTATCAAATCCTAATGGATGATCATAAATTGGTTAGGATATTCATTTAAAAAAAAAAAAAACATGAGACGATGCAAATTTTTGTTT
>Ga0307515_10007412_pt1 | contig 21684 bp, 12 predicted proteins | sample 17_EM_MG_FD_194513 | JGI IMG/M metagenome (GOLD analysis project Ga0307515, IMG submission 194513) | Populus trichocarpa ectomycorrhiza microbial communities from riparian zone in the Pacific Northwest, United States - 17_EM | ecosystem: Host-associated > Plants > Roots > Unclassified | place...
GCTTTAAGTGACTAAAATTGAACCTAAAATAAATATGGCGGGCTAGGGTAGATGAGTAGGAAACTTTATGGCGCATGTGATGTATGCAACAACATGTGGAAGCAATCCGTCACATTTTAACAACACATGCGACTTGCTACGATGTCAAAACACCGACTTTCTTAGTGGCATTGGAAGCATTACAGTGGAAGCTGTTAAGTGGTGCAACGCGTGTCTAATTTGGTGGCCTGTGGAGACACCTTTTTCTTTTGTTTCTTTCTTCTCCTCTCCATGTTCTTTCTACTCTCCTCGTGATTTGCGTTGGTATGCCAAAAAGATGTAGATGTCATGCCATTTTATTTGTGTTTCAAATTTGGTCGTAATTCTCTTGATTGATATTTTTTGCTTTAAGTCATTTTTTTTAAAAAATTAATCTCATCCTTTGATATTGAGTTGGTTTAGAATTGAGTTTCATGATTTTTTAATGAAGTTATCCCGATCTCATTACCCGAAACATATATTTGAAAGGTTAATTTAGATTGCCATTAGTCTCTTTTCTTATATCCTTTTTTAATAATGCTTTTCTTTTTTCAATTCAATTTTTAAACACTGGATTTATTGGACATTGAGCTTCATGATTTTCTTTGCTTTTCTTTTTATGAGGTTATCTCGGTATTATGATCTACGTCGCAGGTTTAATGGGTTAGCCTAGGTTGACCAGGTCTTTTTTGGATTTTTTTTAAAGATTGTATATTTTTCAATTTCTTCAATATTAAGTTAGTTTGATAATTGTGCTTCACAATTTTTTCTATTTTGCCTTCTATTAGGTTATTCCTTTCACATGATTTGGCTCACAGGGGTGGGCAGACTTACCTGAGTTTGTTGTTGTTTTTTTTGTTAATTGAATTTTTTTTTGTCACTCTACATTTGGATTGTTGTGGATTGAGCATCATAATATTTTTGAATGTGCTTTCTATGAGATTTTCACAGCCATAGGACCCGAGTCGCGGGTTTGGCATGCTAACTTGAATTGACTCATGTGGGTTTTTTGTTTTGTTTTTTTATTTCACTTTCTTCGTTCAACGTTAGGTTGGTTAGGAATTGATATTTGTAAATTATTTTCAATTTACTGTTATTACTTTTTGTTTTTGTTATATAATTAAATGAAATCAACTTATTGAAACTAGTCAATTCTATGACACGAGTATCGTAGTTTTTGTCATTTTTTAAAACATGCTGACATCGCTTGAATATCTTTTTTGTATGTAAACAAAAATCAGCCATCCCTGCACCGTAATGCTTTCCACTTATCTAGCAAGTGTGTTCTTAAATTTTAAAATTTATTTTTGGTTAAAATAATTTTTTTTATGTTTTCAGAATGTCAAAAATATTTTTTTAAAAATAAAAAAACTTTATTTTAATATATTTTTAAGTGAAAAGCACTTTGAACTGCCACCGCAACTACAATCTCAAACACATAAATATACATCAACTACCATTGTTGGAATTCTGCTCGCAAAAACCCATTCTAATATTCGAATAGACTCCTTAATTATTGGATTAAGAGTTTGTTTGATATGATTTATAAAAATGATAATTCAATCTTAATTTTTTCATATATATAATTTACACTTCCTTGAGTCAATGGGGATGGCAAGAAGTTGATGGCGGTTTGATACACATAGTTCTGATCAAGAACCATTGGCGCAGGATGTAACATGCCAAACGGATAAAAAGCCATTCAGATTTGACTTGCACAAAGAAAATAGATATTCCATTATCAACAGGCACAGAAAATATTAGTAGATGCTCTCTGTAGACAATGGTATATTCTCAGTATAATAGCCAAAAGAAGAGGAAGAGAAGTTGGTTAGCTGCGTAAGAATCTTCTAATTTTATCCTTTGATTCTCAAAATGCAGTCAATTAAGGACTTTATTTTGTTGAATTCACTAATTGTTCCGTAGAAACATAATCTAAACACACTAGGCACCCACTGAGGCTGCTGATCAGCTAATTATAAACTAATTCACCACCTTTTACTAATCTATTCCTCTTAAATTATCTGAAATCTCTGCACTTTGCAATATCATAAGACAGGATCCTTAGCAGTACTGCTAAAAAGAAAAAAGAATCCTTGACAATAATGACAGAAGATCCATTGCACAGGGCCAAGTGTACTCCCACTTAGAGTTTTTAACCATTTGTCTCCGAATTAATCCAGCTTCTGCAAGAATCCTCTTATAACGTGGTGCTTAACACTGAGTTCACGCTAGCAAGGCACAATAAATCTCCTGATCTTTATTGAATGACTCTGTCTTACCTAATCACTGACGCCATAATTCTCCAAGCACAGCCAGTCCTTCCAAGCTATCTGTAGACGTGTTTATTAGTTAACGAGCTGCTAATGGAGCCTGCATTTTGCCCTTGCCGCCCCTCCCTCTCTTTAAGAAAAAGGGTGGCACTTATGAGTAGTGCTCTTGCCATTTTCACTGTGATAATGATGAGCTTGTACAACGTATATTATATATGATTTTTTCCCTGTCTTTAAGAAAGTTTTATTCTTATTTCCCAGCAACAAAACAACGAAAACCAAACAGCGATCGGTCAGGAGAGAGAGAGAGAGAGAGAGAGAGAGAGGAGAATGATCTACCCCATCTCCTAACTAACGTGTCTTTCGACTTGAATACAGGAAAAACCAGCTATTTAAACAGAAAGAATAAATCTCAAGACACTTGTCCAAAGCATTGACCAATCTTGTCCTTGTCGATGGAAGTCACAGTGCACTGAATAAATTAAGGCCACTAAAACCCATAAAACATTTAACCCTGGAGAGGAAAATATCAATATGTTATAATTGATGTAAGAAATGAAATTCGATGTCAAAATATATTTTAAAATTCTAAAAAAAAAGAGAGCTGCGGAGATATTTTTTTAGGGGGTTGTGTACGGCATGCTTGACAGGCGTTTACGGCGTGAATCTCCGAATTTTACTCCGCTGCCAGTCCTTTAAAATTAAAATCCAGAAAGGAAGAATTCCACCTAGAAATTACCAAGACAAATTTAATTTACATTTGCATAAGCAAAAGAAAAGTATATATCTTTTATGGAACGGCATTCATTTTGTGTGGCCTTCCTCTGGCTAAACGAGACAACTGTCCCAGTCTCTCTCTCTCCCTCTCTAGATTATCTCTTCACCTCCTTCCTTCAAAATCCATCGCTTATTTTTTCTCTGTCCAAAATTCAAAACTTTCGCATTTACATAAACCACCGCTACGCTTGCCAGATTCTCTTACCTTAACAAGACAGCAGAGATTTAAACCCCTTAAAGACTCCTTGCTCTAACAAATCAAACGCCAGCGCTCCCTCCCTCCCTCCCTCTCTCTGGTAATCTCGAACCAATCAAGTGCCGATTGAGGCGCGGAGTGTGTTTGTCTGTAAACGCGTAGAAGATTTAATCCAATGAGATTGGTCCTTCTCTCCGATGCTTCTCTGTAGAAATGGCCTCTGCTTCTTCGTTGTCAGGTTTTTTCGCTTCTCTTTTTACCACTGAATCTTGATTTCTCTATTGAATTACTACTCAACTTAGCATCTCAATCAATTCAAGTATTTTAATCTTTCTTTTTTCTTCCGGGTAATTGAATTAGGAGAATACTGTCCTCACTTGATTTAGGATTTTCGGGATTTTGTTTTTTAAGAATTGTGTGGTTGTTAATTTTGCAGTTCCAGTGGAATGCTTGAATATATGTAAGTTATTATCGAAGGGGGATGGAAGTGGGAGATATGAGTGTAGTGTGCTTTCTTGCGCGTGGAAAGCTCCTAGAGTTTTGACTGGGTTTCTGGCCAGCACTGCCCATCCTTCTCCGCAGTGTTCGTCATTCTTGTGTGGCCGAAATGGAAGAAGGAAGCAGTTTAAGTCTGTAAGTTCCTTCCTTCACCTGCCTTCTAAAATTATTTCCAATTTATTGCTAGCTTAGCCCATTATCCCCCATACTTCTTCATAGTTTTATTTGGAAGCTATACCTAAAGCCTTGCGATTGTAAAGGAAATGAAAAGAAGATACGCAGTTAATTCTTCGGATTTTGATACCTAGGAGGCAAACGAAATGATCGGGATCTTTCATTTTGATAGCAGTGGTAAAATGAAAGCTTAAGTAGTTCTATAGTTTACTCTGAATCTGAAACATAAAATATGGTTAGTTTTTTAATCTACTTTTCTTATGAGTCATTCGCCCTTGAAAGTGTGTGAGATCGGTGAGCCCATCCTATCAAGTCAGTAGAAGATTCAAATGCAGCTTCGTTGTTTAGCTGCTGCTAATTTTGGTGAGTTCGAGTTCATTATTGTTCCAATGGCCAATTTTTAGAATAAAATCTTGGATGAAAATATTCCATTTCAGTGTAGCCATATTTTGTCCAGACAAGGTCAGTTGTTAAGCATCCTCCTTTCCATATTCCAGTTAGGCGTTATGAAAAATCGCTTAAGAGCCAATCAGAGCATCTTTATCCAATAATTACTGCAGTGCTAGAAATACCATCATTTTCATATATTAGAGTTTCAAATTCTCCCTATCAAGCTCCAAGTGAACATGTGAAATTCATGTTGTTTATAAAACCAAAGGCAATCCTAATGCAACTGCCCATCAGTCTGTGGTTAGCATATTACAATAGTGCTACAACTCTGTTGTCTTATTACCAAAATTTGCTTTGCAAACAATATTTTCATGATTATAATATCTGTGCCTTTTCTATGCTACATTGCCAGAGATGCAAAGCCTTTGATACCGGAGGTTGTTATTCCAGTGAAGATTCTGACTTTGCACTTCTTGGGAGATTTTTTAAATCCAGATTGCATCATGTAGCTGGTAAAAAATGGCAATTGTCTTCTTCATCGTCCATTTCTGCAGATACCTTCAATGAAGTTTCTCCTGAGAGATTGTGGGAGGTAAAATTGCACTATTGTTTCCTATGGTGTCTCTATAAACTTCTTGAAAGCGAGGTTCTTTCTGGTATGGTTTGGCTTAGCTTACTTTGTGTAATTGCCTCAGGATCTTAAGCCTACTGTTTCATACCTTTCACCAAAAGAATTGGAATTGGTCCATAAAGCTCTTAAGGTACTCTTGCTCTTGTATAATCTTCATGGACATATTCTTGCATATTGACACAGGTGAAGTATTCGTGAACATAATGTTTTGGTGGTACAGCTGGCCTTCGAGGCTCATGACGGTCAGAAAAGACGCAGTGGAGAGCCCTTCATTATTCATCCTGTTGAAGTTGCACGTATTCTAGGAGAACTTGTGAGTTTCCTTTAATTTATAATGTATGCCCATTTCTTGACATTGACTTTTAACTTGCTCACTTGCCTGTTTATTAGGAACTGGATTGGGAGTCAATTGCTGCTGGATTACTGCATGATACTGTCGAGGATACGAATGTTGTTACTTTTGAAAGAATTGAGGAGGAATTTGGTCCTATTGTGCGCCACATTGTAGAAGGAGAAACTAAGGTGCTTTCTTTACATTGGTACATCTATGAACTAAGCAGCTGAAAGTGTATCTTATATATTTTGTTTGAACACACAGCACATATTGATTCTAAGTTTCTTCCATTGGCTTAGGTATCCAAACTGGGAAAATTAAAGTGTAAGAACGAAAATGAATCGGTGCAAGATGTAAAAGCTGATGACCTGCGGCAGATGTTTTTGGCTATGACAGAGGAGGTGGTTCATTGCTTATAGATTTTTTTTTTTCTGTGCATAATCTTATCCATTGTTTAAGCCATTTTACAATTAAACTGCTGCCTTTTCAGGTCCGTGTTATCATTGTCAAATTAGCTGACAGATTGCATAATATGCGAACTCTTTCGCACATGCCATTGCATAAGCAGGTAGTGTGTTGAGATTTTAGATTTAGTTGGCTATTGACCTCAGTTATATTTAACATCACTAATTTGTCTGCAGTCCAGCATTGCAATGGAAACACTTCAGGTCTTTGCTCCTCTTGCAAAATTGTTGGGAATGTATCAAATCAAGGTATATCTATACACCTCTTTTTTACGTGTAAAATTCCTCTCTATGATTCTGTGTTGCATATAATTAGTTAGTGGTTGTAAACATGTTAACTCATGTTGTGTAACTCGCCTTGATTATATCAGGTGATCAAAATTTGAGATGTTGAGATAGAGAAATTCATGCTTCCAATTTTCATCTATAGTTATTTCTGTTACTTAGTTCCATACTGTGAATAACCAGATTTGAAATTTCAGTAAAATTTGAGGCAACGCATTCCTCTAGCCTAAGAAATTGTTAAAAACGGACCATTTAATTGTTTCATTCCTTGTCAATCTATACCATATTATGCTTATTTTTTGGTGCTGTGATATATTGTTCTCTTTAATTAAACTCATTTGCTCTACTAAGTGTGAATGCAACATGTTTTTCCAAAACTGCTGAATGACGCACACTTTATTTCTCCCATCTGCTTTGGGCTTGTCCACTGTTAATCAACAGTTGCATGATGCCATTGGTGTCCTCTTCTATTTAAAAATATGACAAAGTGCTTAGGATGGTCTCTGCTTGGAGAGCTTGTTATAGTTTTTCCCCCTGTTAATTTTAATTGATTACCTGACATGATCTTTGCAGTCTGAGCTTGAAAATCTATCATTCATGTATACAAATGCTGAAGATTATGCTAAGGTCAAGAGGAGAGTTGCAGATCTGTATAAAGAACATGAGAAAGAACTGGAAGAGGTTTTCCTTTTCTTTTCTTTCATGCATTATGTTTAGTTAGATCTGTAGAAGTATCTACTTTATTATTAATCAAAGGTTTGTGCTTTTGTTTTAGGCAAACAAAATTTTGAAGAAGAAGATAGAGGAAGATCAGTTCCTAGACCTTTTGACAGTGAAAACTGATGTACGTGCTGTCTGCAAGGAGCCTTACAGGTGAAGCCATGAATCTTCTAATAGTTATTTTCTTCATTTATTTATTTGATCTGGTTGTTGATTTTGTTTGAACCAAGGATTTCATTATCTTTGTTTATTATTATTTGTTGCGAGTTGTGGTGTTTTACCTTAGATAGCCATATCATTATGTGATTAAATGGTAATTTTTAAGTTAAATGGGCTTAGACAAATGTGGTACTATGACAAGCAACTTCCTGAGTAGTCCTCATGTCAATCTTGCACCCTTCTTAATTTTTTTTTTTTTTAGTGAACTCCCTTGTGGCCTGTTGGTTATGAGTATTGTCTGGCTCTCAAAAGGGTAGGCAGATGACCCTTGTTGATGCAGATGGTTAGCGAGTTTCTTATTTTACATCGAGTCTTCATGTCATCTATTGAAGATTATAGTTGCTTTTAGATTTTACTACCATCTTTTCCCCTCATGACCTGTTGAAAGTGTTGCTTTAAATGTCCTTTTCTCTATGTTTGGTTTTCTTTGTCAATGTTTTTGACTAGGAACTTTTGTTGTGTGCTTTCAGTATTTATAGAGCTGTGCTTAAATCCAAAGGTTCGATCAATGAAGTTAACCAGATTGCTCAGGTTTGTTTTGACATGTGCTTTGAGCCATCCCAAGAAACATCCAAAAGTGGAACTTCACATTTTTTAATTGTGTGCTGACACATTTGTCCTTCTAATTAAATCAGCTTCGAATTATCATCCAGCCAAAGCCATGCATTGGAGCCGGGCCTTTATGCAGTCCACAGCAGGTATATCCCTGTCATGATCTATGGAAATGTGTCTTCTGCTAATTCTGTGACTTGGTGTACGTTATGGGCTTTTCTCATGGTCAGATCTTATGCAGATATGCTATCATGTTCTCGGCTTAGTCCATGGAATCTGGACCCCCATTCCTCGAGCCGTGCGTATTCTCTTATTCTTCGTTCTGAAGCGTTAGTGCTAATATTAGACTGTTCATTGTGTTTTAATACATTGAGCAAATTTCCTAACAGATGAAGGACTATATTGCAACTCCAAAACCTAATGGTTATCAAAGTCTTCATACAACTGTAATTCCATTTCTGTATGAAAGCATGTTTAGACTGGAAGTTCAGGTATTCTTTGATGTTCATGTTTTACCAAGTTCCATTTTCTTCTGGTAGTAGGGAAAAGAGGTTTCATTTTTTGCTTTTGTTTTTTTACCCTCATAGGAGAGCTTTGCTTGTGCAAGGAGAATTGTTGATTTCTTTCAGTCTTCTAAAGAAAATGTTCAATTTATTTTCTCTGTTGTCCTAATTCACTCAAACAGTCACTGATGGTTCTTGTCAATTTTTAGTTAATTTTTGTAGTCTTTCTGATTTAGGACTTGGTTGCAACATATTTAGTTATAAATCCATCTATTTTGGCAGATAAGAACTGAAGAGATGGATCTGATAGCTGAGAGAGGCATTGCTGCTCACTATAGCGGGAGAGTATTTGTTACAGGTTTAGTTGGACATGCAATGCCTAACGGTAGAAGTACAAGAGGGAAGGCAGTCTGTCTTAACAATGCAAACATTGCACTCAGGGTAAGTTAATTTTGCTCTTGATAAGTCAGTAATTTGCAAACGTCCATAAGAAGCTTGTAGGAGAGCTACTTTTAAGGTTCTGTGACTTTGATGCTAATTTCATGGTTGAAGTCCTTTCTTTCCTCCAGATTGGCTGGCTCAATGCAATTAGAGAATGGCAAGAAGAGTTTGTTGGCAATATGAGCTCTAGGGAATTTGTAGAGACCATTACCAGAGATCTACTCGGTAGCTGTGTCTTTGTATTTACACCAAGGGGAGAGGTATGACTGCGTATTAATTTGCACTTATGAAATCTTTTTGGTAAGAAATGGTGAATTTACATATTAGATGTGCAGTTCTGGATTTTGATATTTGATGATATGGTACAGATAAAGAATCTGCCAAAAGGAGCAACTGCAATCGACTATGCTTATATGATACACACTGAAATTGGCAATAAGATGGTGGCTGCAAAGGTATTGTTTTTTGGTCAATATCATATTCTTTTATTATTGGAGGGTTACTAAAAATACAAAAGCAAAAACAACAAAATTCTATGTCTGAATTCTGCATTTCCCCTTTTGCAGGTCAATGGTAATCTTGTCTCTCCAATGCATGTACTTGCTAATGCAGAAGTCGTGGAGATAATTACTTATAATGTTAGTATTTATTGATCTTATAATGTTTGTAATGTTTTCCAAAACTTTATGCTGTAGATCATACATATCCGATCCTTTGCATAATAGGAAATAAAAGATAATTTGCTCTTCCAAGTTCCAAGTACTGGAGTTTGAGTAAATATCAAAGCTTAATGTGATTTTTGGAGCAAATGATCTCTTTTTGTAAGGTGATGGTGTATTATAAAGCTATAGTGATTGGCATTATGATACATTATACGATGGTGTAATTATTCATCTGCTTTTTGAGACTTTGCAGGCTTGCATATACATCTGAAACTTAAAAATGCACACCATTATCCCCTTGTTCTGCTGCTCACCTCATAACTTCATTGTTTGTTCAGGCACTCTCTAGCAAATCAGCTTTTCAGAGGCATAAGCAATGGTTACAGCATGCAAAAACACGAAGTGCAAGGCACAAAATTATGAAAGTAGGTTTAGTCCTATGAATTGAAAATACAGTTTTTTTGTTTTTGTATTTCCTGCTGCTCTAAGAATAAAATGCTCTTCATCTGTTCAGTTCTTAAGGGAGCAAGCTGCACTATCTGCTGCTGAAATAACAGCAGATTCGGTAAATGACTTTATTGCTGATTCTGAAGGGGAGAGTGAGGTAGAAGATATCTCAGATAATAACAAACGGAGCAGACCTCTGTGGGAGAAAATACTTATGAATGTTGTGGAAAAGTCATCCCAAGGGAAATGTTCAAATGATTTTTTGCCCGTGAACTATGGAACTGTGTGGACCCCCAAGGTCAATGGGAAACATAATAAGCATGTGCAGACCAAGGGGGATTTATTATCTCAGGGAAATGGTGTTGCCAAGATGATACAAGCTAGCATTCCAAGGTACAAGGAAGTCTTGCCTGGTTTAGAAAGTTGGCAAGCCAGCAAGGTTGCCTCTTGGCACAGTCTTGAAGGGCACTCCATCCAATGGTTTTGTGTTGTATGCATTGATCGAAGAGGTAATTCTTCTTTCATTCAGTGATGGTTTGTTTTCCGCCTCATGGTTGCATATTTAATGAATTCTCAAGGTTGTGACTGGCCCAATCATGGTATGATAAATTGTTTTTTCTCCAAGCTTGAAACTCGTGGTGAAAATATGATCATTCTGTAGCTGCTGGAATAAAATCTCACAATTCTGTGGGGTGATGGCTTTCATTTCATGTCTAATTCCTGTCTAATATCAATATTTCTGATTGTTTCTTGTTGACCATGTAAATATTGGAATACAATTTCAGGCATGATGGCTGAGATTGCAACAGCTTTGGCAGCTGTAGATATCAATATATGTTCTTGTGTGGTAAGTAAGAACATCATATAGTGAAGTACTGAACATGCTCTATTAATGATCTGGTCAACTGATAGACTAACGTAACATCTTTGATTTCAACCATCAGTCAGAGACTGATAGAGGAAGGGGAATGGCTGTGATGCTGTTTCATATTGAAGGCAACCTTGATAGTTTGGTAGGGCATTGAGAATCCATCTCCGTCATGTCCTATATTTCTACTACTCCCGTGTCATTGCTCTGCCTCTCTCTATTTTTCCCACGGTTGTGAAATTAGTTGGTCATGACATGTCTTCTCCTACCTCTTTCAGGTTAAGGGTTGCTCAAGTGTGGATCTAATTCAGGGTGTTTTAGGATGGTCTACGGGATGCAGCTGGCCAAGCTCAACAGAAAACCATCTTCTTGAATGCTAATTGATTGGTGGCCCCAGCTGTTGCAAGCTTGGGTAAGAAATTTTGCCCCCAGGAAACTGAGGTTCTGGTGCTCTTACATTTTTTGATAATTAGCTTTATAGTTCTCAAGTATTTTGTTGTCATTGGGACAAATAAAATAAACCAGCAGCAGCCAATTGAGCCAAGTCTGCCTGTGGAGATTCAGGGCATTGTATATAGTGAAAGAGTGGTAGTTAAAAAGTATACACATGTAAAGATACTTGTGAAGAGAGGATGGTGAAACATCTAAACAAAAAGGTGTTTTTAAGAGTTCTTGCCGTAAGATGACGCCTTTTTCTTTTTCTTGATATAAGCTGCTCCTTTTGCCCGTGAATTGTTGTATTATTTTCATGCAAGAAGCCTATGTTTTACCGCTTGAGAAACCCAAGTTTTCCATGGAGCAGCATGGCTCCACGTCTAGGAGCCCATAACTTGTGAAGTAGCGTAGCTCCAGAGGATTTTTTTTTTTAAAAAAATTTTATTTTGTGTCTCTCTGCCCTTTATAATTCTAATCCTCGGTAGTTATAGCACTGGCCTCGGAGAGAGCTCACTTGTGCCGAGGCCTGAGGGTGCTATTACATTTTAATATCTTGAATCGGCACCAGCCTTGGTTACCATAAGCATGACAACCAAACAATTTTTCTTAAGAAGAAAATGATAAGTATTATATTTTATTCATCGTATGTAAAATAATCATCAGTGAACAAGTGCTGCTTCAATGTACAATTTGTGCGAGATTGAGGGGGAAACGAGAATAGATCAGTGAAATTCTTATTGCCCTTCTTAACTTCTCCGAGAATATATGTTTCAGTTTTCCACTCAACTAAACCTCGATAGAATTACCATGAACAACTTGATAAAACAGGGCACTACGATGAGTAATAAAAGTAGCAACAAAAGTGTTGGTAGTAACATCGAACAAACCCAAATCTTCCTCCTTGTTGGCTCTGCAGTTTGATTATTAACTTCAACAAGTTCTGGCATTTCTTTCTTCTTCAAGGACATTGGTTTTTTGCTGGTTTCATGATTATCTGTGTCACCGTTGAGGCTTTTTGCCGTTGTTGGAATCGCCAAAATCTTCAGTTTTGTTGCTTCTATCTTCCTCAAGAATCTTCTCTTTGATTTTGTCGTGAGCGGAAGATTCTTAAAACTCTATTTTTTTATAGAGTTTAAATTTTATAACCATAGGAGATCATGAAAACTTTTTTTTATCAGAAGTTACTGTTTGAGATTGTCTTGTTTACCTTGATGTATTAGGATTCTTTTATTATTTTCTTAACTAGTAAATAAGCAATCTAAGAGTTTTTATTGAAGATTATAGACATTTTATAAAATATCATAGATTTTCTCTAGCTTATCATCAGTGTTAGGGCTGTAACTTTAAATTTGAGGCTAGATTCTATTCATGCTATACATCGCGTCAGCTATACATCGTGTCAGTTGATTATTATGAACCTTGCAGGTTTACTGAGGTGCTCTTTACTTCCGGTGGCAATGCCTCTATTGAATAACTCTTCAATTTTGGTACTTCCATCTTCCTCCACAATCTTCTCTTTCGATTCCAAACTTTGCGTGTTTATCATGATGTTCTTGAGCTCCAGTGACAATACCTCCATTGACTCTGCTGGCCAAATTACCTCAGCATTGGTCTCAGCGGAAGTGCTTCCTGTTTCTTCTGAACTCTCGTCACCTTCGTCCATGACATATTCTTCACTGCTATCCTCCTCCTCCTCCTCATCTTCAACCCAAAGCATTGCTACAGTCGTATCAGCAGTCATCTTTTCAGCGCCAACTGCCTCTTCCCCCATAACATATTCTTCGCTGGAGTATCCCTCCTCATCTTCTTCAATCAGATTCACTGATTTAGTTTCTTCTTCCATAATCCTTTCAGTATCTACTTCCTCTTCCAGCCTTTTAATTTCAATTCTTTCCAACCATGATGAGTTATCTTCGGAATCATTCTTGATATTGCCCTCCACTTCATTCATCGGCTCGCTATCAAGTACTAGCAAGGGAAGTTCTTCCATGCCACAACAAACATCAAATGATGTAATAATTATTTCTTGTCTTGTATCATCAGTGAGGAGGAACTCTTGATCATCGCCAGTGAAATTATCATTTTCGTCATTGATCATAGAGGCAGAATTCTCCTCCTGAACCAAATTTAACAAGGTATTAGTAATACATAATTATTCCAAGCTAGTTTTGAACTCCCTTTCAGCATCATGACAAGATCGTGACATCATATAGAAATAGACCCTAATGGATCCTTCATCTATGTGAAAGGATATTTAATGCTGGAAAAATTATCAATGATTACCAAAATCAAACTCTCAGTACAGACCAGTTCAATACAATCAACCTGGATTTCTTCTGCAGCCATCCCTGTAGATCCATCTGTCAAACTGCAAATTAAGAAACCATTCTCTTAATTCTAAGTATTGCTAACACAAACACACATATAACAGTGTCTTAATGCTGACCATGGATTCTGATGGAAAGTGGAGGACGGATTTTCAAGGGTAAAACACAGGCCTCGACTGCCTTTGGCTTCTTTTTTGCACGGTAAGTCCTCCTTATCGGCGTCTCTTCTCCTCCTTCTCTTGACAGCAAAAGCAGCAGCAATCAAACTAGTAACAACGAATACAAAACCCAACACAACCGATCCTCCAATATCTATGGTTATTTGTGCCTTGTTTTTCCTTTGTTTAGAAGGGCATTCAAGCTTCTCCATTGTTATTGTTGGGTTAAGTTCTGTTGCTGGTTATGATCGTGTTGGAAGTTTGGCTTGGGTTTTAACGAATCCAAATGATTCCAAACTTGATATACGAGGAGAGAGATACCGGGGAGAAAATAACTATTTTACCTCTAAAAGTAACCTAAATCGGCGAGATGAGGGAAATAGCAGGTTTCAACCTAAATCTCTTTTTTCCCTTTGTTTCTTGAATTTAACCTGGTTTCTGAGTTGGTTGGGTGCCCCGAGTTTGAAACTTGGAGAGAAGAGGGAAATAGCAGGGTTTCAACAATTCGAGTTCACTGACCATTTCTTAATTCTCTGTTATTGGAACGCACCGCTTCATTGAGTCATATTTTTAGTTGTCTTGGAACAGTACTGTAACTTCTTGAAAGTTATTATTTGGTAGTATAGGAGCAACATTACACACACACACACACACACACACACACCCCTGTAATTACATTTGTCAGGGCATGGAAATATTATGAAATGTTGCAATAGCGAGGTGCCTCAAGTTCAGGAACCGTACACTCCTTCTCTTTGCTCTAACGAACTGTTTGTTCTACTTGTGTTTCTCATCTTAGCTAAAATTCCATTGACACTGCTGGAGAATATGCAGTTGTTGCGGATTATCTAACATGAAGGATTCAATTAAAAAGCAAAATATAAAAAATTATGAAGTCTAATTCAAATAAAAAAACATCAAAGGATTCAACTGAAAAAAAAAAGTAAGAAAAACAATAAAAACCAATCTTAAAAGTTTTCAAATTAAAAAAAAAATCAAAAAAAAAAAAAAATAAAAACCCAAGCTTGGAGGCTCAATGCCAATGGGCCTTAAACAACACAAGCGCACGTGTCTAGGTCTTATTTTGTTTTTTTTTTAAAGTTGTGTACCCTTTTTTTTTAAAAAAAATAGCATGCGACATTTCTGTTATTCAAGATTCTAGCTATCACATCTGATTGGAAAGGCGGACAATCACCTCCAAGGTGTAAAAAACATATTTTCATCTATTTTTATTAAAAAACCCAAATAAACACTTTAAAAACCTCCAAAAAAATCATTTTGGTATTGAATCAACATTTAAAATTAAACTAAATCCAAAAAAAATATATATCAAAGTCAGATTTTCTTTTAGCAAGATAAAGAAAAAAGAAATTTAAATAGAACTCTCATCACTAAATAGAACTTATTTACACTAAGATTAGCGAGTTTTGTCGTCAAAAAGTGATTGTTTGTCAACTCTCTTTCTTGCTCCCTCTCATTTTCTTTTAACAACTCTCTTTTCTCTCTCAAACTCGATATACTGAAATGTGAGTAAATTAAAGTTTCAAACCAAATTATTTAATTTACAAACTAAAGGGATCAAAATTTTTTTTTTAACAAAATCTCAAAAGCAAAAGGCAATGGTGACACAAAAGTTATTTAAAAGAAAGGCTTCCTTTTTTTTTTTTTCTTGTTTTTTTTTTTAATCTTGGTCCACTTCTTTTCAGTGCCTTTCAAACAATAAAAGTGGACTCTTTTTTGTAAAATGACACTATCAACCCAATAAAAAATATATTTTGAAAACAAAATAATCACATAAATCAAAATAAACCATCGACCGAAAACTTCAATTAACAAAAGGCTTGCCATTATTTATTTGTTTTTAGAACATTTATATAAGTTACTGCTGGGGAAGCATATCTTAACGAAAAAGGATATATAAGAGTACTCAGAGACCCTAATAAAAAAACCCAAACATTTTTATCTTTGTATTATTATTATTATTATTGAAAAACATCGTCAACCTTAAAAATAATCTACTTAAATCACTCCTCAACTATATAAATTTATGTGATAATTAATTTATTATAATTATCAAAATTCATATATAATTATTAGAAAATCAAGTAAATTTATATTAAATAAACATTTAATTCATTTGTAAATAATTATAAACAACTTATCAAAAAAATAGAAAATAAATACTATAAATTAATTAAATAATAAATTGACTAAGCACATGCCAAGTAACTTAGTATTTATAAACGCACACATTGAAATGGAAACATGATAAAATTAACCGGAGGACAAAATACAAAAAAGACGAGTCTTTAACTTAATTTTTTTTAAGAAAAAAATTCAATGACCTTGTGGTTCATTAATATTTGGTGATACTGATACATCATTAATCTCCCAAAAAGAAAAGAAAAGAAAAATCTTAATTGAAGAATGTTTATCACAAAACTCTCCCGATAATGAAACTGATCATCAAGACAAAAGCCCTTACAACAAGAACGAAATCAAGCCGTTACAACAGCTTTAAACAACGTAAAAAATAGATGAATTGTAGTCATGGAGAGAAGACAAATATTTAATAACCAGCAGGGGTTGATGTAGGTGTCGTCGAGGTGTAGAAGAAAGTCCTCATGGAGTACAGTTTTATTTTCTTGTCATGGAGAATGTGATAAGCTGAAAGGGGAGCACCGGTAATCCCATAGTTCATATCTGTTGGAACGTTGCAGGTTTTCAATGGAGAGCTTTCAAGGTAAGCCTTGCATTCTGTGAGCTTTAAAGCTGGCAATGTTTTGAAGTAGTAACCCTTTGCATTAGTTGCTTCTGTCAAGCAGGAGAAAGGGACTTTCTTGTAACCATACTGGTCCACAGCAGTACAGGCTATTCTTATCACAGCTCCTACACACAAAAAAATAGTTTTTGTGAGGAAAACATAACGAAAGAATATCATTGATCAGCAGCGTCTGTAAGAATAATAATACAAGCGAAACGAATTATTACATTGAATCCGAGGAAGAATAATGAGGGTGTAGAAATTACCTTCAATAGGGGTATAGTTAGAGCCTTGTTTGCAGAGGACAAAACCTTCTATGCCGATTGGGCTATACTCATAGTCCAGTGTGTCCTTACTTGGTTTTGGTATGTATAACTTTGGTTTTTGGGCATACCCATCATGTGGCGTGATAATCTCCGGCTTTGGTGTAGTTGGCTTTGGTTGATCATAAACCTTTTCTTTCGGGTCGACATAACCATGATCGGGTTTTGGTACAGTCATCTTTGGTTTTGGAACATGTTCATAATTTGGTTTGGGAACATCTGGTTTTGGGTTGTAACCATAATTTGGCTTGGCAGTGTCTGGTTTGGGTACGATCAACTTTGGTTTCGGGTCATTACCATAGTTGGGTTTTGGCATTGTCAATTTCGGTTTGGGAACTTCTGGTTTTGGGTTATAACCATAATTTGGCTTGGCAGTTTCTGGTTTGGGGATGGTTGGCTGGCCAAGGTATGGTTTTGAGTCATACCCATTGTCTGGTTTTGGTTCTGTGAATTTTGGTTTGGGGAGGGTTGGCTTCGGATTGGAGTCGTAATATGGTTTGTGGAGGTCTGGTTTGGCAAAGTCTGGTTGTGGCTTTGGGTCATAACTATACTTGGGTTTCGAAGTGTCTGGCTGTGGTTTTGGGTTGTAAGTATAATTTGGCTTGGTTGTATCTGGCTTTTGGTCATAGCCGTAACCGCCAGCGGAGGCAATCACTGACAATGACAAGAGGAGGAATAAGGTGGCGGAGGAGGAATGGGTTAGAGCCATTGCAAAGAGGACAGGGATAGAACTTCAGATTGTTGATATGGGACGCTACCATCATCATGGCCTTTTATAGGACTGGTTGTCCGACTGGGTTACTAATCTGAGAAATAAAATATAGAAAGAAAAGGGAGACTAATTGTATGCACAGTAGGAGAGGAGGGGTGAGCAACGTGATGAGCAATACCGCTGCACCAAGGACACATTGCAATCCAGCATGATGGCTTGGACTTGGACAGTATTATATTCGGCATTTTTATTCAGGACGTGCCTTCATTTGCTATATATCTTGAAATTTGTATACTTGTAATTAACAGTTAATTTCTGGATAAAATATAATTCAATATTTGAATAGACATGATGACAGCTTAGGATATGCTTTTTGCTTATCACAATGATCTTTATATTTATTTCTAATAACTAATATTTTTTCAATTGGTATAAAAATGCCCGATTGAATTCATTTTATTGTTCCAGTCATTAATATTCATGACATAAATTATTCTTTCAATTGGTAGCGGAGCATGGTTCTTGCTATATATATATATATTAAGAACATAGAAAAATATGGGTAGTAGAGAAGGGTGAATTGTGAAGTCTATTACGAGTAGCCATAATATCCTAAGTTTTTTTTTTTTTTTATTATCACATTAAAGTTTACTTAAAAAAAGAGTTAGATAATATTGATTAATCCTGCACTGTGAGATTTATTAGTGTAATTGTCGCCAAAGTGACCTAGATTACCAAACCTTATAGATATAATTAAATCAAATAAAAGATTAGTCATAAATTATGATCTTAAAGACAACGATATTATTCTTCAAAGGTCACCACAATTAGGGGAATGGGGCTAGCCTAAAGAAGAGTCATTTTAACTAGTTATGATGAATTGGATAGAGTGATTAATATTTTTAAGTAGTAATTAAAAATTATATCAAACGGTAAGGTGATTAATATTTTTGCATCTATAGAGTGGACAATGCATGCGCTATATAAGGTTTTTGCCCAGAGGTGAACCAAGGTGACATGAATAGTCTATTAATTTAGAATTATAAAATTCTATATTGTAGACTTCAGCTTCCATTGTCAGAATGTTTTTTAAAGTTTTAGTCTTACTCCCCACTGTGTTGCAATCATATACTTCAAGCATTTTGGTATGGGCAAGTCTGATTAACACTTTGGATTTGGACTTTTCACTTTTGACGAATAAAACCCAAGCTATTACCGATGACAACACTGATGAACAAGTCTTTGAAATGAAAGCCGGAGAGAGGTCAAACATGCTTAGTTTGACGTTAATGAGGATAATTCCGGCGAGCAACATCAAAAACTCTCAATTATAGATGAAAAAAGCCAAGCTATTTATGAATTCAGTGAAGGATCAGTTGACAAGTCACTAGCAAGCCCTTTTATAGAAGAATCAACTACCATGCATGAAGTATGATGGTACTAGAGGAGTTCAACATCATATTCTCGATAAGGCAGATAAAGTTGCAAAGCTAAATGCTTTAAGAATGCATGTAAATGATAGTTTTCTGTTTCAATTCATTCTGAATTCACTTCCTTCTCAGTTTGATCCATTCAAAATTAATTATAACACCAATAATTAAGAATAAATGAAGCATAAGTAAATTGATAAACATGTGTATTTGAGTGCAAGTATGTTTAAAACATGAAAGAAACATACAACATTGCTGGTAACTCAAAGAGTTAGTAAGAAGGAAGGGAATGGAAAATAAATCCCACCAAATAAACAAAATGCATCTAGAAAAGTTAATAAAAAATAAAAAGATAATTTTACTATCAAATGCTATTTTTATAATAAGAAAGGATCGACATGTAAAGATGGACTACAACAAACAAACATAAAGCTTGATTTGAAAAGAAATGTAATAAAATTTCTTTTACTTGTTATGAATCAAATCTTGCTTAAGTTCCTTCTAATACCTGGTTTGTTGATTATAGTGTTATTGCTTACATGAATAACAACACAGTGTAGGGATTCCTTACAAGCCAGAATCCGAAGGAAAGTGAACGACTCGTCTGTACGGGGAATCGTTCAAAGGTGAAAGTGATAAGTGTTGCAACCTATATCATTTACTTATCAAGATTGGTCATGAGATAGATATTAAAGACACTTTATATTTACCTTTGATTTCGGTTGTAACCAAATTTTTTAATTTTTTTCCCAAAAAAAAGAGAAACAAAAAATTGAGATTTGGCTGGGTGTGGGTTCGGGAGTTAGGCTCGGCCAACGCAAATTATTTTGGGTTAAGAGTGTGTTTGACAAAATATACCCTTATGCATTTTTCTTTTATTTCACACCTTTTTGTTTTGATATTTGACTAAATAAATTATTTTTGGATATCAGAAAATTTCATAAAAATCTGGAGGTTTTCATTGATTTACTTATGGGTCCCTCACACTTTTTTTTTTCCATATGGTTTTGTTGGCTTTGTTGTATATATAATTTATGGACTTTTATTGCGAAATACGTATCTGATATGCAATACCTGTTTTTTTCTAAAGAAAATGAAACTAGAAAATAAAAAATAGTTTCCTTTTTTTCTAATTCAAATTTTGCGAATTTATTCACTGGTGTCAGAGTCACGAAAACTGTACCTTTAGTGTTGCGCAATATTTACCAACACCAGAGTTAGAAATATTCATAAGAAAATATTTATTGACATCAGAGTCAAGAATATTATAGGAAGACTATAAAAATAGAACAAAAATAAACTCTTAGCAATTTAAAACAAAATCAACAATGCAATCTGTTTCAGGTAGAACGCTTAAGGACTCTGATACCAAGTTGAGAAGAAGTAAGAGGCTTAACCTATTAGTTAATTAATTTTTTTATTTATATGTGTAAGACAATATACAATAGAAAAGGTAGAGATTACAACACTAGAATAGTCATCTAGTTTGTCTTATATATATAATTATCACATAATTTTGATATAATTTAAGGGTTTTTGTATTTTAAGACTTTATATATATATATATAAAGTCTTAAAATACAAAAACCCTTAAATTATATCAAAATTATGTGATAATTAATTTATTATAATTATCAAAATTAATATATAATTATTTGAAAATCAAGTACATTTATATTCAATAAAAATTTAAATTTATTCATTTGTAAATAATTATAAACAACTTATAAAAAAATAGAAATTAATTACTATAAATTAATTAAATAATAAATTTGGTAAGCACATGCCAAGTAACTTAGTATTTATAAACGCACACATTGAAATGGAAACATGATAAAATTAACCGGAGGACAAAATACAAAAAAGACTAGTCTTTAATTAATTTATTTATTTTTAAGTAAAAAAATCAATGACCTTGTGGTTCATTAATATTTGGTGACACTGATACATCATTAATCTCCCAAAAAGAAGAAAAGAAAAATCTTAATTGAAGAATTTTTATCACAAAACTCTCTCGATAATGAAACTGATCATCCAGACAAAAGCCCATAAACAACAAGAAGGAAATCAAGCCGTTACAACAGCTTTAAACAACGTAAAAAATAGATGAATTGTAGTCATGGAGAGAAGACAAATATTTAATAACCAGCAGGGGTTGATGTAGGTGTCGTCGAGGTGTAGAAGAAAGTCCTCATGGAGTACAGTTTTATTTTCTTGTCATGGAGAATGTGATAAGCTGAAAGGGGAGCACCGGTAATCCCATAGTTCATATCTGTTGGAACGTTGCAGGTTTTCAATGGAGAGCTTTCAAGGTAAGCCTTGCATTCTGTGAGCTTTAAAGCTGGCAATGTTTTGAAGTAGTAACCCTTTGCATTAGTTGCTTCTGTCAAGCAGGAGAAAGGGACTTTCTTGTAACCATACTGGTCCACAGCAGTACAGGCTATTCTTATCACAGCTCCTACACACAAAAAAATAGTTTTTGTGAGGAAAACATAACGAAAGAATATCATTGATCAGCAGCGTCTGTAAGAATAATAATACAAGCGAAACGAATTATTACATTGAATCCGAGGAAGAATAATGAGGGTGTAGAAATTACCTTCAATAGGGGTATAGTTAGAGCCTTGTTTGCAGAGGACAAAACCTTCTATGCCGATTGGGCTATACTCATAGTCCAGTGTGTCCTTACTTGGTTTTGGTATGTATAACTTTGGTTTTTGGGCATACCCATCATGTGGCGTGATAATCTCCGGCTTTGGTGTAGTTGGCTTTGGTTGATCATAAACCTTTTCTTTCGGGTCGACATAACCATGATCGGGTTTTGGTACAGTCATCTTTGGTTTTGGAACATGTTCATAATTTGGTTTGGGAACATCTGGTTTTGGGTTGTAACCATAATTTGGCTTGGCAGTGTCTGGTTTGGGTACGATCAACTTTGGTTTCGGGTCATTACCATAGTTGGGTTTTGGCATTGTCAATTTCGGTTTGGGAACTTCTGGTTTTGGGTTATAACCATAATTTGGCTTGGCAGTTTCTGGTTTGGGGATGGTTGGCTGGCCAAGGTATGGTTTTGAGTCATACCC
>Ga0307515_10007413_pt1 | contig 21683 bp, 13 predicted proteins | sample 17_EM_MG_FD_194513 | JGI IMG/M metagenome (GOLD analysis project Ga0307515, IMG submission 194513) | Populus trichocarpa ectomycorrhiza microbial communities from riparian zone in the Pacific Northwest, United States - 17_EM | ecosystem: Host-associated > Plants > Roots > Unclassified | place...
GTTAAACACTAGTTTTTCGAACAAAACACAATATCCGAAGTTGTACTTTATCGTGTAATTTTACACCCCGCAGATATTAAAGTTTACGTTTGGACACTATAGAAAGATTTGAATAAGGTTTTTGATATTTTAATAAAACCTTGATGAATGATCATAAACGGGTTACAATATCTATTTTTTTATTATTATGCAAAATTAGTGGAAAAATATGCCAAAAAATCACAAATTTTTTAGGAAAGGATTTTTTAGAATTTGTTTTTAGATTTTTTTATTTTACTGGGTTGGACCCGATCCAATGCATCTAGATTTGAGTCGGACACGGTCCAGCACATGAACAACGGAGACACTCTCCACTGTTCACATACAACATAAACAATAGAGAATGAATTGATTCACTAACCACTGTTCACTTTGCAGAACAGTGGAGACGGAAAAATGCAGCAAAAGAAGGAGAAGGGGAAGAGCAGGCTACCCTGCACGGTGGGGATGTCTAGCTGGCGATCGAAATGCCAAAGGCCGGTGGTGAACCGAGGTAGCTGCTTGACCGATGAATGACGGTTCTTTTTATTTTTCCTCTGTTTATAGAGGAATTGTTGAGGTTCTGAGAAGTTTGATATTTCTCAAACGAGTTTTTTTTTTCTCTTAATACATATATGTTTTGTGATCAAACTGGTTTGTCACGGATAATTGAAAAACCAAGAGGAGTTGCTATTTGCAAAACTTAACCTTTTGCTTTTGCTGAACCTCAAGTGGAGTCTTAATTTATAATAGGTCCCACCAAAACAAAATCAAATTTTAACTTAACCAGACATATATTTGTGTGGCTTGCTCTCAACCTCACGTGATAGTAGCAGAAATAATGCTCGAATGGAAGGGCATGTTCTCGTGTACTTGAAGATATTTAATTGCTGAGTGATATTAGTATAATCACTCGATCGTTTTAGTAGATAAAATATATCGAATTTAAATAAAAGAAGCCGGTAATTTCTACCATCACAGGTTTTACAATCGCTCATTCTTTCACAGAAAAACTCCCGGTCTCCGTTCGCATGACAGACAAAAAGAGCACCTGTGAATCTTACTTGCATCTGAAGAGAATTATGAATTTGAGCAAATTGTTGTAATTTCATTTATTTATTTATTTTTGCTGTCTGGCTACGTTGCCACTACTTGTTTTTTTTATATATTTATATTTCACTCGTTGCCTGTAAAATAAATAAATTTAAATATTCATGTTATATTTATCAAGTTTCGGATATTCTTATTGTGCAGCTATTATTTATTATTAAACAAAAGATAAAGTAGTAATTATATGCCCGTGTCGATATTAAATAATAAAATTATATATATATATATAGATAGAAAGAGAGAGAGAGATTTAGCCCGAGTATCAAGTTATGTTTAACAATATTTATATATTATTAATTACTCATCAAGTAAGGTAAATATCCATGAAAAAACCCACTTGTTCAGGTCATAATTTTATCATTTACTTGTTATCTCTACTTGCTACTATCACGCCCCTTTCCATGAAAAAAAGAAGAAGGAATGAAAAACTTATTTCAGTGCGAGTAATCAGGTATTTCAGTGCTAGCAATACTAAACAACATAGTCACGGAGCGATGAAATTAATCTTTAAAATAATTGAAAAAAAATCGTTGCAGACGACTTGAAAACTATTGAATTAGTTGTTCACGAGAGAGGTAAGACATTCACTGTGAGATAAAACAATGACATTATCTCGTCTTATCATTTTTGTCCCGTAAAATTAGTCAAGATGTGTGTAAGCTGACCCGAACATCTACGTTAAACTAAAAAAAAAACTAGCATTTTCAAAATCAAAAACACTTTTTTTACTCTGGCAACTAGATTATGGCTACGATTGTTTTTTACCCGCTTTTATAAATACCGGAAGTTATTTGATAATATATTTTGTACTATTAGGTCCACTAAAAAATTAAATTTGAAATGCAGTTTATATGAAATAGTTTTTACATATTTTTTTAATTGAATTTTGTAAAATTCTATTTATTTCTGCGTTTCAAAAGCGTTTTTTAAAAAATATTATTTATTTATTTTTTTCTTTGCTTCAAATTGATATATTTTTATGTTTTCATATTATTTTGATGCGCAGATATTAAAAATAATTTTAAAAAAATAAAAAAATTATTATTTTAATGTATTTCTAAGTAAAAAAACACTTTAAAAAGCAACCACAACCACACTTCCACCAAATATTATATATATATTTTTTGTTATACACAAACTTTAACCACAAATTTTATCAAATACATATCTAAATTTAACTAATCATAACTAACAGTATATTTAAAAAAAACTTAATTTTTTTAAATTTCAATCATAGAAGCTCTCTCAAAATCAAATGGACTCTGTATCATCCATCGAAAATTTATTTCAAGTTTTCCGTTACCAGATCAAACAACCCAAAACCCAAAACCAGCCCTCCTAAACCCGCCACGTATATCTTGCAATTCTCGGCACCTCAAAGGATAAACTCGTCATCGCAAGAAAACCTCCGTTCCAACGCGTGAATTTCACTTCATCTCCCGTGAATACCTGCCTAGATCAAGGGCATTGCCGTAAACAAAGTCAAGGAAAACATGGCGGGGCCAAGGTGAAAAGCAAAAGCTTCGATTGACGGAATAAAATAAATAAACAAAACAAAGTTTGTTTACGGAATAAAATAAATAAATAAACTAGTTACATAACCCGCGCGATGCTGCGGGTTAATTTTTTTTGTATAAAAAATAAAAAAAAACTAAGATCTAAAAGTGTTAGGTTTTTCTGCAAAGCTATATCCAAGAATCTTGGGTTTGGCTATAACGCCTGACCCAAAAATAATATTTATAATAATAATATTATTAAACTTGCATGACCCAGTAGGTCTCGCTCTAATACCAGACCCAATAGTCTTGGATGTGGATCTGGTTGCAAGGTCATGTCATAAAAGTATGATAATTAAATAAATTAATTAAAAAGAAAAAAACCAATAGAAAGAAAAAAACTAATGAAGAAAAAGAAAAAAAATATGAATTAACTGGGTTAACCCGTCAAACCTTGAATTCGTGTCGTGAAAGTTTGATAACTAAATAGAAAAAAAAAATTGACGGGTTAACCCAGAATTAACCGGGCTAACCCGTCAAACCAGGTTACCTGTCAAACCTGAGATCCGTGTCATGAAAGTCTGATAACTAAATAGAAAAAAAATTGAACATTAACAACCTAAACTAAGCGAAAAAATTAACTAAAAATAATAAAAAAATAAAAACAAACAAAAGACATAAGCATATTACTAATGAGGAAAAAGAAAAAAAATCTGAATTAACTGAGTTAACCCGTCAAATCAGGTTAACCCGTTAAATCTGGGATTCGCGTCATGAAAGTTTGATAACTAAATAGAAAAAAAAAATCGATGGGTCAAACGAAAAAAATTAACAAACTAAACTAAACGAAAAAAATTGATTAAAAAAGAAAAAAATTTAGGTTAATTCGTTAAACCAGGTTAACCTGTCAAACCCGAGATCCGTGTCATGAAAGTATGATAACTAAATAAAATATTTTTTTCACATTAACAAACTAAATTAAACAAAAAAAATTCATTAAAACAAATAGAAAAAAAAGTGAACATTAACAACCTAAACTAAACGAAAAAAATTAATTAAAAAAAACAAAAACAAACAAAAGACATAAGCATATTACCAATGAGGAAAAAGAAAAAAAATCTGAATCAACTGAGTTAGCCCGTCAAACCAGGTTAATCCGTCAAACTTGGGATTCGCGTCATGAAAGTTTGATAACTAAATAGAAAAAAAATTCAGGTTAACTCATCAAACCCGAGATCCATGTAATAAAAATATGATAACTAAATAAAAAAAAATTCACATTAACAAACTAAATTAAACAAAAAAAAATTCATTAAAAAAAACACAAAGAAAAAAGCAAAAAAAAACAAAAACCATTGGCCAAACAAAAAAAAAAGGAAAAAAAAAACAAGTGTTTCACTGTGCACTATGTGCACAGTGATACATTATACGTACAAAATAGAAAAAAACAAAAAAAAACTACTGCTACAATGAAAAACCCACACATTTTAGAGTTTTTTAATAAAACAAAGATACAATACTCAATCAAACAAAATAATATTTTTAAAACCACTCGGTGAGTTCATTTTCCCACTGTTGCCATTTTTATTATCTTTATTTACATATACTAGTTCATGCTATTCATATATGAAACCATGAACAAAATAATATTTTTAACAAAACAATGTGACTAGGTTCCCATGATCTGTTTATTGTAATAGTATTTTTTTATTGAATTTTTAATATGTTGTTTTTTTTTTTTAATTTTATCTTTTAATATTAAATTATTTTTGAATTTATGCTTTGTATTTTTTTTGTTAAGTTACGTACCGGTTTCATGAATTCAATTATTATTTTTATTTCAATATTTATCATTAGATCTGTTGGAAACAAGACTTTCTATTTTTTTTATCTGAACTTATCTCGATTTCATGACTCGTATTACGAATTTGATAGGTTAACTCGGGTCGTATTTTGGTTATTTTCTAATTGTTTTTATTTTATTTTATCATTTAACATTGAGTTGGTTTGACGTTGTGCTTCGTAATCTATCTCGATTTGTTTTCTGCAAGGTTATCTTGATCTCATGACCCGGGTCACATGTTTGGTAGGTTGACTATGTTTTTTTTGGTCGTTTTTTAGTTGAACATGTCTTTTTAATTGGGTTTTGTAGTTTTTTTTATTTGTCTTTTCATCTCGATCATGATCAAAGTCGAGAATTTGATAGGTTGACTAGATTAGTTTTTTTTTGTCAAATTTTAATCGAATATAATACTACGCTGTGAGTTTAACTGACTAGCTCAAATTGACTTTGATTGTTTTTTTTTATCTTCCAATTAATTTTTTTTATTTCACCACTCGGTATTAAGCTGGTTTGATAGTTTTTTTATTTACTTTTTATGAGATTCTCTTGATCTGATTCAAATTACAAGTTTGGCAGGTTAATTTAGGTTGACTCATATAGTTTTCATCATGCTTTTTTTTTTCTAGTTTTATATTTTAACTCTTAATTGATTAAGAATTGACATCCATGATTTTTTTTTAAAGCTATCAAGGTCCCGTAACACAAGTTGTGGATTTGACATGTTAATACGGATTGATGAAATGTATTGTAATCTTGATACTTGGAAAAAAATATCATTTAATATATTAATATATCAATATTAAAAAATATTAAATACACATCATATTTTAGATTTATAATTATTTTTTATTATAAAACACATTAGCAATGTTTTAACCATTTTTTTTACTTCAAACAAGGTTAATCCAACTTGCAACACAACCCCGTCAACGGTTTAGAGTTTATTTGTGAGTATGGTTGCTTTTTATTTATAAATGTATCAAAATAATATTTTTTATTTTTTAAAAAATATTTTTGATACCAACGCATCAAAATAATATGAAAGCACCAAAAAATATTAATTTGAAGTAAAGAAAAAAATAAATTTTTTTAATTTTTTTAAATATTTTTAAAACACAAAAATAAACAAGATGAATATATATAACCCGTCGTAAACTTTAACACAGAGAGATTTATCTCGGAGATAAATTATTTATATTTCAATGTACACTGATCTCTCTCATGATGTCATCCACTCCAGCACTATCATAAAAAATTAAGTATATATGCACTGCACTCAGCCATAAATACATCTAACAATAACCATACTCGATCCATTTAGAAAAAGAAAAAGAAAAAACAAATAAGGAGAATCTGATAACCAGCCACACCTACACTGTTATATGGATCATGCTTAAAAATATTTGACCTTTTTTTTAGAGTCTATTTGGATTTTGTTTTTGTTTTTTTTCTTATTTTCGGATATACCATAAAACTTTTTGAATTACCAAATAACCAAAGAAATAAATTTATTTAATTTTTATTTTACGAACCAGTCTTTTAACGCATCAAATTAATTCGAAGGGCTGGTTTTTGAGATTTTATAAAAAATAAGTTATCCTAGATAAAAATGCTTTGAAGAAATTATTTAATTAAAAAAACCTAACTAAAGAATATCACAAATTCACAATCCATGAAACAGGAAAAAAGATTTATTGAAAAACAAACTAAGTCCTAAAATATCTTATAAATTTATATTTATTTTAATAGCGGACTCCATAGAAGAATGAAATATGATTTAATAGCGCCCTTGAGTACAGATGTCTCTCTCTCCTCTGTCTCTCTCTCAATTCTCTCTTGTCCCTTATCGTCTCCAAGAAAAGAAAGAAAAAGTTTCTTCTCCTCTCATCTCTCCTTCCACAGATTTTCTCTCTTGTTTTCTCTGCAACCAAACAACAACGGAAAAGTTATTAGAATCCAAAAACTCCATGGCATCACCACACTCTATTATCTTCACCGATCCAAAACCCTAATCTCCACCAACTGCCAATCAATTCCTCTCATCGCCTCTCAGGTTCGATCAATCTTTTTTAATGTTTCCATTAATTTATCCGGTTTTAATCGATTTATTAGTCAGTAACTCCCTGGATTTTTTTTTTAATTTGCACATACCAATACCAAAATAATAACAATATTCTGCTGTTTTTGGATTCTACTCGGTGCCGTTTCTCGTGTCTGCCAGTACTGCAGCTTATTCGATCTGTTTTTCTGAGGTTTTATGTTTGGTGTGCCGCAGGGGGGAAGAATTGGCGGCGCATGTGAGATAGGTGGATTAGATTAGGGTTAGGGTTTTTGTTTGTTAGTTTTGATGCCGCCAGAGCCATTGCCGTGGGATCGGAAGGACTTCTTTAAGGAGAGGAAGCACGAGAGGTCCGAGACGACGTCTTCTTCTTTTGGTGGCGGGTCTACGTCACGATGGAAGGATTTTTCTTATTCTTCCTCGAGTCATTATGGATCCTCTCGTGATTTCAATCGTTGGGGTCCCCACGACTTTCGCAGGCCTCCTGGTGCGTTTTCCTTGTTTCTTGCAATTTCTCTACTTTTGTTTTTATATTTTAATTGTACGCGGCAGTCCGCAGTTGATTTTTTAGAAGAGATTTAATCTAGGGTTTCCATGCATTTTCGGGCAATAGGCCATTGCTTTGATTTTAGGTGTTTCTTTTCTTTTTATAGTGAAAAATTTAGTGACTCTTGAGGATATTGACTGTGTAGTGTTCAATTTTTTCTTTTATTGTTCTTATTTTACTTTTCATGGTACAGATCTGATTTGGGTTTTTTTGGTTGTTAGAATTTGTTAGGTTCATCTTCATTATTTTTTTGCTAGATCGGAACTTTTTTGGTCTGGGGTATTTGTTTTCTTTGCAAGGTTCTTTTATCCCCTTTTTCTTCGAGGTGAAAATATATTCGGTGCTTGTGTTAATTATTTGTTTTCCCTTATTTTTCTTTTGAATGCCTTGCGAAGGTCATGGTAAGCAGGGTGGTTGGCATATGCTTGCTGAAGAATCTGGTCACTTGTACGCACCATATAGGTCCAGTGATAAGATGCTGGAAGATGAGAATTGCCGGCCATTTTTGCGTGGAGATGGAAGATATGTCCGGAACAATAGGGGTTATTTCAGCCAGAGGGATTGGAGAGGTGGTCATTCATGGGAAATGAGTAATGGGTCTTCTAACATGCCTGTGAGGCAGCATGATGTGAGTAATGATCATATGTCAGTTGATGAAATGCTAATGTTTCCCCCATCTCAACCCGCTCATTCTGATTTTGTTGACTCATGGGATCAGCATCAATTGAAAGACCAACAAGATAATAATAAGATGGGTGGTGTCAATGGGTTGGGCACAGGCCAAAGAGGTGATAGAGAGAACTCACTAGATTGGAAGCCTCTTAAATGGACCCGTTCTGGAAGCTTGTCTTCCCGGGGGTCTGGTTTAAGTCATTCAAGTAGCTCGAAGAGCCTTGGGGGTGCAGATTCTAATGAAGGAAAGGCTGAGTTGCAACCGAAGAATGCCACTCCAGTCCATTCCCTTTCAGGGGATGTTGCTGCTTGTGTTACTTCTGCAGCACTATCTGAAGAGATTTCTTCTAGGAAGAAGGCACGCCTTGGATGGGGTGAGGGGCTGGCAAAGTATGAGAAGAAGAAAGTTGAAGGCCCAGAAACAAGTGACAACAAAGATGGAGCTGTCGTTTCTGCTAATAATGTAGAGTCCATTCATTATCAAACTTCAAACTTGGCTGAAAAGAGCCACGGAGTAATGGGCTTTTCAGACTGTGCATCTCCTGCTACGCCTTCCTCTGTTGCTTGTAGTTCATCACCAGGTAATTGTTCAGTTCTTTGAATTTTTTCTGTAAAGCTGTTGTGTATAGGTATATACCTTCTGAGTTTTTTACATGGAAAATCTAACAACATTCACGTGGTTTTTAAACTTAAATGATACATTGGGTATTATGCAATTGATTTTCTTCATGGTTTTTGCTATTATTTAGTTGACTAGTTGACACCCAGTACTGGGAGCATCACTGAATATGCCTGTTTAGAATAGTGAACTGCTATGTTGCCAATTTCTCCAGGAGGCAATTTACATGACCTTCCACTAGTGGAAAGTTTGCCATAGTTTACTCCAAAATACTACTTTTTTTTTTTAAAAAAAGAGAACAATGTTTGATACAGCCATGCTAGCACTGTTCCTTTTTTTCAAAAGTAATTATATCTTATTTTTCAACAAGCTCTCCTTTTCTCCTCTTTTTTTTTCCCTTTTAAATGTTCTAAGCTATTGCCTCTGTGTCCCAGGTTTAGAGGAGAAAACATTTGTGAAGTCAACAAATGCTGATAACGTTGTTAGTAACTCATGTGGTTCACCTAGTGTTGGTTCTCAAAGTCAAATTGAGGGATTGTGTTTTAATTTAGAGAAGATGGATGTTAGTTCTGTAGCTAACCTGGGTTCTTCACTATCTGAACTGCTTCAGTCTGATGATCCAAGTTCTGTGGACTCTAGTTTTGTGAGGTCTACTGCAATGAATAAGCTGCTTGCATGGAAAGGTGACATTTCAAAGTCACTGGAATTGACAGAATCTGAAATTGATTCTCTTGAAAATGAACTTAAGTCCATGAGATTTGAATCTGGAAACAGATGTCCTTGTCCGGCAGCATCCAGTCCTCGTCCATTTGATAGTGATGCAAAACCTTGCAATGTACAGGGGGTTGCCTCTAACAGTGTCCCACGACCTTCTCCCTTGCAAGTTGCATCATGTGGGGATGGAATTGTGGAGAAGGTTTCTTTTTGCAATGGTGAGTTGGAAGAAGCTCATGCTGATGTTAAGGAGGATGATATTGATAGTCCTGGAACTGCTACATCTAAACTTGTTGAACCAGTATTTTTGGCAAGGGCAGATTCATCGACTGTCACTGTGAAAGATGATTTTGATGCTATTCAGTCTGCAAGGATGAACTTGAAAGGTGTAGTTCCTTGTGCTGATGAGGAAGTGACTGGCATATTTACTTGCAAGGAAGATTTACCTTCTGGTGATGTGATTTCAGACACATATGGAGAAGATAATTTATGTAATCTAATACTGGCCTCCAATAAACAATCTGCGAGTAGGGCATCTGAAGTATTTAATAAACTATTGCCTAGTGAGCAGTGTAGGTTTGATTTTTCAGGTGTTATCAATGGATCCTCTTGGCAGAGTGATGCCTTAGTTGTAGAAAATTTTGCTATGAGGAAGCGGCTATTAAGATTTAAGGAGAGAGCTGTAACCCTGAAGTTTAAAGCCTTTCATCATCTGTGGAAGGAAGATATGCGATTGCTTTCTATAAGGAAACATCGTGCGAAGTCTCATAAGAAATGTGAACAAAGCTTGCGGACAACTCAAAGTGGGTTTCAAAAGCATCGTTCTTCCATTCGTGCTCGATTCTCTTCTCCTGGTAAGGCTACTAAGATCACTCGACCTGTTCTTTATAAATGGCTGTCGTTTTCTGGTTAAGCTTGTTATTGCATCGGTAAATTGGTAAAACAGGTACCTTATTTTTTTATCATTAAGAACTGCCATCAGATACCATACAAGTTTTGTTCCATATGGGTAGAAAATGCTGAGCTAACAGATATGCATGGGGACTTTTAGCTTTCCATGTGATAAAGTGAGATCACATGGTTACTAGTTCATAATATTGCTGTGTTCCTGTACCATGTAATGAATTTTGGAAAACATGTGTTATTGTTCCTTATATCTATTGTCTACTGGGGCTGGGAGATCCATCATGTGAGAACTCTCTGTACTTGTGCTGTTGACTTTCCTGTTGTGCCACAAAGTTCAGATGCCCTCTTAGAGGTTTGTTTGCTAGAAATGATGTGTAAATGTGAGCTTGCCTGTTCTTACTTCATGTCAAGTGGACTTGGATATTGAAAGCTTTATATATTTGGATAGCTTTCTTCTTCCATGAGCACTGTAGGTGTGATCTTATAGGACTGGATTAGATTTTATAGATTTCGATGTCCATTGTTGGGATAACTGTGTTGGAAGTCAGGTCTTTATGGCGTGTGTGTATATAACCTGTACATTGTATGTCAAAATGGATACTGGCTCTATCTCTCTTATCGAAAAGGGTCATTGGCTAAATTTTTCATTGATTTGGTAGCTTATAAAGTAACTGTTGAGAGTAACTGTGGAGAGTTTTGGTTATTTTGGTCAAGAGAGATGTTTGTCATTCTTCTCAAGCTATATAAAGTTAGGTTACAGATATCTAAGCCAAACATATTACTTCTGTTGTGGCCTTGGATTTGGTTACGTAATTGATATGGTGCAGATTTGGGCAAGTAGTGTCAATTTAGGCAAGCCTTGTTGATTCTTGCCTCCCCCCTCTTCCTCTTTTGTTATATATATTATGAAAATGTGATTTGCCAGAGTTGAATAACCAACTCATTATTTCAGAGAAAGAGCCATTTGATTTTTAAACCAAGGATTTTACTTGCTTGCTTAATGTATTGTGAGTTCAAAATACATTAAAAATGATTCTTAATGGTGGTCTTAAATACCAAGGTTTATCTGGTTGAATTATAATTTTTTTTCAATCTCTGCAGCTGGAAATTTGAACCTGGTCCCTACAACAGAGATACTTAACTTCACAAGCAAGCTGCTTGCAGATTCTCAGCTCAAGCTTTACAGGAATGCTTTGAAAATGCCAGCATTAATTTTGGACAAGAAAGAGAAGATAGTATCACGGTTTATCTCCAGTAATGGATTGGTTGAAGATCCTTGTGCTGTTGAGAAGGAAAGAGCTATGATCAATCCCTGGACTTCTGATGAAAAAGAAATTTTCATGCATAAGCTTGCGACTTTTGGGAAGGATTTCAGAAAAATTGCTGCTTTTCTTGATCACAAGTCAACTGCAGACTGTGTTGAATTCTATTACAAAAACCACAAATCTGATTGTTTTGAAAAAACCAAGAAGAGTAAACAAACTAAATCTTCTACTAACTACTTGGTTGCATCAAGTACAAAATGGAATCGTGAATTGAATGCTGCGTCGCTTGATATTTTTGGTGCTGTGATGGCAGCTGGTGCTGACCATGCTATGAACAGTCGGCGGTTGTGCTCTAGTAGAATCTTTTCGAGTGGCTACCGTAATTCTAAAATAACAGAAGGTTGTGATGATGGTATTTTAGAAGGATCAAGTATCTTGGATGTTCTTGGGAGTGAAAGAGAGACTGTTGCTGCTGATGTTTTAGCAGGTATCTGTGGTTCAATGTCCTCTGAGGCCATGAGTTCTTGTATCACTACCTCTGTTGATCTTGTAGAGGGCTATCGAGAGCGGAAGTGCCAAAAGGTGGATTCTGTTGCGAAGCCACCTTTGACATCTGATGTTACGCGGAATTTCGATGAAGAGACCTGTTCAGATGAGAGTTGCGAGGAGATGGATCCTACTGATTGGACAGATGAGGAGAAGTCCATGTTTATACAAGCTGTATCATCCTATGGAAAGGATTTTGCAATGATCTCCCATTTTGTCAGGACAAGAACTAGGGACCAGTGCAAGGTGTTTTTTAGCAAGGCCAGGAAGTGCCTTGGACTGGATTTGATGCATCCTGGACATAGAAATTTTGGAACACCAGTTAGCGATGTTGGAAATGGAGGTGGGAGTGACACAGAAGATGCCTGTGCTATAGAGACTGGATCTGCTATTTCCAGTGATAAACTAGACTCTAAGATTGATGAGGACTTGCCGCCGTCTGTCATGAATACAGAGCATAATGAATCTGATGCAGAGGAGAGGATAAGGTTGCATTCTGACCTGGATGGAACTGAAGACAATAATGCATCTGGGATATTAGATCATAATGATTCCAAGATTGTGGATAAAATGGTTTCTGATCCAGCTGAGGCGGGGAAGAGGGCTGATCTAGCTTTGGTTGTTGACAGCAAAGTCCTGAATTCTGTTAATCAGTTGGAGTCTCTGCAGGCCCAGAAAGTGTTGATTGTGTCGATTAATGCAGAATCTGAAAGAGATCAAGCGGCTGACAAGACTGTTTCTGTTGCTGAAGCAGGGCCTGTTGTAGGCACAGTTGATGCCAGCACATCCAATGCAAACACTGCAGTTGAGTTGAAAGCTGTAGCTGAGGTCTCAAATGATGTTACTGGACAAGAACTTCTGTTGCCTGAAAAAAGTTTGTGTAGCTCAAGTGGTTTGATGCAAGATTCAACCAGCAATGCCTCACACCATCGTGTAAATATGGATTCTTGTTCAGATATCAGTCGCTGTTCAGAAAATATACATCAAGTCTCTGTCCATTTGGAATCTGTGGAAAAGCCTCCTGTCATCTCATTGCCACAGGAGAATGATCTTTCTATAATGAATTCTGTAGTACAAGATTCCGTGGTCATCCAATATGAGAAAAAGCATGAACAACTTCAGGAGTGTAGAGATGAGCAGGGTAAAACATCTTTTTGTAGAGATGACTACTTCCAGCATCTGTCTGGTCACCCTCTGATGAGCCAGAATGATTCCTCCCAGATTCTCAGGGGTTATCCGCTGCAAATTCCAACAAAGAAAGAGATGAATGGGGATAATTATGCCAGACCACTTTCTGAAGCTCGAAGCTTTCCAAACTCTGAAAAGAATGTCACCTCTGAAAAGAATGTCACCAGTCAGTTTGAAGCTGAGGATTGCTATCTTCAAAAGTGTAGCGGCTCAAAATCTCAGCATTCAGTGTCTGAGCTCCCATTCCTGTCTCAACGTTTTGAACATGGAAGTGATTGTCCAAGAGATCATTCACGGAGGTCTTCAGATATGGAAAAACCATGTAGGAATGGTGATGTTAAACTGTTTGGTAAAATACTCAGTAACCCCTTGCAAAAGCAGAATTCTATTGCCCATGAGAATGGTGAAAAGGAGGCCCCGCATCTTAAGCCAGCAGGCAAGTCAGCAACTTTTAAATTAACTGGTCACCACCCTACAGAGGGTAACATGGCTTTCTTAAAGTGTGATCGTAATAATCAGCTTGGCCCTGAGAATTTTCCCCTGAGCCATGGATTCTGGGATGAGAACAGAACACAGACAGGGTTACCTGATTCTGCTGCTTTACTGGCAAAGTATCCTGCTGCATTTAGCAATTATACTGTGCCATCATCCAAAATGCCACAGCAGACATTGCAATCTGTTGTCAAGAGTAACGAGTGTAATCAGAGTGGCCTGTCTGTTTTTCCTTCAAGGGATGTAAGTGGGACTAATGGAGTGGTGGATTATCAATTGTACAGGAGTCACGACAGTACTGGAGTGCAGCCATTTGCGGTAGATATGAAGCAGCGGGAGGATATATTTGTGGAGATGCAGAGACTGAATGGACAGCAAGCGAGGGGGATGGTAGGGATGAATGTTGTAGAAAAGGGGGCGATTCTTGTTGGGGGACCATGCACGGGTGTTTCTGATCCTGTGGTAGCCATTAAAAGGCACTATGCCAAAACTGATCAGTATGGGGGGCAAAATGGAACCGTCTTTAGAGAAGAAGAATCTTGGAGAGGCAAGGGCGACTTAGGCAGGTAGTAGGAGTGTTGAGAGGGCATCTTTAGGACGCCCTCAGTGGCAAATTCTTCCTTTGCCGTACTTTGTACTATAGTTGTATTTTTCAGTGGAATGATAGGGCAGGAGGCGGTTTCTTAATTCCGTCTTTTTGGTAAAGTTATTTTAGGTGGCTGTAATATTTCAGCTATTTGTTGTCTTTGATGGAAAATAAAAAAATAATCTGCCCCCCCCCCCCCCTTTCCGAAAACCCATCCCAGAGACCATCGACTCATGCTTGCACATGAAAATTCCCTTTTCAGAAATTAGGTCGCAAAGAGCAATGAAATTGCTTCCGGTCAATATATATATATGGGCGACGGCGGCTACTGCAGCTCAACTGGTTGGTTTTATGACCTTAAAAGCTTGAAACCAGCATGCATGGTAAACCCGCCCCCTCCTCTCTTCGTTGCAAGACCATAAAAGAAGAACAAAATCAACGATATTAATATAACTGGTAATAAAAGCTAAACTAATTCCAGCTGATTTAACTTGATGAGCTAAAAAGCTTGGGAGGCGACAGTAAACTTATACTCATATCAAGCAGAGAAGTTGAGTTTAAAGACGCATCTGAGGCATCTTGTAATTGAATGGAAAATGGCTTCACGGGTCGAGAAATTTTCATTGCCTGGGAAACCTTTTGAGAAGCCCAAGTGGCTTGATGCAAGATTCAACCATCAATATGCCATCCTGTACATGAGGAATTTGTTCAGACTTCAGTCTAGGTTCAGAAAATATGCATCAAGTCTTCGTCCAATTAGAATCCGTGAAGAAAGTTCTAGCAATATGCCTGCTACTAGAAAGAAAGTTTCATGCAATAGAAATTGCTCATGTCAACATTCCTGCTCCCTGACCGTGGACGGCGGCTCAACTATTGGGTTTTATGACTTGATAGGTCCAATATTTGTGGAAAACGTTCAACTCGTGCAAAGAAAAAGAAAAGCAAAGAAAAGAAAAGAAAAGAAACGTTTAACAACGAAGATGGCAGGTTAGTGATTCAAAATAGATTCTCTATTGTGCGTTTCAACCTTTGCTCGAACCACAGCAGGAAAGAGTTAGCCAGTAAATTAGTCACCTATACCACCTTCATGTTTTGCCAGCCAGTTGATTGCAATGCTCTCAACAGAACTATTTCACATCAGTTCTTCGGTTTCTGCTTGTGTGCGTAAGATGGATGGGAGAGGTGCTGTAATTTTTATTACCTGCTGCCAACCAAAAACACAACTGTGAGGAATGTGTATAGAAAGCTTTCTACATCTTAAAAATTGCAGCAGAATATTACTTCGCTAAAAAGATAGTGAGAAATTTTTTATAACAGATCATAAAGTTGTGGAGCACAAAATCACCAGAATAAAAAATATCAACATTTTTCTTGTTTATCATCAACAACGGCCTATACCAAGATTACATCCTCTGGAAAGGGTTTTACAGTTCATTGAATCCCAACCTCATTTTTGGTTGGGTGCGAGAGAACCAATTGATGTGCATGCAAGTAGTAGCCACAATCTCCTGGAACAGGTTTTGCTGGCCTCTCATATCCTCTACAATAAGTAAAATCAAAGTCGTGGGATTCTGGATTTGATAAGAGGATAACACATGGTTTCTGAATGACTGAGCTCAAAAACGAAACGATCAAACAAACTAGCAAACATGATCAAAATGTTGGCACAGAAAAGCTGCTGCAGGAGATATTTCTAGCTAATGAGAACTTGTTACATATAGGAGAATTTTATCAAGTCCTTTTGGTTCTGTTAGGCACATAATAGATGTTTCTTTGCTCCTCATATTCTTTCCTCTTGTCACTCAAGATAAGATTCATCTCGAGGAATGTCTCTTTTTGGTAACTGTGGCATATGACATACGTTAAGACTCGTTAATTCCATCAAAGATCTAATAATAGAGAAGGATTTGGTATTGATTTGGATAAATCAATGCAAACGTGCTTGAGGCTGGATTTAATATGAAGGTACACTTTGTTCTCATGGTAAGGAGGAGAGATCTCTTATGTTGAAGATCAAACTCAACAAAAGCGGTCAAAGACCAATTAACCTAGGTGAGCAGTGTGCAATCCCCCTTCAAAGCATTATGTCCTATGTTCAAAAGAAAACTCCCATATCTTAGCAAATATTAGCTTTCTTATGAGCTGAAATCTGTTGTTGATTATCAGACAACTTCCTTTTCCTCTCTCAAAAATATCACTACTAAGACTAGTGTCAATGTAGAGGAAAAAAGATAATGAGATGAAAGAACCAAACCATCTACATCTACATAAACAGAAATACATTTGTACCCGTCTTCAGCAAAACTCTCATCCTCATGTTCAGAATCAAAGCACATTGGTTGCCCTCCAACATCATAAAGAGGATCACCTGATAATTTACAAAAGCATTGGTCAAACTTGTGCAATTAGATAGCTTAAAGATTAGCTCCTCTAACTTCTGTACATATCAAATTAGCAACCACTAAACCATAATAAACACTATGAAGAGAAAAAGGGCTTTCATTCCCTTATTTATTGCTTCCTGAATCTTGACAAGGATGTAGGCTTCCTTCTAAGACACGGTAAAAAAAAATATCAATGCTAAGGTTTACCCAGCAAAGGATGCCCTATGAAAGAAAGATGAATGCGAATTTGGTGTGGCCGTCCTGATTCAATCTCGACCTGTTAAAACATATCAACAAGTACTTAAAGTTCAGAAAAGTTAAATGATGTTCCATATGCAGTTTATTACAAAGAGTGCCTTCCCTAAATTTCTTTGGATGTTGAATCACGGAAAGGTACTACATATGTGTGCATTAAGATTAATTCAAAATGTACAAAGTGAAGCATACAGGTACCTGGACTAATGTTTGGTTTAGTTGTGAATCTCTTTCAAGGACTTCAACTTTGCTCAAAGCTGGTTTACCTGGCTTGACCAATAGCAAGACATAAACAGGAGCAGAAATACATTTGAAATATAAAAGGATGATTTTCACTACAAAGAGTGGAATTACAAACACAGAAACATGGTGAAAATTACTGAGACTTGAAAACATATCTATACAATTTCTATATACTTTTGAATTTTGTATAGTAACTAGAAATACTTCAGAGGGAAAACAATCAGAGAAAATTTATCAAGGAAAAAATTTGATGAACCTGAGGGTGAAGCAACATACAGCCCTTTGGCCACTCCAGGGTAACGCATTGTTCCAATTGGCTGTTTGATGATAATCTACAATGCAAATAAGATCCTTATCATGTAAAGTTGTTTGCTGGGAATGATGAAATTGAGAAAAAATCAAAAAACCACTCGACACAGATGGCTGCAAGTTTTCAGTATTACAAATACAAAATGAGTTTTCAGCATTATAGACACAAAACAATCAGTGCCACCCAGAGGAGAAATCACAGCATAACCTGGAGTGTACAAATGCTACAAACTGAAAAGGAAGCAAAAGGCAGTGGTTAAGCCAAGGTGTTACCTTATCCTGATTCAGTATCCCATTCACGAGTGCTCGGTATATCTTTGAAATCTTCCTCCTTTTGCTCTGCTCCATGTTGGCATTGCTACAGATGAGGGAATCAAATACGTTTTATCAGCAAAACATATTATGATAAGAAGGCGCGATGAGCAATACTTATAAAAGGCTTTCACACAAACAGAAAGCTAGTAAGATGCATGGTTTAAAAGAAAAAAACAATTGTTCCTTCAATTGCTCAAAGCTGTCAATCAGTTGCTGGTCTAGTGAACCATCTAAGAAATCAATTTGGATAGAGTTGCTCTAAATTCTGTATTACCTGGAGTAAGCAGAATATACAGAGATTAAGGGTGACAAAATGGTTATTTGGCTGAATCCAGTCAGCTGGATAGGTATAGTAAATAATAGCTTCATCATGTTTTTAGAGGATTGAAAATGTCTTCCAATTTGTCTATGTCCACCTAAAGAATTCACAAAAAAAAAAAAAACAGTAACCTGCTGCATTGGAAGCGTTTAGCCTAGGCGAGTTCATTTCTTTCTTCGTTGCATCTTTCTCTTATATGTGAACATAGAACATAAAAGCTAGGCAGTACAAGAAATAATCTTACGTCCAAAGTTTCCTACTCTTTTCATTTGACAATTCATATGTACTAAAACTAATACTGATATCTTAATTTGGGTAAAACCAGATTTCAATTAGCTATGCAGAAAATTTCTCATTGTCCGAACAGATGCTGAACCAGATAAGGAAGTTAATCTATGGCCACAGAAATACTAGGCACCTTGTAACTGATAGCCCCAAAGAAATATGAAATTTTTTAAAGTGAAGTCAAAATTTTCATTGAGAAACAACTCTAGGTGGAAAAGGGCAAGATGAAACTCTGCTGACCTGCTGTCTCCAATAAGGGATGTCCCATCAGCAAAATATGCAGCAAGGCTAGTTTTGGCTACCTTTGTCTTTGCGCAAAGTAGTATTCCTATAACTCAATTAGTAAGTGATCATCAACTCATAGAAAACTTCACAAGAAGAGCTGGTGTATTCCCAGTTACTTTATTAAAACCACAAGAGCAGAGTTCAAAAGTGAAAGTTGTCAAGTAGAAAGAAGAATAAAATGCTGGATATTACTTGTGCAAAATAAAAACAAGATGCAGTCATCATTTAACATCAATTTCTGGTTTACAACCATGACATTTGACTGTCACGCTATTATATCAAGAATTGCTTATTCAGTTAAACCATGAAATTCACTAAAAGCTGCAATAAACAGAAGAAAATTAAAGTCAGATCTTTACTTCTCAGCATCTCTTATTTTCATACCAATGAAAATTAGTTGTGTAAAGTAGTTCTCATTAGCATGCTTCCTCCTCACTGATTAATGAAGTTTGAGAAGGAGTGCAATTATCATTTTGCACATTTCCAAAATTTAGCCAGCCGTAAGCGGAGAAATAAAGTTATGGTCATTTATTCAGCACCAGCACATGCTCATTAGCTAACCTGATGTACCCCTTCCCAGGCGATGAACCGGAACAGGATGTGATCCTTGGATTGCTAGGGAAGAGCTGCCCTTGCTTGCCCTCCACTGGAGTTGCATTAAAACAGTGCGTTGCTGGAAAAGCCCTCCAGGTAAAACTTGAAGACCAGGTGGCTTGTTCAAAGCAACCTGAACATTTAAGCATTGTTCCAAAAAAATCAGCCAAACATAAACACACAAAAAACACCTGTACCCAAAAGTAATCAATACAGGGGTTGTATGTAAAACATTTACCATATCATCATCTTCATATAAAACTTGAAGCAAGTAAGGAGCATCGGGCTCTCTCCATGGAAGCCTATGATAGACCAATTCCATACCATCCCTAAACAAAATTTCATTTTTTTCCCAACAATCATAATCTCTTCCTACACCAAAAAAAAAAATGTGCTAGCACAAAGTAACCACATTTTAAAAGAAAAAAAGACAATTGGCTTTGAACACAAACCCACCTAAGGATTGCTTTGGGCTCTTTAACAACTTCACCATCGATTGTTATCTGCAACCAAAAACAAAAACCCGTCTCGAATAATTACTCAATAGTCCATTACATTGCCAAAAAAATGTGAAAAATTCACCATTTCTTTGTTTTTTGTGGAGGGCGAACCTGTCCATTGTGTATCCTCTGCAACCAACTGTTTCAGTATCAGTACGCAAACCCAATAAAAAAATAATCAAAAGCAAACAGATTTCTTGAGAGAGAATTGATTACCCTTGTAAGGGAGCAGAATTTTTGTACTTGGAAGAGTAGAAGTGTATCAGAGTCAATCCTGTAGTTAATTAATTAATTATTGATTAGCAGAGATGAGTAATGAATGAATAAAAATAAAATAGAAATTAATAGCTAAAAAAAAATAAAGAAAGACCAGAATCGGAGGAGGTGGAGACGACGTCGTTGTAGAACAAGCCTTCGTTAAGATCAGGCCAAGGTGACCCGAAAGAACAAAGCGGTGATCTGCTGTTGTTGTTGCACAACATTTCTTTCTGTACGGTCTGTTTCAGTTTTGGTTGCTAAAAGCAAAAATCTTAGCAGCAGCTTTTTTTCCTTCGTGGGGGTGCTTGATCTTGTATTAGTTATTGTTTTTAAAATATATATTAAAAATATATTTTTAACATTAATATATTTTAATAATATATATATATATATATATATATATATATATATATATATAAATTTAAAAATATTCTAGGCCGTTTCTAAACAGGATATGGCTGCCTTCTAATACAACTATTTTTCTTAGTTAATAAAATAATTGTGGTTATTTGTTTTTAATTAGTTTTGCTTTTACCATTGTTAAAAATGATTTCTCTTTCTTCTTTTATTTTCTCCTTTTTTCATTATTGAAAGCCTTTTTGGAATTATTTTATATAAGTCTTAATTATAAGTTTTTTTTTTCAACAAATTTTAATTAATGAAAAAAAATAGTTTGAATTCTTTTGCAGTTGAATTAGGTCATCACTAGGGCACCTGTCCTGTAACTGAGATAAACACGGACAAAATGATATACTTCTGATATATAAAAAAAAACTCAAAATATTAAAAAAAAACTTGACATGTTAAAATTTATAGGGATAATTAAAAAAAAAGTTTTATAGTTTGATTTAAATTTTATTTTTTCTTTATACTTTCACAAATTATAGTTTCCATAGTATAGTTTATATGTTAAATAACAGTTTATAATGCATTTTATTTGAATTTTTTATTTAATTTCAGGATATAAAATATAATTTATAAAAAAATAAAAATTTAAATTTAAATTTAAATTAAACCATAAATTTTTAACATTCTCTGTTATGAACACATCCATATTTAGCTGGTTAAAGACATTTATTGGCGACTGCTGTAAAGAGTGCCAGAATGGCTCTGTTCTTGATTTGAACAGGCACAAATTTCCTTTTGGTTTTAAGCTTTTGGTGGTATGGCATGGATGTGGATAGAAGTTGAGTTATATAGACGTCCTGGAATCCAAATGGTACAATAGCTGCTAAGAGATTCACAGAAATAATATTTTTCTCTATTAAATTCCCTCACGGGGACTTAATTATAAATAAAAAATAATTTCTTGCTCCCCAATGACAGACTGAAATGATAAATATTAAGTGGTTTGCCATTCCATGATCAAACATAAAATTGCCAACCTTAGGAGCTCAGTTTTGATTCTCAGTACATTTGGCGGTGCCTCTCATGATAATTCTTCCCAGCAGTATACCAGAGAAAAGATCCATCAAGAGGTGTGTACAATCAACACAAACACCCTTTAATTTCAAAATTCTTAATACGCTATTGACCATATTCACTCTTTCTTTCTTTTTTAACAGGTAAACATATAGAGTAGTGTCGGCGGTGTCTTGGATATTTTTGTTTATAAATGGAGTTGAGTGCACTGAGTTTTTGATATATATATAAAAGAGGAAATATCCTGCCATTGATAAAGATTCGGAGAATTGACAAAAGCAGCAGTGTTCAACCGGTCAAAATCGGCACCACAAACCCTACAGTAAAAAATGCTGGCACACACGCTGACCAGATCATTACAACTTGGCAAAGAACAAACCACAGTTCAAAGTTCAAACCCAATATAAACTAATGGGTTGAATCCAAGAAATTAGTTGACCCGCTCCCATGCGC
>Ga0307515_10007414_pt1 | contig 21682 bp, 4 predicted proteins | sample 17_EM_MG_FD_194513 | JGI IMG/M metagenome (GOLD analysis project Ga0307515, IMG submission 194513) | Populus trichocarpa ectomycorrhiza microbial communities from riparian zone in the Pacific Northwest, United States - 17_EM | ecosystem: Host-associated > Plants > Roots > Unclassified | place...
TTAGGTAAAGCTGCTTAGCGCTAACCCTCCGTTAAGCGTTAAGTAGGTAAAGTTGCTAGGGGCGTAGAGACTTAGGTGGCGTTATATATAATAAAAAGGTGTCTAGTGTTGTTATAAATATGCTTATTAAGCTAAGATTATAGGTATTTAATTATATCTTCTTTTTTAGTAACTGTAGCAATTAGTACAATCTTATTCTTCTTTAACTATTAAACGTCGCGTTTAGATACGCGGAGGTTATATTTAGTTTCTTAATGTATATTATCGGCGAGCGCCTTATAAGCTTATAGGTCTTAGATAATATCGCGATCTTAGGCAGTACGCATCTTAGCTTATATAAGCTTTAGATAGTAGTTCTATAGAAGGTAGTAGTATTTATTAGGGTCTTATGCTACTATTTTTATAAATATCTTAGCGTCTTATATTTCGATTTTAATAGGTAGTAGCCCTTTTATTTGCTTGTCCGTAGTTATATAGTTAATAAAAAATAAAATATTATTAGTGTCTATCTCCTTAGGGGTTAAGGCTAATAAATTAAATTCTCCTGGGATTAATTGGCGTCGTAGGTTAAGTATAGGTATTAGATTATTCTTTAGGTTTAATATAGTAGCTAGTAAGAAATATCGTCTTACTATTATAGGTTTCTTAGAAGTATAAAGTAAGGTAATTTATAAACACGCTGCTTTTAGCAGCGCCTACAGTATTATAAAGACGTAGAATTGGTTATAGGCTAGGCGTCGGTAGTAAAAAAGGCGTAACGTAATGTTATAGAACGTGGGCAGTGGCTATAGAGCGTATATATTTGAGGAGTCTACAAGACGTTACGCGATCGATCGTAAGGGTCGAGGGCGTAAGGAGGTGATATACCTACGCGTAGCTGACATAAGCTGTACGCGAGGTGTACGCGAGAGCACGGCGCTCTCCTATGGAGGCCCCTGCGGTGGGGTTCCGTAACATAGCATTTCCTAGCATTTAGCTACCAAATACCGCATTCAGAATCAAGTGTTAGCATTTAGCTACTAAATGCCGCATTTAGAATTAAGTGTTAGCATTTAGCTGCTAAATGCCGCATTTAGAATCAAGTGTTAGTATTTAGCTGCTAAATACCGCATTTAGAATCAAGTATTAGCATTTAGCTGCCAAATACCGCATTTATAATTAAGTGTTAGTATTTAGCTACTAAGTGCTAACTATAAGATTACTAAGCATATATAAAAGTATAATTTTTATAATTTTTATATTTTATATACACTTTATTAATATTACTAAGCATATATAAATATATAATTTTCATAAATTTAATATTATATATACGCTTTATTAATATTACTAAGCATATAAAAATGTATAATTTTTATAAATTTAATATTATTAATAAAAATTTAATATTTTATATTTTATATATATTTTATTAATATTAGTAAGCATATAGGGGGCGGGGCGGTATTATAAAAAAATTTACTAGTATCTTAAATTAGGTTTATGCTAATTAAGCGATTTTAGTATTTAGCCGCATTTAGTTATATTTTACGGCTATATACTACACCGCCAATAATAATACTACAATTTATAGCTAAACGCCGCCTTAATAATAAAAGTGCTGCAAGCTGCAGCTTAATACTCTCTTAGAAATAATAATACTAGAAATATTTTAGTTAACTAAGTTTACTATATACGCTACGCTACTACCTATAAGTTACTAAAAGATATATCCCTTAGCCCACGTATACGCCACTATATAATTATAACAGGTTTCGCTATATAGCGGCTATATATAGTATTTAGAACTATCCATAGTTATATTATACTCTTATAATCGTTACCAGCATTAGATAGTCTTAGTATCTTCCTTTTTACCTTAGCCTACTTTTAAGCTTAAATCAGCCTTCTTTTTATATACTAACTTATATAGTAACAACGTAAATTTAGTTAACTTTAATATCCTTTACTCAATACTTGACTTCTAATTAGCTATAATAGTACCATAGTAAACAGGCTTAGTCTGTCCTCGTTAATCTATCTAAGTAAATAGTTACTTTACCTCTGAGAGCTTATAGCTTAGCTTAACTATAATAGTATAATTTATACGCTATAGGTTAATAGACAGCCTAATTAATATAAAGGTGCAAAGTAGGATCTACTTAGAGTTATTAATATCAAAGGTTTGCCTAGCCTTAGCCTTCTTAATATTAGACATACCAGCTACATAGCGGAGCACCTTATCTTTACTATATTCTTTATATAGCCTATTAAACTAATAAGCTAGTATAAGAGGTAAGCAAGTAGTAATAATAATCTTATATACTAAACCATCCGTTTATTTTTCGATATAAACATAATTATAGATTTTTTTAGCTTAAAAGAACTTTATATTCTGTTAAAAATAGCGGTTAAGTATATTAGTGAACTCCTTACTAAGCAGGTTAGTAGTCCACTTAGCGATAATTGGGTCCTTAAGTATATAACTTTAAGTTTTTAGGCGTTCGTTATTAAACTTATTAGACTTATTGGACTTAATTACAATAGGGGTATACTAGTCCCAGTATTGGACAACCTAGGCTACGCTTGCTGCCGTTTTCGCGTTAGTATATAACTCGGCTTAGGTAAGTTTTAGTATCTTAGGTTTAGTATTTAAATCGCTACTATCTTCCTCCTATATAGCCAGAAGTTCCTTATATTAGCGCCTCTACTCTATTATCACTCAGTCCTCTATAGCTATAATTATAGCCGCCTTAGTGTTATTAGGGTCGGCCTATAATATAACTAATTTAAAATAGCTATTCTTTAGGATAAGCTTTTACTAGTTAAACTAGAGTGTTAACTCCCCTCTATATATCTAAAACGTTAGAATAACTATACGGAAAAATATAGCCAGTTCGCCGAATTTCCTATCTACTATTGCTCTAGCTAGGTTGGTCTTTATATCCTTATAGAGACAGTTAAATTCCTTCTTCTTTAGCTAGATGTTTTCTTCTTTAAGCTTAAGCAGTACTTTAAACTCCGTTCCCTTTAGCTTATTAGCTTCTTCCTACTCTAGCCTCTTTAATCCTACTATAATAAACTATATTAGTTACATTAGGTTTCCGTTATTAGGTGTACCGGATATACCCTATATAGTAGGGCTGCAATTATATATAATACGGTACTCCTTAACCACATCCTTAATAAACGATATTAAAACTCTACCGGTCACATCTAGGTAGCATTTATCCTAGAGAATACACTTAACCTATATTACACTCTTTAATTTCTAATACGTTCTAGGGGATCGGCTATTTAGGTGTTTCTATATATTAGTTTATATAGTAATAAACCCGCATATTAGTTGTGTGGTAATACAATTTTGCATAGTAATTAGAAGGAATTAGGTTAAGTATTTTAGCGCTAATAGTTCTGTTATATTAGGGGCAGGGCTATAATTATTCTTAAACCTGGCTTTACCCTATAGGTATAATAGGAGAGCCTTACCAACTAGATATGTGTTGTTATCATTCTCCTATTATTCCTTATTAGTCCACTTAAAAGCCTTACGGATTTGCGGCCATTTGTCCTTTTTTAGTTTACTAAATATCTTAACTTTATTATAGCTAGGGGCGAGAATTGTAATCTAGGGCAGGTTAGGGCGCTTTATAATTACACCGTTTTATAACATTATACTTACGTCCTTTAAAAATCCTAGCAGGCCTAGGGTCGGCGTAAGAACAACTAAGCAGCCTTGCTATAGGTCTATAGGGTACAGCTTCTTAGGGTTATCTTTATAGTAGCATACAATCGGCTACTTTACTGCCTATAGGCATTTTAAATCCGGCGGATATATCTTAGGTAAATAGCAGGTCACGTCCCCAGTAGCTTAAGCCTCTTAAACGTCTATTACGTTCTAATAATAAAAGTAGTTTATTAGCCATTAAGTAATCATTTATATAGTCTTACCTACGCCAGGTTTATCTACACAGATACCACCTCCTTTAATTATCCTCTCTTGCTTAAATGCCTAAGCTATATATACCACTTAATATAGGCTAAATTTAAAGCCTAATGTAAGGCCCTAATTAGGGAGTTTAATTAGGGCGGTCTCGGAGAGTGCTTTTAATAAGATAAGTGGGAAATACTCTAGAGTAAGCAAAAGATCCGCCTCCGTTATATACGCTAATACACTATTTAGGTTATTCTTCCTAGCCTTATAGAGCTAGGCTAAAAAAGTTTACTAGTTAAGTTCTTCCTCTGCGTTTATATCTTAGTCGTTATTATTAACTAAATCCTTATCTTAGTCGCTATTATTAACTAAATCCTTATCTTTATCTCTACTCTCTATATTCTTAGAGTTAGTGTAATATAGGAACTAATTATCGTATCTACTAGCACGTTACGGCAATTTACTATTCTCTACAGTAACATCTTAAGGGATATTAACGGTTAGTAATATAGTAGTAGGGTCGTCTATTATATCGTTAGGCTAGTATATACCTTTAGGTTTAGTAATAGATTGCGGCAATTTACTATTATCTGCGGTAATTTCTCTAGTACCACTATTACTTACTAATATAGGCTTATAGGCAGATGGGTTACGTCTTCCCTTTATTAATTACCTTCTGCGCATAACTAGCTTATTATTACTATTTTCTATAAAAGTGCCTACTATTAATTCTACTTAAGGGCGTTTCCTACTTCTATTTAGGTTAGCCTTGCAACTATTTAACTTCCTAGGCGCGGCCGGCTCGCTTTTATTATCCTCCGCTAGGGCACTTATTACTAATCTTAGTTAAGGCCACTTATTATATCTACCTAATTTAGTCTTACTATTATCCAATTTCTTATATCTAACAGGCTCGCCCTTACTATCTTTATTAAAGCTATATACTGCTAATCCTAAACAACTTTACTTCTTACCTTCTCCTAATTTGCTCTTACCGCTAGCCTTATATAGCGTTAGGACTTACTAGCTATCTTTTACGCTATATTTATCGCGTTTAAGCGCCTTAGATTTAATAGCTAGCGGTGTATTATTAGTGGTAGCAACTTAGGAGTTTAAGCTGGGAGGTAAGAGTAATACTACGAGCACGGCCTCCTTTATGCCATTTCGCGCTATTTCGCTAAGAGCTGTAATAAGTATGCCCTTTAACTATATTATAAGGTTTTTATATCTTTATGGCGATATATAGATATTCTTTTTAGGCGGACCGTTAATATTAAGCTCTATATAGGCTCGCAGTTCCTCTTATAGCTTACCTAGAGCTATATATAGGTTTCTACTTATTAGATATAAGACTTAGACCACTCTAACTATTAACCTACCCGTTAAGCCTATAGATTAGATTTTAATCTTAATATCTCCTATATTAATTACGTTACTTACTACTAGGGTTACTAGCTAAGGCAAAGGGATACCATATAGTGGGGTTATAGTAACGTCTATAGGCTATATTATATATAGCAGCTAAGGTAGCATTATCTTATCTCGTGCTTCGGTCTTTAGAGGTGATGTGTATTTATATAGAGTATACCCACTCTTGGAGGTACTTAGTACCCTCCTTATATAATTAGAACGAGCACTTTCTATAATTTTTAGGATTACCTATAGTTTTCAATCCGGTGGAGTATTGGTAAATTATAGAAGTTACTTATAAAACTCCTTAACGTGCCCTTCTTTTATTATTATAGAGTTGCTATAATATATTACGTGCTTAGGCTTAACTTTAATTACAATATCTTTAACCTTCTCTTTTAGTCTATTATAGTTTTTGATACTTATTCTAAAGCCTTAGGCAATATCCGTATCTTTAGTCAGCTTTAGGTTTACCTTATACCACGCGTCCGGCTTTACCTATAGTTACGTCATTATTAAGTCGCTTATTTAGTTAGGTATATATAATATTATAGTATATATTAAGTAGAAGGTGACTATTAAAGTAAAAGGGCTTTGTATAGTAGCTGGCTAGCGCTATACTAGTATAACTCTAGTATTAGACGTAGTTAGAGGTTAGTTATAGGAGAGATAGAAGGTAGAGTAAGTGAAGTTAATTAAGAAGAGGTAAAGAGGTAGATCTTGTAATTACCCGCACGTGCCTATATAAAGGTAAAATTAGCTATAGTTTGCTGCTACTAGTTAAGGTAAATATAGCTAGACTTAGTACTATATAGTTAAATAAGGGCATAATTATATAACTTATAGGGACTACCCTACCTAGCCTATTTAGGGCTAGGTAGCGGTCTAGTACCGCTAAACTCTTATAGTTTTTAATATAAGCAATTTATTAAGTGCCTATAAAGGGGTAACTAGTTATTATAGCATAGTAGACTATAAGAGGTTGTGGGCGTTACTATATTTCTTATTATTATATAGAGTTGGTATATATACGCGCCGCTAAAGTTAGAAGGCTAGCCTATATCTATATATACGGGCTCTATCGCTATAAAGTGTTTGCTATATAATAGGTGGTATTTTTAGTAGATAGTAACGTATTATACTTATTATAGGCGTTACTATATTTCTTATTATTATACAAAGTTAGTAGATATACACGCTACTAAAGTTAGAGGGCTAGCCTACGTTTATATATGCGGACTCTATTATTATAAAGTGCTTAGTATATAATAGGTAGTACTTCTAGTAGACAGCAACATATTACACTTACTTTATAATCGGTAGTATTATTATTATACTATATAGCACTTAAGGGCCTACTAAATAAGTCTATTTAGAATAATAATTATCTAGTATATAGAATTTACGTCTATATATAAACATCTAGTGCTTATTTAAACGTATATTTACTATAAAAGGTAGTAGGAGGTTTTATATCTTATATTATAAGTTTATATAATTAATAGTATTTTATAGCATTTTACGGCATTTTAAGGCATTTTAGGATAGTAGATATATTATATATACTAGCATCTAGCCGCTTAGTAACGTTAACTTATCTTACTATTTATCTATTTAGTATTCTACTATAGTATTTATTGCGTTAAAGTCTCTTAAATTTAATATCTTTATTTTAGATCTATTTAGAACTATATACAATTTTATAATATCCCGCTCCCCACCTAGTACTCTAGTAAGAGATTATTTAGTTAATAATACCTTTTCTCTTACTAATTAAGGGAGGAAAAAACTTATACTTTCTAGCAGTGGTAGGCTATACTTATTAGTAATATTTTTAACAGATTATAGTGTTTAAGTTTCCGTTTATATAACGGAACCTTATAGCAAGAACTACGATGGGTCCTGTTATTAGGCTAGGTGTATAGGAAATGCAAGTAACAATAGTCGACAAGTAATAATAACTGGTGGAGTGGTTGCCTAACAGATTAACTCTAATTATATTCTAAGAATCACTATAAAAAAGGAACTATCTAGGTAGGGACTAAGGGTCCTTAAATACACAACCGTACTCCTATAAAATCCTCCTTATACGTAATATACGTCTTATACATAAGGTACGTGAGTTCCTCTTGTTCCTCTTGTTTAATACGTAGCATATTATATAACCTTAGTTACCATTCCTTATTACATAGTTCTACCAGCTCCATCCTAGACCGTACTTAAATTAACTAACTAGCTTCTTCCATCTCTTCTCTAAGTAGTTGTAATATTATACTTAAAGCGTTCGTAACACTATCTCCCTTCTTTTTATCTTTGTCCTTAAAGATTTAAAATATCTCTAGGTTGTTTACTAGAGGTATAATATCCGTTTAATTAATTTAGTTATTATTATTGCTTATTATACCTAAAGCAATTTCTTCTTTACACGCCTAACGTTGTGCTCGCACTATTATTATAATATTATCTCTTAGTAAGATTATGCCGTTTCTGTGTTCTTGTTGTTTAAAAGAGGGGCTAGTTTATATTGCGCTGGCGAGTTTATCTTTGCGACAACCGTCCTCTTGCTTAAAGTATACTAAAGCGAATATTCGTTCGTCCTACGACGTTTACTCTACCTCTAATGCTAAATATACGCGACCTATTACTTTTAATAGTCGTCTGGTTCCCTAATTAATTTATCTTAGGGTCTTGTGTTTAATTTACTGCTATATGGCTAGATGGTAAACTATCTTAAGCCCTTACTAAGTTAGAATGTTCTTATAATGCTAAATAGAAGGCTCTAGATACTTAGATTGCAGCGTCTATTTATTTACTTCGTCTTAAGAAGGTTTATAAAAAGGTTCGTTCTAAGGAGTAAAAACTTGTAAAATAAGGTTTATAAAAACTTGGTAATAAAAAAACGGATTCTCCTCTAATAGAGAAGAAAACAGATTTAAGTAGCTCAGTAACTACTCTTCTTAGGTCCCCTTTAGGTAACTTATTTTTTAATAATTCTTCCTTATTAATGCTGCCTGACCTAATCTCTCCTAATACTCCTATACCTTTCTTATAGCGTTCTTTAAATTCTCTAGTGGCTCCTAGGTAGTCTTAGTATAGCCTATCTACTTAACCTCGTACTATATTTTATCGTTAATGTCCTTATAACTAACGATCTTTAAAACTTACTATTTGTCTTTTTCCTATCCTCTATACGTGTCTGCTTTATAAACCAGTAGCTTAATATTTCTATATACTAGCTCTAGCATTACAATATACTATATAGGGTAGATCTTTATTTTGGCTGGTAGGTTTAATTTAAATGTAACCGGTGAAATCCTTTGCGTAATTTTAAAAGGTCTTAGTTTAACGTAGTCTAACTTCTTACTTGGTTATTAACTCTTAAAATTTTTATATAGTAGCTATACTTTATCTCCCTCCTTAAGATCTGGTCCCTTAGATCTCTTATTATTATAGTACTTTTTTATTCTCTCTTATACTTTCTTTACTAATTCTATAAGGTCTATATAAAGATTCATTAATATCTTTATTCTTTCTTTAGCTGTGCTACTTGTTTTCTTTACTTACCGTAGTAATAACGATGTTCTTAGCTTATATCCGTAATTCGCCTTAAATAGTAATATGCCTATTCCTTCTTAAGGTGTTGTGTTGTATGCAAACTATATAACTAGTAATAGCGATACCTAATTATTCTGTGCATAATTAATATAATGCCTTAGATACTGTTCTAGTGTTTAATTTAATCTTTCTGTTTAACCGTCTGTCTATGGGTGATATACGGTAGAAGTTATTACTTGAACTCCTTGTTCTGCTAAGAATACTTCCTAGAATACTGCTATAAATCTTAGATCTCTGTCCGATATGATTTTACTTAGTACTCTATATCTTGCGAACACTTCTTTAATATAGATTCTAGCGACATCTTCCACTAAGATTTCTTCCGTATAGGCTATAAAGTATCCCCACTTTATAAGCTTGTCTACTATTACTAGAATTACATCGTAATCTTATCCGGTAATAGGATCTTTTAACTTTAGTAACTTAACGATAAAGTCCTATAATATAACCTCCCATAGTCTCTCTAGTATTTTAATAGGTTATAGCCCTCTATATGGCTTATGCCTTATTAGTTTATTCCTTTAGCAATCTAGATACTCCTTTATAACCTTTCTAGCTACCCTTTAGATTCTATTAATAATATACTCTTTTTAGAGTCTTAATACTAAGCTTATGGCTCCATTGTGTCCTTGAGTTAATTCCTTATAGAATTCTTCTATAAATTACTCTACTATGCTTCTTGGAATATACTTCGCTTCTTGGTTTTTGTATATATCCGTCTGCGGATCTTCTAGTTATACTTTTAGAATTCTTTATACCTAAAAGCTCTTTAGTGTCTTGTAAACTCTATCTAGTTCTTCTTAAGTTGTTATAATTTTTAAATAATTATATCTGATTAATCTATCGATGTCTTTTTGCAGTAAAGCCCCTAATGGCTTTTTATTATTTTGCAGTTTAGCTTTACGGCTTAAAGCGTCTACCTATATGTTATCTATACCCTTAATACGCTAAATCTTAAAATAGTATTCTGTAAGTATCTCTGCCTATCTAACCTATTTTTAGTTAAGTTCCTTTATTGTTAGGAATCCCATTAGGTTCTTATCATCTATTTTAACTATAAATGGTTTCTCTATGCCTTATAAGAATGCTCTTTATTTCTTTAATACTGCAACTATACCTAATAACTCTTTATTATAGATGTTATAGTTTAACTCTAGTAGTGTTATCTTTTAACTATAGTATGCCACTAGGTGCCATCTATCTTAATATTTCTGCATAAAGCACGCCCCTAGTGTATAGTCCGATATATCTATTTCTACAACCGTTTTTAGTCCTAGTTAATAGATCTTAAGAACTAGCTCCTGGGTAAATAACTTTTTAACTTTTCTAAAGAGCTCCCTTTATTCCTTTCCCCATACCTATAGTTTTTCTTTCTTCGTTAATTACGTAAATGGTTTAATATCTTTTAACTACTGCGCTATAAACCTTCTACAGTAATTGTAAAACCCTAGAAATAATCTTAACTACATAACGTTCTCTAGTTTTTGCCAATTCACTATAGCCTTAATCTTCTTTAGATCTATGCTGAGTTAGCCTAGTTTAATAATAAATCTAACGAAATTGGTCTTCCTGGTGAAGAACTCGCATTTCTTAATTACTACTAGCATCTGTTTTTCCTGTAGTCTCTTTAAGACCTATTTAACGTGTTCCCCATATTCTTCCTTAGTTATTAAGTAGATAATAATATTATCGAGGTATACTATAATAAATTCATCTAAGTATTCTCCTAATATATTATTAATACGCTTCTGGAACGTTGCTGGTGTGTTTATAAGCCTAAATTATATAACTAATAGTTTATATAGTCCTTCTTTTAACCTAAAGGCTGCCTTCCATTTATCGCCTTCCTTAATCCTGATTTAATAGTATGCCCATCTTAGATCTATCTTTATAAAGATTTACGCATTACCTATCCTATCTTGGATTTTGCTAATTAAGGGTAAAGGATACCTATCCTTTCTGGTGATGCTGTTTAACTATCTATAGTTGATACACAGCCTTAGTTTACTATTTTTCTTTAGTATAAATAGTACTAGATATCCTGCTGATGACTGCGATGGTCTGATATATCCCTTTTATAGATTTTCCTAGATAAACTCTTTTAATGCTCTACCTTCTTCTTTAGTAAGCTTATAGATTAGAAAGAACTTTGGACTTATTCCTAGTTCCAACTCTATTTTATAGTCCTATGCTGCATACTCTAATAGCTTTTTACTTTTTAGTGACTATAGTTTCTTACCATACTTATAGTATCTCTTTAGTATATAACCTAAGCCTCGCTCGGTTTCTTTATATATCGCTCCGACTTAGTATTATACTATTTTGGCCTATTATTGTATTTTGCGTTATTAAGTATCTCTAATATTAACCTAACCTGTAATCTAATTAATCTTTAGATTATATTCCTATAACTAAGGCATTCCTAATACCGCCTCATCCCGTCCTAATGGTAGGATATTAAAAGATATCCTAATTTGTTTCCCTTTAATGGTTAACTAAATAGGTCCTGTTTTAAGATTAATAATCCCTCCTCTATAGGCTATTAGATCTCCTAAAATTATAACTAATAGGTAAAATTGTTCCTTCTATCTATAAGGTAATCCCATCCTTTTAACTGCTGCTAGCGAGATGTGGTTCCTTATTGCTCTACTATCTATTAATGCCTCAAACTGTTGATTTTGCTATTTAACTTATAGATTTAGGTGCCGTTCTTAAATTCCTTTAAGGGTCTAAGGCTCTACTACTAGCTCCCTTTAGTTCTATGGGCCTCCACTTTTCCTAACTATTAGCTGCTTAATCCTTATATACTTGGCTTACTCTTTAGCTAATGCCTAATTCGCTTTTTATCTTTAATATGCCATAGATACGTGTTCTCTAGGCATTTCCACTACTATTATCTGTCTAAGCATTCTTCCGTAAGGAATCTTCCTAGTTAAAGTATTAAATTTCCTTCCTTTTGGACTTCTGCTGGATGCTATTTATACATATATTTGGTATTCCTGTACTATTGCTTATCCGTTATCCAGTATATCCTTATAGGGTATTTCCGATTCTTTTCCTTTAGATTTTTATGCATCTCATATATATCGTCTATGCACGCAATCTATGATAACGTATAGTATGCTGGGTGCTTTAGGTTAACTCTTGGCTCGTCTTTATCCTTAAGTTTAAACCTCTGCTATACTAATCTAAACATTACAACTTTATTTATAGGTACTAAGATACGTTTCTCGTTTCTCTAGTCCTCTAAACGCTCCTCTAGATCCTTTGACGTTATAATTAAGGCTCCTTTAATGTAATTTATGGCCTTCTCTGTAATTAGGTGGTTCTGGATAACTTTTTTATCTAACCATATATAGAAATCTTCCCACTTATTATTGTGCCTCTGCCTATACTACTTTTAGTACAGCTGCTAGAGTATATACGGCTTATCCGTAAGGAAGTATCTTCTTATTACTGCGTTATAATAGCCCTTTATATATCGTTCCTTGAACCTAGTTAGGATTCCTAGATCCTCTTCATCTTCTAGTTCAGTAAGCCACTTAGCCCTTAGTATACCTACTCTTAGCCTATTAGTGATTCTTTGTACTGGCGCTCTGTCCTTTATACGTCCTAATATACTAGATCTTTTATCTAGTTTCTATTCTTGCTATACGATAATTCTTTGCCTAAATTCTTCTATAGTTTTTTTTGGTTTACGTCTTGCGTTCTAATCCTTAAAGTCATCCTGCTTTTTAATCTTGCTATTAACTTTTTGATCTTTAGTCCGAATACTATATTCTACTGGTAAGTCCTCTGGGTTTATATGTCTATCTCCTAGTCTAGTTGCTGTTTGTACTGCAGATTCTCTAATCTATAAAAAAGCTCCTTGCCTCTTGCCTATGGGTGTCCTAATTTATACTCCGAATTCTTAATCCCTTAGATTCTTTAATTCTGAGCTTGCTTCTAACTTAAGCTTAGCTCCTGCCTTAGTCTAACTAGGCTTACTTAGTGTTCTTATTTCGTCTTAAGAGTCTTAAATCTCACTTATCTTATCTTAAGAATCTTGTGCCTATAGGAAACTTTATCCCGAGCTTATTTATATATCTTTAAACTGAGCTACTACTCTGCTCTATTATAGGTCCTTAAGCTTGCCTTATTTCTTCTTAAGAATCTTAGTCATCTCTTATCTTATCTTAAAAATCTTAAGCCTTTAGCCTTTTGCCTTTATCAAGTGCTAAAGTGGTTCGCTATCCTACTTCTCTTGCGTCTTATAAAGCGATAGATATTATATCTAGTGGGGTCTTAGTCCTAACTGATGTTCCCTATTCTATAGTGGAATTATCCTCTACTTCTGTTATAATATCTTTAATGGCTGCGTATTCCTAGTAAACCGCTCTTATTACCTTATTGTTACGGAATATTTCGCCTACGTTGAATTTATTGTCCTTAATATCCGATCTGCGAACTAGTTCGTTAGTTCCTCTATATTCTATAGGTGCTAGCTCCTATAGCTAGTAGCTTACGCCGTACTTAGCGTCCTTATAAATTTAGCATGCGTTATTATAATAAAACGCGAAACTCTTAATTAAACATTCTTTTGTTTCTTATAGCATATTGTTATCCTTTTATACGTGTATATCGTCTGCTATTAGTCTAGTTCCCTTTATTATATAGTATCTCTGACCATTTTTATAATCCCTTGCGAAGTAACCCTGTTTTCCGCAATTTATATAAGCTCCCTCTCTAAACTATTGCTTTTATTATAGAGTTTGCCTAAACGTCTTCTGCTGCTAAGATCCTTGGTTTGGCCTCTACTCTTTAGACCTTTAATTACTTAATCCTTATTCCCTAGGTTTCTATGGTTTTTTGCTCTATTTCTTATAGGCTTCTTTAGTACTACTTAGGTCTATTAGCTCTACGCCGTACTATGGTTTCTAACTTAGCTTAGGTCGTTGCGTACTCTACGCCTTATATAACTATAGAACTCTATTCTAACCTTTCTTAGTTTATTTCCTTTAGTAGATCTAATTGTTAATCTTAATTGCCTAATCTATTAGTTCCCTTAGGGTGTCTATATCTTTTATTAGGATAATCACGTCCTAGACTTTAGCCTTAAGTCCCTGTTTATACTGTGCCATAAGCGCCCTATTATTCCACTTAACTTACGTTGCTAACGTTTGGAACTGTGTTGTATACTTAATTACTAAGGTTCATTGTATAATGTTTTGGAGTTTTCTTTCTGCCGTAGTTACTGCCTCTAGGTCTCCAAATATTTATATAAGTCGCTCTATAAATCTATTCTAGCTTAAGAACATAAACCATACCTCTTAGTTCGTTGTCGTTATTCCGTTTGCCTGGATTTCTATAAGGTAAGGCTTAAACTATTTAAGTACTCTTCCTGTTAAGAACAATCCTATATATACTATTTGATCTATAGGTGTTGCTAGCTTAGCTCCCTCTTGCGCAACCTTAAAGTGCATTTGCGTAAGGAATCCTTTAAGCTTTAATATCTCTTCTAAGTACCTTTTAATCGATAGTAACTTAACCTTTACTGTGCCTATCCCGTTGATTCTATTTTCTAACGTTACATTATTTTCTGTCAACTAGTTAACTATCTCTTATAGCTGTCCGACCGTTATAGGTTGCTATAAATTAGTATCTGCTATACTAGTGTCGTTACCTAACCTTAAAGTAGTTGCTGCCGTTAATGGCGTTATAGTGGCTGCTTTTAGTGGCATGTTATCCGACTTATTGTTATTAATACTATAACTAGGTAGTAATTGTGTAACGGAACCTTGTAGTAAGAACTACGATGGGTCCTGTTATTAGGCTAGGTGTGTAGGAAATATAAGTAATAATAGTTGACAAGTAATAATAACTGGTGGAGTGGTTGCCTAATAGATTAACTCTAATTGTATTCTGAGAATCACTATAAAGAAGGAACTATCTAGGTAGGGACTGAGGGTCCTTAAATACACAACCGTACTCCTATGAAATCCTCCTTGTACGTGATGTACGTCTTATACGTAAGGTACGTAAGTTCCTCTCGTTCCTCTCGTTTAATACGTAGCACATTATGTGACCTTGGTTACCATTCCTCGTCACATGGTTCTACCGGCTCTATTCTAGACCGTGCTTGAATTAACTAACTAGCTTCTTCTATCTCTTCTCCAAGTAGTCGTAACATTGTACTTAAAGCGTTCGTAACAGTTTACCTATAATATAATTAGCCTACTTATAGTAAAATACTTTTACTTTACTACTCGCTTTTCTTTTCCCTTACCCTTCTATATATTTATATACTCGCATTATAAACTATAAGAGCTTAATAGTACTAAACTATCGCTTAGCCTATATTAAGAGATAGGCTAGGTAGGGTAGTCCCTATAACTTATACTATACCGCATCTTCCTCTATAGGTTAGTCTTATTATTATAGATTTACCCTTATATACGTTTAACCTATAGAGTGTATAAACGTATGCTTTACTACTAAGGCCTTACTTATATAATTTTATTAGGGCGCGCCTTATTTCCTTACCTTCACTAGTTAACCTAACTCTACTAACTACCTACCCTTACTCCTACCCAACTAGCATTTACCTTTATAACTAGTGCCTTTATAGATCTATCTAAGCTATAGAGCCTTATAATATAGTAAGTTAGCTACCTTATTTTTGGCCTTAGCTATATAATAGAGGGTTTATATTTACTAATATATTTATATAAACTACCGCTTAATATAGCCTACTACTAAAATAAACCTACCCACTAATTATTTTATAACTCGCAACGTTAACTATATCTATAACTATAAAAAGTTCACTAAGGGCGTTATAGTTTTTAAAATTGCCTTAACTATAGCGACTATAGGCTCTGGTGTCTCGTAAGGTAATAGTAAAGGCCCTACACTTAATAAGCCTCTTCTTTTAGAGCTTAGCAGCCTATACCTCTTAGCTAACGACGCTCTAAAATACTATCTCTGTCTATTTACCGGCCATATACACGCTAATTGTCCTCTTAAAAAAGCCTTTTAACTTTATTATAGCTATGGTAAGGCTGGTTATCTTAAAGCTAACTGCCCTAACCCTATATATAATAATTGTAGGGAAGCCGGTTATCTTAAGAGTAACTATCTTAGTATAATGTGCAATTAATATAGTACTATAGGCCATAGAAAGCGAGATTATCCCTAGCTATTAGGCAAGAAGAAGCGGACTTACCTAAACTATAGCTCCTTAGACCATTAAACTGTCTTCTATAGTTAGGTATATAAGAACTATAAAGTTATAGGGTATAATATTAATAATTACATAAGTGGACCTACTTTAATTTAGGTAATAGACGCCGTAACCGCTCTAGGTAAGGTAGATACACTAGGTGCTGCCGCTTTAAGTATAGCTACTACCTCTCCATCGCCTAAACCTCTTAATATAGCTGGCTTTTATCCGGTGGTAGATGGCCTAGTAAATAATCCAGATACCTATATAGAGGATAGCGATTCCGTAATAGCTAAACCTTTAGATATACTCTAGCTTCCAAATAATAACTACCTTATAGTTTAGTTTATTATGCAAATTATTAAAGAGTATATTATAGTATATAGCATTATATTCTAGGTATCTTATAAAACTGGTAAAATGCCTACTTATTATTTATATAAGATGGCGTCTATCTAATTTACGGATGCCAATATCGCTAGCGATATTAAGGTTAATACTGCTAATGCTACTTCTCCAGTTATTTAACAACTATTATATTTAACTACGCTTAAGCATCTTACTCGCATTCTCCCGTAAGATGCTATAACCCTACAACTTTACTATATTAGGTTTATTGTCGCCTCTAATAAACTCACACTAGGTACGCGCACATTGCTTAGTAAGTACTTCTTTATTAACGGGGACTTTGGCCTATTTACGCCGTAAATCTATAAAGCTTGGGATATGCTATTAAATAGTCCTATAGTCGTTATTCACTTCTTTACGCTAGGTACTAAATAGCTTAATAGTTATATCGCGAGCTTAAATACGAGCCCATAATAGTAAAGCGTTAATAATCCTTTAGGTCGCTAGTAGAAGAACTATAATATAAATATTTAGCTTAGTATATAGCTCTTAGTAAAGGACCGACTATTATATAAAATCCCCGCAAGGTATTAGTTTAATAGCGTTTTTAAGTATTTTATAGTCTAGTTCTATACCGTAGTTATAAGCCTTAAGGCCGTTAATTAAAACCCCTAGGTACCTACTATTATTTATCTTATTATCTTCCTAGGTAGCGCGGACTAAGTCTACTACGCTACTATCCAGATAGTTAATAGTCTTACCCTTCGCACTAACTCTATTATTAATATTTTATTTCTAGGTAAAGATATAGATAGCTAGGCCAGCTAGAAAGGAGTTATTATTAATACTACTCCCTTTAGCTCCAGCTATAACTACTATACTTTTATCTTTTAACTACGGGTGGGTTATAAGTTTATACTAAACCCTATATTTACTCCGGAGTATATTCTAAATAGTAATAACTTTATAATAGTTAGTAACCTAAGTAAGGCCCTAATTACAGCATAGGGTATTAAATGTCTTGTAATTAAGTATGTCCCTAAGGTTAGAATCTCCTAAGAGATTAATACTCTACGCCACCTATAGTAAAGAGGCGATAGTTTTTATATTAAGCGCTAAATTGCGCTATCTAATAACTTTATAGATCTCCCGCGTATTAATTACTTTAACTACGATATTACTAAGTATAGGAAGAACTCGGTTAATAATGCCCTTAAGGCCGTCTTACCGCTATTTAACGAAGAGTAAATAGGTGCCTATACTGCGCTTAAATATATAATAAGCGGTATTTTGCTAATATAAGGCCCTGGTGGTGTTGGGAAATTAACCTTCCTAACTATCTTAGTATAATACTAGTATTAACTTAAGTCGCCCTAGTAGGATCCTACTAGAATCTAGGTCCTATCGCCACTTAATTACTAACTAGATATGCTAGCTAAGATGATTAATAATACGCTTATAGAGGACTATAAGGTACTAATTACGCAAGGCCGTCCCGCTAAATTTCCTATTGTCCTTCGCCGCTATATGCGCTTAACGGAAACTAAGGTCTATAAGCGGGATATTATTGTATAGCGAATAGCGGTAGGCATTAATACTTATTCTAAGTATTTTAAGGAATAGGATAACTATATTATGATTAATAAGGATACGTCTATACTAAATGTAGTATTCCTGCTCTACTATATATTTAAGGCTAGTAATGCTACTGGCTTTAATAAGCGGTTATAGTTATAGATTTGTCTAAAGGTTAGTAGTTATTATACTTTATAGGTGTCCTAGATAGTAACGGAAACCTATATCTTATTGTAAACCCTAATATAACTAAATATGCTAAATTCCGCTAATACTTATACTAATTTACGCTTAGTAATAATATAACGTAAGATAATAAGATAGGATTAATACTCGCGGCTAATGTAGTTATTATAGACCTGGCTAAGAAGGCTAATATTATTCTTATAATACCTAATATAGTTTTATAGACTTGTGTATATTCTATTAGCGCTATACGCGTAGTTTTCTATAATAAGGCTGGGAAGGCGTCTAAGCTAGGTAGTTTTACTAAGTTCGCCTAAAGTAGACTATATTTAATTTAGGGAGGTCTATAGATCTAGGCTAGTAACCCTATGCCTTAGGTTCTTTTTAGTAATATATACTAACTAAAACCAATCCTTAGTCCCAATTTTAATAATCCGTTCTACTATTAGAAATCCATCTCCCTCTATACGCGTCTCTTTGCGGCTAGTGCGGATATGGTATAGTTCTCGCTATAATATTAATTTATTAAAGACATTGTATATCTTATAAATACTATCCTATTATATGGCCAGCTTTAGATAAGCCTAATAGTTAAAGACTAAGAGTAATTAAAGCTAGTGGCGAGCTTTTTTAAGGATATACTGCGCTATGACCACCCTATTACCTTCCTTGCCGTTAATAGTACTATATAGGTAAACAAGCTTAGCTAATTAATATATAACCTAGTCTATGCTTAACGCGTATTCTAGGTAGCTATAGTACTAATAGACTTTAGATTTAAGCTATTAAAGGTTAGCCTTACTGTTCTATATACAGCCTAACTTACTATCTACTCCGCAGCGCTATATACGCTTAAAGAATGGTGCTATGCCTAGTAAGATGGTAGTAAGTAGCGGGAATTTATGCTAGTAATTAGTGAGATTAAGGTCTTTACTGTTAACGGCATCTAATGCGGCTAGGTAGAGTTATTAGTATATAATATAATAGTCGCTAGTCCGCTAAAATTTATTTAAGATATAATAAGGAACCTTTTTATAATTACTAGACCACGAGCGGGCCTTATTATTATTAATAGTCCCTGGGTAGTCTATAATTATTATACCAGTAATAAAACCTTTATAAATACCGCGTATTATAAAATTAAGAAGTAGTATAAGGATAATAAGGTATTTATTAACCTTAAGAATCTTAAGTAGAAAGAGCACTTCTAGCAACTTATCGCCCCGTTTAATGTTAATAAAACTATATAGTATATCTACCGCTAGCGTACAGCTGATTATACGCCTATTTTATATAGTATAGACGTTAACTTTAATATTACTATCCCTAACTTCGCGGGTGTAGCAAATATTAGTAGTACTGGTAATTATACCGAAGCGTAGAATAAGGCTAATGGAGAAGGCGCTAATAATAACGGCTAGGGCGGTGCTGGTGATAATAATAAGGATAATAATAATAGAGAGGATGTTGGTGGCGTTGGAATATAAGGAGAGTAGTAAAGATGAATGTTATAGACTTTACTAGCAGCGAGACCCTTAAATAGGGACACTAGATAGAAGTTAAGAGCGGTAGTAGCTATAGGCCTTTAACATTTATAATTTTACTATAGTACTAGGTAAAATACGGCATATTATAATATTATATATTATAGCTAAATAAGATCTCTAAAATAGATAAGCGCATTATAGTAAAGATAGCCTAATTTATAAAGCCTAGTAATCCTAGTTTCTATCCCTTTTAGGCTAGCGGTTAATTAATACTAATTTATAATCCAGATTTTAAGGGGTTATTCGGTTATAATCTGTTACTTTTAAATTTAAACTAAAAGTTTAGTAGAAAGAACGCGTTCCTTCCTAATTTAATATATATCTATAGCTCTATAGGTTATACGGATATATATAATCTAAAGCCTTTAAATTTAATCTAGAGTTTAAATAAGGAGTTTTAAGCTTTTAATTTAAACTAACGCTAAGACCTTAGTTCAGATTCTATATATAGTAAAGTTGCCAACTTTTTAGTAACTTTTAGGGTGTTTTTTAGAACATTAAAAATTTATAGCTAAAGTTAAGTTAAACTAGAATTTAACTAAACGGTTGCCTTGGAATTAGATTAGAGCTTTAAATTAACTCTATTCTAAAGCCCTTATTCTAATTTAAACTTATAACTAAATATTCCCTAAGTACTTAACTAGTTAGATTATAGTCTAGATATCTTATTAGTAACTGTAACTATTATTAATTACTCTCTGTATAGTATAGGCCGCCTCTATTTTCGCTAAATTATAATAACCTTAAATAGGATCTAATTCTTTTCTTATTATAGCTACCGCTAAGGTAATATGACCTAACGCCCTCTCCTACTTATATTAGGTATGCTATTCCTAGTATTAGCACGCCGTTACTATATCTTAAGAAATTTGTCGCTAATACTATAGGCCCTTAGAATAATACCTATTTTATTATACTAGCTACTAGCTAGCAAAATATAGGACAAATATAATGTTTATATAGTTGCCCCTAATAAAAGAGCCTATAATAAAGGTAATTTGCTATACTACGTCTAGATAACCTAAGATTATATATATAGGTAATAATCTTAGGGCTTCCTAGTGCGATAGGAGGTCTTGCTATAAGGCAAACTTAACTAAAGTTACTATCTCTACGTAGATTAGATCAGCTATAATTAATTAATACCTTCTAGCCCGCCTAGTAAAATGTATTGCGCTAGAAATAGGGCTAGATAAACGTTAGTAATATATTATAATTATAACGGACACTAATATACTATCTCTGCAGATAGCTATAAATATAACTTAGCCTACCCTATAATAAACTGCCCTTAATAAAGCAGCCCTTAAGGCCCTATTGTTTTAGATAGGTATAGTCTCTATATAGGCGGCCTATATCCACTCCTTATTATAATCTACCCCGGCCTTTAAAAATATCTTAACTAGTAACTAATATTTAACTATATGTAGGTCTTAAGGCGCATTAAACAGCGACACTAGACTTAAGGCTACGTCTATACTTATTACGGGACGGGGGTAGTGGCTACAAAGCGTATGTATTTAAGGAGTCTATAAGACGTTACGCGATCGATCGTAAGGGTTAAGGGCGTAAGGAGGTAATATACCTACGCGTAGCTGATATAAGCTGTACGCGAGGTATATACAAGAGCACAGGGCTCTCCTATAGAGGCCCCTATGGTAGGGTTCTATAACACTACCCCCCCTCTTATAGAGGCGGAGCTTCGGCGACGCTGTAGTTACTATATATATATAGAAGAGACACTTAAGGTATAGAAAAGAAGAAAAGGGGGGTATTGCTAAAGGCTTAAAATAACGTTATGTAATAGGGCTTGGTATCTAAGAATCTGACTAATTAGATAACTTTAACCGCCGGTTGAAGTTCCTAGACATCTTAACGATATTCCGG